>LWDU01044447.1_pt1 | contig 23234 bp, 18 predicted proteins | sample 727161 | NCBI WGS metagenome assembly LWDU01 (sample SAMN04566230, study PRJNA314399) | hydrothermal vent metagenome | isolation source: deep sea hydrothermal plume seawater | place: Mexico: Gulf of California, Guaymas Basin | collected 2004-07-11
CGTATATTGGTATCGATTTTTTGCAGACTTGTTAAAAGAAAGACCAACAAAGTTGATATTTAATGTTTGGACTTGATGATCAATCGTAAGCTGGTTGTTTGTGAAATCAATGAAATTTCGGTTACCTTCGTAATCAATAGTCTCGATCAAATTGATAGCTAATTTTGGCATTATCTCATTGATTGTTATTTCTGAAGGATTTACTCGAGTGAGACCCTGAACGCTTCCAAAATATAATATACCATTATCGTTAATGTCTACAGCGTAAGCATTAAAGATATCAGCAGGTAAGCCATCACTATTATCAAATACCCTTACACTACCGTCGGCGTGCAAGCGTGCAATTCCTCTTCTGGTGCCAAACCATATACCACCAGAGTTGTCAGACAGAATGGATACTACTGTTGCGCTAGGTAAACCATTATCAATTGACCAGCGATCAAAATTATCATTTTCACGATTATAGCGAAACAATCCTTCTCCTGATGTCCCAATCCAGATATTATGATTTACATCACTGACAATTGTATTCACCGAATTTGATGAAAAACTTTTCGGATCATTTTTATCGATAATATAGTGTTTCACAAGTTCTATTTTTTCATATTTTATCTGACGGTCATTAACATATCTACTTGAAATTTCCATCTTTATTCTGAAAAGGCCGGTTGATTCTGTGCCAACCCACAATTCACCAGTTTCTAGATCCCGAAGGATTGCTGATGGCCTGGATAGATAATCATTTTGAACATTATCTTCATATTTATAAACAGAAAATTTTGGTGCATTTTCAGTATGCTCGGGCATAGTGCATTTAATTATCCCAGCTGTAGTTGCAAACCATATATTTTCATAGTTAGGTCCATTTTTGTTTTTAACGTATTCTTGGAAAATTGAATTGACTTTTCCTTGAAGTTTTGACCCGGATGTTTCATCAATAAATTCATAAAATCGTTGGTATGTTTTTGTTGTTGGATTTATCAATGTTGCCCCTAAAGACTGACTTGCAGCCCACACTCGCCCATCATTTAATATTGCTAAAGGACCAGTTTCTTTGTTTAATAGAGAATTAGCATTAGTTGGATCAGCAGTAAATCGTTTTATTACCTGCCCATCTTCAGATAATTGATCAACGCCATTTTCATGGGCGGCCCATATAGAATTATCAGGGGCTATTTTCACTGCACTCACATTGCTGCCATTTAGATTATTTTCGGTTATAAAATTCTGGGTGGTTTTTATTTTTTGATTAAGCCCGACTCTAGTTGCTACCCACATATTGTTCATTTCATCAAAGTAAAGATCATTTACCTTTACGTTGGTAAACGAAGAAGGCTCTGTAGTTTCAGATAGAACGCCGTTTTTGTCTGGTTGCAATAATTTAAAATTATTATCTAGCACTAGCCCCATCTGGGCAAAGAAAACTGCTGTATTAAAAAATGTTAGACCCGGGAATGCAAGTACATCAACCCACAAATTTCCACTGGGATCCACATACATTTTATTAATGTTCTGACCGAAAATATAATCCCACATCAGATCATCAAATAAATCAAAAGTTGCATTATAATACACTATACCAGCAGTGGTAGCCATCCAAAATCCGTTCATAGTTGGATTGGGTCCAAAATCAAGAAGTTGTTTAACTGAATAAGTGCCCAACATAGATATCCAAGATGTGCCGGCAAGACGAGTGATAGAAAGATCACCAATATTTATTTTGTCCAAGCCTTGGGATGTCCCTACATAAATATTATTATCTTTAATGAGTAGAGTGTTGATATGATTTCCAGAGATTGAATTCTGATAATATTCCAAACTTAAAAAACGAGTAAAAAAATCTTTATCCTTGCGGTAGTAATTGAGACCATTTGTTGTGCCAATCCATAGGTTGCCGGATGTATCTACCACGATTGGATTACATTGATTTTCATCAAAACTGTTGGACGAAATTGAATATGGATCACTTGGCGTAAACCTATAATTAACGATATTACCAGTATTTTTTTCAATGGTATAAACACCACTATTTTTGGTAGCAATCCATAATAGCCCTTCTTTATCCTGAGTTAGAAAAATTGGACGGCTGGCTGTAGCAAACCGTTGGAACGAATTTTTTCCGTAATGGTATAAATCAACGCCTTTATCTGTAAGCGCCCATACATCTCCATCCTGATCCTTGAAGATATCCCAAATTCGATTACCGGATAATGCAGTGGTGTCAAATGGATTTGAATTGTAGTTTTTTACCTCATAACCATCATAGCGGTTAAAACCCTCATCAGTGGCTAACCAAACAAAACCATACCTGTCATCCGTGACCGCGCGAATATCATTGTCAGAAAGACCGTTACGAGTGGTGATTATTTCAAACTGGTATTCGTTCTCTGCGGCGAATAGAAAGCTTAGATAAAAGATCTGAACGCAAATGAAAATGAACTGAATTCTATGATTCATTTATAATTATTAAATTATAATTTGAATTTAATCGGTAACACAAACCTAACGGGAACTGCTTTGCCTTCTTGGTAGCCCGGTTCAAATTCTATTTCTTTTTCAACCACGCGTATAGCTTCTTCATCTAATATTTTTGCTACAGACTTCAATATTTTAGGATCCTCAACCTTCCCTTCCGAATTCACTATAAAACCTATATAAACTACTCCCTGCATGCCCATTTGTTTGGCAATATTGGGATATTTTATTTTTTTCCCTACGGCAGCGAAACCACCCTTGATGATAGGCATTTTTTCTACATTGAGGTATATGCTATCTTTGTCCATTTGCTGGCCAAATAGTATTGAAAAGCAAAACAAGAATATTGGTAATGATTTATTTTTCATTTCTTTCACATAATATTAGTTAAAGGGTTAATTTTATTTTTTAGAGGTAATAAACAAAAGTTATTAATGTTTTTCGATATTTGCTCTTTTTTTATTTTTTATGATATAACTATCAATTTATTACTAGAAATTTTTCTGCTTGATCAAAATAGTTTAAAGATTCTATGATTTGGTTGTCTGTCATTAATCTAACTCCCCATTGCGCATCTTTTCCCCACTTAGCACCTGCAATTTCAGATTTAATAATATTTTTTATATATTCTTCATCTGTTACCCATTCTGAAGAATCAGGTTCTATTTCCGATTCAGTCAAATATTGTAAAAATTTATCAAATTGGTTATCAGTGATTGTCCAAGAATCTCTAAAATCTTCGTAGTTTTCTAGTGAGTCAGTATTCTGAGATACAAACATCGTTCCCCAATTGAATAATGGCCTTTTTGGATGTCCAATCAGTTTTTGTGTGCTTTTCTGTAGCGTTAATTCCCATGGTATAAATTCATCGGGCGTAATGCCGCCTCCACCATAAACTGTCCGTCCGTTACGGGTCTTAAATTTTGGTCGCAATTCTTTTAGAGAGTCAATTATGGCTTCACGGTTTTGTTTATATAACTCTGCATAATATTGTCTTGTATTACCATTTTCAAAAGGACGCTGGATTAAACGGCCACTAGGCGTGAAATAACGAGCAATCGTAACACGAATAGCAGATCCATCCCTTAGTCCAAATTGCCGCTGCACAAGTCCCTTTCCAAAGCTTGTTTCGCCAACAATTAAGCCGCGATCAAGATCCTGTACAGCACCAGCTACAATTTCGCTGGCACTTGCAGAACCACGATTTAATAATATAATTAAAGGAAAATCTTCCCTGCCCTTGGATGGCTTAGAGAGAAAAACTTCGTTTGTGTTATTATGTTTTCCAATTGTGTAAACAAGCGTGTCCCTGGTGGCGATAAACATATTTGCTATTTCTGCTGCTTGCTCTAGAAAACCACCACTATTGTTTCTTAGATCTAAGATCATACGTTTCATGCCGTTATCGTCAAGCTTTTTCATCGCATTTCTAATTTCTTCTGATGATGTTGCTGTAAATCTAGTTAACCAGATGTAGCCCGTTTGGTCATCTAGCATTAGCGCCGCACGAACACTATAAATAGGAATAACATCTCTAATGATGATTACTTCAAATGGTTCGGAGCCAATTCTAGCAATTTTGAGGTCCACACTAGTGCCTTTAGGTCCACGGAGTGTTTTTATAACTTCATCTTTAGTAATGCCGTATGCATCTTCTCCGTCAATTTCAATTATGCGATCTCCGGGCTGAAGACCAACACGTTCTGAAGGACTATCTGCAACTGGTGCAATAACTGTGATATATCCTTCCAATACATCAAATTCTATACCAATGCCCTGGAATTTCCCTCGAAAAATTTCATCAATTTCCTCCTGTTTCTTGGGAGGGATATAAACAGAGTGTGGATCCAATTTCTCCATAAATCCATGAAAAGCACCATTCCATATTTTATCCATATCAACATCTTCGTAATAATATTCATTCACATACTGAATTATTTGATTAAAAACCCGGAATTTGTTTTCAATGATACGGTAAGTGTCTTTGGATTCAGAATAAAGAATGCGAACTGTAGGTATGGTAAGGATAATTATTACCATTGTAAGAAATGAAAACTTTACTTGCGATTTGTAGGATTTATTCATTTGTTAAAATGTAAAAGTAAGTGTTAATACTTTTAATTAAAGACCAAAGTAGATCATTGTTCTAAAGGATAATCCTGACAACGACGATTTGGGTGAATCGCTGATCTGAAATCGGTCATTAAGTTTCCATTGTCCGGCCCGGATAACTCCCTTATTGTAGCCAATGCTCAAACGAAGACCNNGAAAAAAGTACCGCTTAGATTGGTCATGCCTGCACTGGATGCTAGTGGTGGTAGATATGCACCCTGTAATGCATCGATTGCAAGATCGGAAGTCGTGCCTGTAGTATCAATTGCATAAACCAAGGTATCATTTAGAACCTGTCCAAAATTATTGCTGAAACTTGCGTCCCAACGAGGTGTTCCTGTATTTTGGTCTATAGATATTATAGTTCTTCCTAGACCAAACATTGCACCGCTAGCGATTTCTAAATCACGAAAAATTGGCACGACATATTCCAGCGTTACTGCGCTAATCATAAATGTGAATTTTGCTTCTATTGTAGGTACAAAAATACCAGTGTAAGGTTCAGTTCTATCACGTGGTACATCTAGATCAGTTCCTATACCAGGTGTAATTGTATCTTGTATGCCAGGCATTCCATTAGTATTAACCGCAAGAATAACGCTTAAAGCATTACTAATTCGTGATGTACCAATGCCTGCGTAACCGCCCAATCTCCATCGACCAGAAATTTGCGTGAATCCTTCACCACCATGTATAACAAAGGGGGAATTGAAATTATCCGGATTAACGCCTACTTGCTTGAGTTTTGATGCACCAGGAATTGAGTCTAGAATCATATACATTGGACTGTAACCTATTCCACCACCATAGTAATCTTCAATTGGATACAGATCACTTTGTGCAGATATTACAATTGGCAGGATAAGTATGATTAACTTATATCTGTTCATGGAGCGCTTCAGATTCTATGTGAATCCAATATAACTTTGGAAAGTTATCGTTTACTGTAGCAATTCGGTAGCTAAATGTTGCTAGATTATCAAGGGGAATTAAAATTATCATTGTAGAGAATTTAGAACATCATAACAATTAGATATATACCAATTAGATAATAGACCGTTGCTGTGATATTATTGTATATTCTAGTATAGAAATCAATGTACAATTGTTTTCGCAAAAAGCCTCGGATGGTATTCCTAACTAATTTCCGAGGACCAATAATATTATTGGTCCTATCGTTATCCGTGTCTCTCTCAGCCAAATCAATAAAACTTGCGGGCACATTTGATCTGAACGCAAATAATCGCAGTGAGTTATTATTGTTAAAGGGTGGGGGTTTGCAATACGTAGAAATTGAAGATGATGGGGAGCATCGGGAAATTTGGTATTACCATCCTAACGGGGATCGATCTGCGGCAGTAATGGATGCGGTGCTAGCCAATATTAATGATGATCCCAATCCAGAATTAATTGCAATAATCTCCGCACCATCAATCGAAACGGATAGAAAAGTTCCTTGGCTTGTGGTTTTCAAATGGACTGGAACACGATTTTCATCGGAACCATTAGAGCGTTTTGATTTTCCAGGAGAAAAGGATCTTTTACGTCCATCAAATATAAATATTTCTGAAATTGATGGTAAGGTAACTCTTTCTATCTCTTTTGGTAGTCCTTCCAGAAAGGCAGTTATCTTTAACTTATCAGAGCAGCTTGGATCCCTGGTGATTGAGTCGCCTATGATTTTTCAACCGGACATTTTAAAAAATGGCTATGGCCGAGTTTTTACTGCACTGTTCAATACAAAAGATGGTGAAAATATTGCTGTTTTCAGCCAAGAAGGCGACATAATGAAAACAGCAATATTTTCAAGTACAGATGGAAAAGAAATAACTTCAGATTTACTTGTATTGGATGGAATGCAAAATCTGTATGCCCCTGATATTTGGGTTCATGACATTAGTTATAATGATGATCAGGGTGTTCTATTGCCATTCGAAAACGATCAAGTGCTTATGCTAAGTTTTACTGATGGTGAATTATCTATATCACCCAGTGACTTTTCTGGCCAGGGATTATTTGCTGTTGCTGACACCACATCCGCACAAGAAATCAATAAAGTTGTACTGGCCCGTATCGAAGCTGGTCTTTATAAAAAACTAGATGAAGAATTATCTGGTGAGACAAAAATAGACCAGATGACTATTGATTCCCTCATAAGTAATATTACCAAAATTGATTCTGCATTCGTTGGGGATTCTTTACTAATTCCTGCAACTGTGGATTCAGCTGGCGGTTTTTATAGTTTTCAATGGTTGGTAAAGCCTCCTGTTGGAACAGTTTTTCAACCAAGAACAGGAATCATTAATTGGATACCAACCAGCAAGCAAACAGGAGATAATATTTTTGCTTACCTTTCACAAATACGATTGGGGGAAAAACTTTTTAGTGTATCAACCCCATTTGGTAAACAACATAAGATAATACCTATACTATCTGATTCTTTGTTTGCATTCAGGTTATTTGTTAAGGATACAGTATTGCCTAGGGTACTATTTGAACCTGACGAATTTATTACTTTGGAAGAAGAAATAGTTGCAATCACAGTTGTAACCAGAGATACAACGATTAATCGTTATCATTTTGATGGAGAACATTTATTCAACTTAGATGTAGAATATGATATCTTTAAAAATAATGGACCAGCAGTTCTTACCACTAGCATTAAATCCAATCTATTTCTTTTAGATAGACCAGTAGCATCAAAGCTCACTTTTAACCGGAATGAAGACCCAGATAGTATTATAACAACAATAAATATTATACATGATCTTAAAAACAATACACTGGAGTTAACAAAGTCACCAACAAATGATTCGATTCCACAATCGTATAGTCCTGAGGATTGGAATTCAGAATGGTATCAATATCCGGAATATGTATTTAACGGTTTCCCATCTACTCTTTCAATGGATTCAATTGGTAGTAATCTTGAGTTTAATTTGGGCTTGGATTCTGTTATGCAACCATATGCAAATATTTCTGTTACCGTACCATTAGGATCAAATTCATATACGAGTGCATTTTCGTTCCCAGATGAGATATTTGTGAAAGAAATTCGTGTTGCAGTCGATTTGGATACGCTAGGAGGCACAGTAGTCCGTTCTGAATTTGATCTCTATGGTTCAGTTTCAGCGACTTCGTTAGCAGGTATTTTTGATTTGAAAGATAGAATACGATTCAACAAACAATTTTTAGAGGCAAAAAAACTTTTTAAAGGTGCTGGGTTCGAGAAATCTGATGTTTCAGAAACAACCAGTGCAATTACCGATACAGTCTCAAGTGATACAACAATGGTAGATTCAGTTTCTACTGATACAACAAGTGGCGCTATTAAAGATATGCCTATCGTTTCTGATACAGTAACATCGTCATCACCGGATTCATTAACAATAACCCAGCCCCCTGATACGCTTAATACTTCTGTACCAGATACAACGGTCAATGACACCAGTAATATAGTGAAGTCTGACAGCGCAGCAGTAAAACAAGAAGAAGAAACTCCACCGGAACAAAACGATAACACTCCATGATAGCCAGGAATAAAATTATTTCCCTGGTTCTATTATTATACTGTTTTGGGTTCTCTCGCGAACTAAAAATTTTACATATGGAGGGCACCTTTGATTTAGATAAAGATGGTCAATATGAATTTGCTACTGTTGAGTTCGATAGAATTAATGGTCACAGTATTTCTATGATTAGGTATTATGAGATTGATATTGATGGTTTCCAAAATTTAACCTGGGAATTGGAGTTGCCGGATGGATTACTGGGCAGTTTTGTTGGCGTAAAGCTTGCTGACTTGGTTGGAGATGGTGTTCCTGAATTAATCGCGGTCGCCAACTTATCAGAAAATGGCGACGAAACTATACTCCAGCCAATAATCTTCTATTATAAGTGGCACGATGATGGCTTTGGAGAAACTCCCGCAGGATTTTTAAACCTTGGGGATGAAAAATATTTTGTGCGTTGCAACAATTTTGATGTATTTAATTTGGACAACGACGATGATCAGGAGATCTTATTATCACTTGGTAGTCCGTTACGGGGACTTTCTATAGTTGATCTTGATGAAGAAGGTAATCTGACAATGATTGAGCGCTTGGAACCAAATGCTTTGAAAACGGGTATTGGTTTTGTTTATGGAGCTGCATTGGATTGGAACCGTGATGGCTACGATGAAATTCTTAGTTTTAGTCCTGAAGGAAATGTTATGAAAATTCAACCATATTTTAATCGTAATGGCCGTCTGGTGTTGGGAGAATCAAAACAAGAAATTATAACGGGGATGAATGGACCACTTCCTTTGTCGATGGTCGTTTCCGATTGGGATTCTGATGGGTTTAAGGATGTTTTATTGCCCTTCCAATCTGGACATATTGTTTCTATGACTTTGTCTCCCGCTACTGTTGCAGTTGAGGTATTACCTGTTGATGCTGGCCCCCTATCTGATATGAATGTAATCGATATCAATTTTGATGATGTTGCTGATTTATTACTGATTTCTGGTGAAATGAATATGATAACTATGGCGATGGGCTCACTGGATACTGTTGGTCTAGAGGTAAGTTATTTCACACTTGATACTGATACAACTGGAGCACAAGTTTTTGCAACATTACCAATAACAGACCGAGGAGATTATACTGGGGTTATCATTGCATCTAGTTGGGATGGAGAAGAAAATAGTGTTTTTCTAACTGAGCTTGGCAAACTGGAAATTGAAATGTCTGTGCCTGACGAAGAGGATGTTGTTGCGGCTCTTGATGAACAAATTGACCTCATCGATTTATTTCCAGAAATTAAACACGCAATGGATCTACCAAAAATGCCAAAGCCTATTACGACAATAGGTCAACACTTACCACAAGATGTTCTTCCAGGACATGTATTATCACTGAACCAGCTATTTACTTATAAAATACCAGAAGATGAAGCACGAGAATTCTATAGTTTTCGCTGGCTGATTCCACCTCCCAAAGGCATGTTTTTTCATTATGAAAGCAGATCAATACAATGGGTGCCTGATGATACACAGCTTGGTGCATACAAATTAGGATACCGTATAGAAATGAAGGTTGGTGAATCTGTATCCCTTGAAGCAACCGTAAGAGATTCTTTACTCACCTATCAAATGGTGCCTGAATTGGAAGGATATGATGAATACGTGTGGATATATGTTAATGATCCACCTATGTTTCTCACCGCTCCGATAGGAACTGAATTTGTATCGAACACTACCTTTGCCTATACACCTGTTGTCCGTGATCGTAATATTGATACGAGGGTTAAATACTATCTTGAATTAGCGCCTGAAGGCATGGTTCTGGGTGAAAATGGTAGCTTAGTGTGGGAAACAGATAGTGCGGATGTCAGTGTTTACGATGTACGTCTTGTGGCCACAGATGGTTTTGATCGAGATGTACAGGAATTCAGATTATTCGCCCGCGCTGGTGTAAAGATTATATCAAGTGCACCAACAGATTGGAAGGTTAATCAACCCTATCAGTACCAGGTTGAAATTTGGCGCCCTGAGTTGGCACAAGAAATGAGAGTTGAATTATTACATGGGCCGGTTGGTATGTCTATGAATAATAATTATTTGATCACCTGGACACCAGAATTAACACAGATAGATACGCAATACTTTGCTGTAAAAGTAAGTCATGGCGTAGCCCAGGATACGCAAAATGTAGCAGTGTTTATAAATCACCCGCCAATCATATCTGCTGAACCACCTGCAATGAATGTAGTTAATGTTGGGGCTACGTGGGATTTTCAGTTGGAAGTATCAGACCCAAACATTGCCGATAAAATCACTGTTACTGCTATTGAACTTCCTGATGGTATGCGAATTGATCCATTTACTTGGCGTCTACGGTGGGACCCTACTAATGAGGAACTTGATTTTTCTCATATGAGACTTGAAATCACAGATAGTAAAGAAATTTATTTTATTGATGCCGATTTTTATGTCAATGCGCCAATTAAAATTGTATCCGTTCCTACAATGACTGGCAATGTTGGTGAACCGTATCAGTATCGAATTTTGAATTCAGATAAAAATAAGGGATCACTACTGCCTTATGATGAATCAATTCGTATCGATAATATCGAATCAGTTCGAATATATTCTGTAGACATAACTGATGATGTATATCAAGAAAATATTGGCAGATATATCGGAGATTGGGAAAACGCAGAAGCAGTTTACCTTACTGAACCCGATAAACAAGATGCGACATCATTTTCTAGACTCAATGTGAAAAAATATATACAGACAGTATTCTGGGAAAATGATAGACTGTACATATTAATCGAAACAATTGATGATCGTACTGTTGGGATTAAAGATTTATTGTGGGAATTTTTTCAGGGTGCAAAAGGGAAACCCCCAAAAGTAATTGTTGAGCGACTAAGCCCAGTACGGTATACCTTGCTGGAGTTTCCAGATGGTATGGAAGTTGATGAATACTCTGGGGTAATAAACTGGACTCCAAGTAAAGAACAGTATGATTCCCATATAATTAAGCTTCTTATTTCAGATGGGTATACGAAGGATGAGCAAACATTTGAAATTTATGTGAATCATAAACCTATTATTGTATCCAATGCACCAAAGTCAGCCCTGGTGGATGAAGTATATAGATATCAAATTCAGGTAGAAGATAAAAATTCGAATGCAGTATTAACTTTTGAACTTTTAAAAGCACCACAAGGCATGCAAATGACCGAAGATGGTAAGGTGGTATGGATCCCGCGCGCTGCACAAATTAATAATCATTTGTTTACTGTGCGTATATCTGATGGACACGCCGAAGATATACAGAAATCCAAGATATTCGTTAATATACCGCCATCAATAATTTCAGTTCCGAAGCCCATAGCTCTTACAGGCTATGAGTATACCTACAAGCTTGTTGCGGAGGATTTAAACAAGGATAAAATAAAATTTAAACCAATCAAGTTACCAAAATACGCCACCTTTAGTAAACGCACGGGATTATTGCAATGGCGCCCAAGGAATAATCAGCTTGGGCCAAATGATGTGGTGATTGCTGCAATAGATGAACGTGGGGCAACAACAGCCCACGAGTTTAAAGTTCATGCTTTTGAAAATCCGAGCGCAAGGCAATTTGTTAATACTGGCTGGCCATTAATGCTCACTTTTGTTGGTATGATGTTCGCCTGGGGTGTAGCACAGATTTAATTAAAACCTAATTTGTTCAATATTTCACGCTGTCCTTTTTTTGACAATGAAAATCGTATAGGTAGCGCATAGACCTTTTTGCAAATTTCATGTTTAATGGTTCGTAGCTTGATAAGATCTTTTTCTGTAGTAACGATATATTCTGCTTCTTGTTTATCCATTATTGTTTTAACGATCTTTAAATCTGATTTACCATAGCGATGATGATCATCAAAGGAAATATGGTCCAGAACATTCAAACAAAGTTTTTCTAATAACAATTCAAATCCCATAGGATCGCCAATTCCTGAAATAGCTATAGTGCGTTCATTTTGCATAGCATTGACTGATATTATGTTTCCTTTTGTACCAATGAGCGATTCTGATGGTACAATCTTACTATTATAAGAACCAATTTTTAATGAATTTAGTTTGTTATATATGAAATGTGATGGACGCTTTAAATTGGTTTTTGTTAAGATTGTAACATCAGTCCTTTTTAAATGGTGCCAAGGTTCTCGCAATAATCCATAAGGTAATAGTTTATACGTAATACCAGATTGATTTGAGTTTAATAATACTATATCCAGGTCTCTATCCAATGTGCGATGCTGAAATCCGTCATCCAATATTATTACATCTGGATTAAAATGTTTGGCAATGTAAATTCCACCGCGGTAGCGATTTTCATCAACAACAAGAGGTATATCTGGTAATTTCTCTGCCAATAGTGCGGGCTCCTCGCCAACCATTTTCCAGTTTTTAATATTATTATCACCTGTAGATACAACAACAGTTCCTGTTGTTGATCTGCCATACCCTCTGCTAAGGACAGCAACACGTTGTCCGTGATTTTTAAGTAGTTTAGCGAAGTATATAACAGCTGGAGTTTTCCCCGTTCCACCAGTGGTGATATTACCAATGCTAATTACTTTACAAGGCAAACTGTGACTTACGAAAACCCCGATGTTATAGAATAAGTTTCTCCAAAACATCAATCCCCAATAGAATAGTGCTAAAGGAAATAAAAAAATACGATAGTGAGGGTTATTAATGTAATTATATGCCGACACGCCGGTTTACCTCTAATTCGAGCACATCCATTGCTTCCTTTACTTTTGCTAGGCAATCCACAAATTGATCTTCTTCGCTGAATGAAAGTGGTTCTCCATAAATTACTTCTATTCTTCCAAATGGCTTAGCTACATAAAAAGTATCCCAGTTGGTAAACCCCCAGCGCCTGGTAGAGTGCGCAGCCGCAGGAATGATAACAGCTCCTGTACGCTGTGCAGCTTTAACAATGCCTGCTTTTGGAATTTTTGCAGGGCCTTTAGGGCCATCTGGGGTCATGGCAACTAGGGAACCCGGTTGGGTCAATGCATCTAGTATTTCCTCATAAGCCTCTCTACCTTTTTCCGAACTTGAACCGCGGATCACGTTCCAACCCATGTTAGCACAGATTCTAGCTATGATTTCTGCGTCAAAATGTGTTCCTGCTACTGCGTAATATTTTTTATATGCTAACTGTTTTACAAATGTTAGTACTCTGCCATGCCATATTGATATGATTACTGATTGCCCCTGGTCAATTAATTTTTTGTAGTGTTCTTCCCCTTCAATATTCCATATATTTGTATTATACAATAAATATATGACCCACTTACCTAGTTTTGCAATCAAGTACAATTTTAAAGAATTCATCATTATAGTCTGTTTAGGATAGCTTCAGCAGCACGATCGTAGACCCCTGGCAGACCAAGCGTTCGTCGCACTTTTTCATATCCTAATAACATTTTTTTTCGTTCTGAAGTTTTATTAAAAAGGGGTATCACGGCATTTGTTAGATTTTCGGAGGTCATTTCTGATTGGATAAATTCTGGAACTATAGTCTCGTTGGCAATCAGATTTACTATTGATGCGTAGGAAACTGTAGCCATCTTTTTGGCAAAAATCCAAGTTGGCAGTGAAAAGCGGTATGATACTACCATAGGGATATCAAGAACTGCAGCTTCTAATGTAGCTGTACCAGAAGCCACTAATGCAGCATCACCGTAATACATTGTTAACTGGGGATCGTTTTCTTCAATTTTTATAAAATCTGGTGTATTTGGTAGAGTTACACCAGGCGCCTTGCCAACAATTACCTGAATGTTTGAAATATTTGATTTTATCATTTTTACTGCTTTGATATAAACAGGCCAATGTTGGTTTATTTCCTGCTGCCTGCTTCCAGGTAAAAGAGTTAGTATAGGGGAGTCGTGATTTAGATTATGTGAGGAAAGAAATTGGTCAATTGTTTGTTTAGGTGGTTCTAGTTCGATAAAAGGATGTCCAATAAAATTTGTTTTCACATCCTTATTTTCAAACCATTCCTGTTCAAATGGAATAATGGATAAACATTGATCAACACTATCCCTTAAAATAGATACTCGTCCTTCTTTCCATGCCCATACCTGAGGTAATATAAAATAGGTTACAGGTATGCCTAATTGAAACGCTTCACGAGCAAGTCGAAGGTTGAAGCCTGGGTAATCTATAAGAATCAAACGATCCGGGTTATTTTCTCGCAGCCAATTAACTGTTGATCCCATAACTTTGAACATGTATGGTAAATGCTTGATTACTTCAACGAAACCTATAATTGCCAAATCATCTACATGCTCAATAATCTGAACATTCTCATTAGCCATTCGGTCGCCCCCATGACCAGTAAACTGGATGTTTGTGGTATGTTTTTTCATGGCATGAACCAATTTAGATCCATGTAGATCACCAGATTCTTCACCAGCGACGATAAATATCTTCAGAGGGTTTTTATTGGCCATTATATTAAAAGATCATTGTTCCAGTAATCGGTAACGTATATAAATAATTATTAAAAATATGACAACATTTTGAAGAGTTCGTTTTTCAGTACGTAACGTTTTTAGAAATGTCATAGGTTGTCTAATATCATTCGATTTCCAACGGAATAATCGAGGAAATATTCGAGGAACATTTTTCGTATAATCTAGATATGTGGCGCCGAAAATTCTGGTCAATGTTTGTTCTTCAAGATTGATGATCAGGAAATATTGGATAACAAAAAACAGCCATGTTAACATAAGTATCGCGAAAATATTACTTGCGCCTGCTATCAGCACTATACCATTATACATTAACATATTTCCAATATATAGCGGATTTCTCGTATGTGCGAAAGGACCTGCCGTACACAACATTGCTGCACCAACCGTTGTCGTTCTAGTTATGCCCCCAGCATAGCTTACTGCCCAAAATCGAATTGATTCACCAAGAATGATGCATACCAGACCAAGAACTACATATGCGCTTGCGTGTTGAGCATTATAAAGAATTACCGCTGCTAGAGGTATGGGAGTATAGCTGCGGTATTTAAAAAAAAAGTTCCCAATATTCATTAATGAAGATCCTCAAGGATCAAATCATGAATATTAGATGCTAATTCTAAAGCATTCTTTCCAGCCTGTCCATCGACAATTGGAGTAGCGCTACCTTTAACACTGTTAGTAAAATTATTGAGCTCTGCTTTTAGTGCATCAAATGAAGGTATATCTGGTTTTTCATATACAATTTTTTTCGTCTTATCTCCATAATGAAATTGCACATCTTGAATAGAATCCAGGTCGGGTTCTTCCGGATCTAGAACACGGTAAATCTCAGTTAAACCCAGTAAAAAATCAATTGTGATATAAAGATCTTGCTGAAAGATTTTTATCTTGCGTACGTGATCCTGTGCAACTCTACTAGAAGTTAAATTAGCAATTGTACCATTTTTAAAGCGGATTCTAGCATTAGCTATATCGATTGAATCAGTTAAAATAGAGATACCATTTGCATCAATACTTTCAACTTCACTGTTAACAAGAAACAATAATATGTCAATATCGTGAATCATCTTGTCCAATACTACAGGGACATCGGTACCACGTACATCATATGGGGCCAATCGCTGGATTTCAATATACTTTGGTGATATGGAATAGTTTTTTAATGGGACCAACGCTGGATTCAATCTTTCTATATGCCCCACCTGAATTAATACCTCATTAGTATTAGCCAGTGTTAATAACTGTTCTGCTTCAGCTACAGATTTAGTGATAGGTTTTTCTATAAATACATGTTTTCCTGCAGTGAGACAGTCTGAAGCAACATTAAAATGTGTGTCTGTCGGTGTTACAATCGTAACTGCATCACAGTCACTTAGTAGTGCTTCTAGTGAATCATAGGATTTTACGTTGTACTTATCTGAAATAACCGTTGCTCTTTCCTCATCAATATCGTAGAACCCTACGCATTCTACATTGTCCATCGCGTTAAGATGTTTTACATGATGTTTTCCCAGGTGTCCTACACCTACAATACCAACACTAACTTTTTTATTCCGTTTGTTCATATATACAATTGATACTTAGTACAAATTAAGGAAACCAACCTTTCATATGAAAAAAGAAACTCGTTCTCATTTTAAATTATAGCATGTCGAAATATCTTGCTTTTCGATGGAATTACATTCAATTTTCTCAACAGAATTCCTAGTATGGTAAACAATAATTACAATGATTATCTAGTTTGCTGATGGCCGATAGCATTAAAACAGGTATCGGCTTTTTAATTCCAGTAGGATCATTGGTTGGTTTTATTCAGTCTCTGCTAGCCAATGATTATATCACTGGAATTATCTTTATCATTGGGGGATTAATGCTCTGGATGCTGTATATATTAGTGGTTGAATCAACCACTCCTGCACTTATGGGAAATATATTGATCGTATTTATTGTACTGTTGTCTTTAGCTGTTTTCCTTAACTATGGTCTTGCACAAAATATTTGGGGTGGCTACGAATTAAAATCAGATGGATCAATAATCGCCCTCCTTGTATTATTCTTTGGATGTTTAATTGGGATGATGTTCCGGCAGCATCTGCTGGGTACGCCAGCACCAAGTTTAAGCACAGAGGATCAAGAACTGGTAAATAAAGCATTGGGACAAAGTGATAATGGCGGATCAACAGCTCCTAAAGTGATCGTTGTAAAGCAGGAAGCGCCACCGGCTCAAGAGGACGAAGAAGAGGACGAAGAAGAATGGGATTATTCAAATATGTACGCCTATCCACCTGAGTATTATGAAGATTATTATGAGGACGAAGATGATGAAGACGATGAAGAATAATCTATCCTTATTTGAAATAATTAAAAAGGGCAGGTTTTCCTGCCCTTTTTACTGTCTCTCTGTTTTCGTCATCGCCAATACAATATTGGTGCTTCCAATAAATGCTTTGTGTTGTGCCCCCGTGGCTTTAGTATAATAATATAGAGTAAGTAAGTATATTATATGAAACCACCATTCATTTACTTTTCCTAGAAAGAAACCTCCATCCAGAATTACCGTTGCCATAAATAGTATGGTGACCATAAGCGTTGGTGGATACAACTTGCGTTTTATACCCAGGATTCCTTTGTAAAACTTGTCTCCTATCTCTTGGTTGGTCTGGGTGTACTCCTTCACATTGACACCGGTGCCTACAAAAAAGAAAATGACCAGCGTTTGGGTAGCTATGAAAATAATGCTGACCAATAAGTCCAAAGTAATATGGTGTGTGGGCCAGATATTTACATAATGGTTTATACCAATCAATAGGATTCCTATCCCTGAAAGGATTACCAGTATATAAGATGTTATCATGAAAAACCACATGTCAGAATCTAGACATTGAAATGGAAATAAATACAATCACCGTCTTGTACCACATAGTCCTTACCTTGTAGTTTAGCCAAGCCAGCATCTTTTACTGCTTTTTCCGATCCTAGACGCACTAAATCATTATATTTAAATACTTCTGCTTTGATAAAACCACGCTGGAAATCAGTGTGGATTTCGCCGGCTGCATCTGGAGCAATTGTTCCTTTTTTGATGGTCCAACTCCGAACCTGTTTTGACCCTCCCGTGAAAAAAGTTTCTAAACCTAAAAGCTTGAAAGCGGCATGTATTAACTTATACAAACCTGGTTCAGATAAATTATATTCCTTTAGAAACATATCCTTTTCATTATCGGAAAGAACAGCGATATCCTGTTCAAGTTTACTGCAGAGGCGGATGGCTAAGTTTCCTTCCTTATTAGCGAAATCTGCTAGTTTTTGTTCTAGATCACCCCGCTGTGCGTGAACGATCTCTTTTTCATCAACATTTGATACATATAGAATTGGCTTGTGTGTTAATAAATGCAATGACTTAATTATGGCAACCTCATCTTCATCGGTAGGGAATGTTCGCGCCCTATGTCCTCCGTTACAATGTTTTGATAGACGAGAGATAACATCAAATTTCTTTTTCTCGTTTTCCCCACCAGATTTTACCAATTTTTCTGTTTTTGTATACTGCTTTTCTAGTGTTTCTAAATCTGCTAATAGCAATTCAGTTTCAATGATTTCTGCGTCCCGAACTGGATCGACCGATCCTTCCATATGGGTTATATTGTCATCTTTAAAACAGCGTACTACATGTATTATAGCCGCAACCTGTCTGATTTGTCCCAAAAATCGGTTACCTAGACCATCCCCTTTGCTAGCGCCCTCTACAAGACCAGCAATATCAGTGAACTCTATCGTGGCCGGAGAAACTTTCTGCGGTTTAAATATATTTCTTAGTTTTTCAAGGCGTTGGTCTGGTAGCTTCACAATTCCAATATGGGGATCGATCGTACAAAAGGGATAATTATCAGTTGGTACGGATGAAGCAGTGAGTGCATTAAAAAGGGTAGATTTACCCACATTGGGCAAACCAATTATTCCGCAACGTAAAGCCATAGAATAGAATGACTGAAAGTGATTAAAAAGAAACTAATGCAGGATTCATACCACTGCCCCACACCAGTTTTTCTAATAAGTCAACCTGTAGATCTTTTACTTTCAATACAGCATCTCCTCAAGCATCCAGGCATGACCTGGTAGTTCTAAAAATGACATTTAAAAAACCATTGTTCTTTAACTATATCCAGCAGTTCTTGTTTAGTGTAAGAGGACTTATTATCCATGGTTGCTTCCCAATTTCACGCGGAATTTATGCATGAAACCTGGTTTCCATATTACTCTTTTGTGTTCATCATTTGTGCAGGTCTTAGTCTTGTCTAAATTCACTCTAATAAAACGGGAGTTATAAATGTCTGATTGGGTATTGATATTAGGATGTTCAACGGGCCATGGCGGTGCCACTGCAAAACGTTTAGCTAAAGATGGTTATGGTATTATTGGTTTTCACTTTGATCGTGGTGATGTTAAAAAAGAGGCTGAGTCGCTAAAACAAAAGATTTCCAGTATTAATAATGGTAAAGTTCATTTTTGGAATATTAATGCAGCCGCTGTTGAAACAATGGATGAATACATACCTAAAATAGCCGAAATAACAGGCGGTAATCCGGTGAAATTATTACTGCACTCTATTGCCTTTGGAACTACAACGAACTTTTTTTCTGATAAACCAGTTACTCAAAAACAAATGGACATGACTGTCCACGTCATGGGTAATTCCTTACTGTACTGGACGCAAAAATTATTTAACGAGAATTTGCTTGGAGAGGGCTCTCGTGTGGTAGGTCTTACCAGTGAGGGAAATTATGTGGCCATGGATGGATATGGCCCAGTGAGTGTAGCCAAAGTCGCTATGGAAGCGATAATACGACAGATTGGGTGGGAATTGGGTAAATACGGTATTACAGCCAACGCCGTACAGGCAGGTGTTACACCTACGCGTGCGCTTACAAAGATAACTGAGGACTGGGAAGAATGGGTTGAAAAGACAAAAATACGTAATCCTATGCAGCGCACTACTACGCCAGAAGATATTGCCAACACCATATCATTACTGTTGCGTTCTGAAGCAGATTTTATCAATTGTTCAATTATTTACTGTGATGGCGGAGAGCACCGCTCCGGCTCTTTTTAATACGATTATATTTATCTAGGAAATTAAGCCTAGGAAGGCTCTGAATTATTACTCAGCATTATCTGCTTGCGGATCAGTCTTATCAGTTCGTGTGTATCGGTATTTGGTTGTAACTGAAAACTGGACTCCGCAGCGTCTAAAGCAAAATCCCACCAGCCTTTTTTTGTATACATTAGTGCCAGATTATAATGCGCTGTGGTAAGATTCTCGTATTCTTCCCGAGTTAATCTTTGAAGAGACGGAGGATACAGACGAATAACTTCACGATATTCCGTTATTGCTTCATCATATAATCCCTTGGTATTATACCATTTGCCTAGTTCTAAATGTCTACCGGGATTATCCTTGCTGCAACCGGTTAAAACCAGTACAAGGGCCGAGAGAAGGATGGTTTGGTATGATATAAGTCTAAACATTAGTGTTTGACTACGTTGGAATTTCTACTTTGCACGATTCGAAATGCAAGGAAAAATATATTAACTAATTGTTTGGGCTATCGGCTGGTTATCTAAATGGTGTTTGGGGTCTTTAACTCTGAATATAAGAAGTAGTATCCCGATGACTAAGAAAATACCGATGCCAGTTAATATTGTCTCGGTGTTGATTAATCCACTCATACCACCGATAAATATGATGGCCAAAAATGTGAAAGGGGCCAAGCATGTGTCCGTGAGGGCCATGTAAATTTTATTGTCTCCTCCCCGAGCAAAGTCATATATCAAATTCATTGCTGATGGCATAAATGACCCCAATCCAAATCCAAGAAATACAAAGATAGTATATACAAATAACATATTTGTTGCTAATAATGCCGTAATAACCGCAGCAAGGTAGGAAAAAAATGATAACATTATTCCAGTTTTGTGTCCATAACGATCGCCTATCCAGCCAGCTAAAAAACTGCCGATACCTGACGTTACTACATTGATAATAATAAAAATACCGGCCTCGCTTGCATCAAAACCAAACTTATTCTGCGTATATATTGCGTAAAGACTTATTGCAGGATAGTTAGCTGTAAGAAAAATTCTCGCAAGGAGATAATTGCGAAAATTGGTATTTGTTTTTATAATAGATTTTGTTTCTGCAATTAAATCAGCTATTGTTCTTTCTTTGCGATTTGTTATCGGTGTGTTTATGCGGTATCCTATAAATAGAACCGTACCTATTGTAATACATCCGAAAAAAATTAAAAATCCCCAACCATAATTTTGCGGAAATGGAATATTACTGTTTAGTATTGATCGAACAGCAAACCCACCGATAAAACCACCAATACTATTCCATGCGAAAGAAATACCTAAATATGCACCGCGTTTTTTCTTGGAAAATGTATGATGTAAAAATTCTGTCCATATGGGAATAATTATACCGATACCAAGACCATAGAATATGAAGCACGTATAATAAAATACCCAGGCATATGGTCCAGTAGGTGCAATAAATGCAAAAATGAATCCCGCACAAAATATAGGCGGTAACGCAAACATATGTGCACCAATAACGGCGCGTTTTATATCAATGATATTCCTTCCAATAATAGCAGTAAATAGTTGCGGAAATGCAACTAAAATTGACCATAATCCTGCAACAGATAAACTAATTCCTTGTGGTGCACCTAGTTGTTTTAAAAATAGCGGTATTATCGCATAAAGTGTATGAAAGGCAATACCAAAGCCCCAGCTGAATTCATGAAGACAATTTAATTTTAGATTATGGTGATCATCTTTAATGGTTACCTTAGGCATACTGGTTTTTAATTATCTTTTGACAAATATATTATTGAAGATAATAATAGCACTGCCCCAAATAATTGAGCTGGTTCCAGGCTCCGCCCGCGGTAGAACCAATCAATACACATGGCAGAAAATGGCCAAAATAATTCATATAGAGTTGCGTGCGAAGCAGGAAGATGATTTAATCCATAGTAATAAATAAATAGTGCTACAGCTCCAGTTGAGCAGGTAATCACCAATAATATTTTCCACTGCATAATGGTTAGTTCCGTAACCATTTCTATATCATTTGAGGCAACAATTACTGCCATACATACAAGTGCTGTTATTGTTAGTCTAAGAGAAGTAATTAGTTGAAATGAAATATGTTTAAGGGCGTGTTTTCCTAATACGGTTGAGCTACCCCAACTGAAAGCTGCCAGTAATGCTAATAACGCTGCAATGATCATTTTATCATTCCAATCTGCAATTGGTTGTAATCCAAATGTCACTAAGAAACTGCCAAAAATGGCTGTAACAGCTAATACTAAGAACTTTTTTGACAAAGGTTCCTTAAGGATCACTGCTGCTAAAGTGATTGCAAATAGTGGCTGCAACTTTTGCAATAACACAACTACGGATAGATTTATATAACTCACATAACTAAGGGCGCTCGTGTAAAAAAAAGTACCTAACATACCACCAAAAATACTTATCCAAAGTACTGATATCCAGGTTCTCTGCCCCAGCTTTAAGATTTCTTGCCAACCCTTAATAAGAAATGGAATAAATATTACCGCACCAATTACATGTTCAATACTTATTATGAGAAAAGGGGGAACATTATATAGCATTTGTCTTAGTAACCCATCAAAACTCCATAGGATTGCCGCAGAAATGACGGCCAGTTGTGGTAATGCTCGTCTCCTCATAAAAATAAACTAAACGTGATATTACAATTGTTGGTCTAAGCTGAGCCGCCCAAACCTGATATTTGGGACGTTTCTACTCCGAAGGAACCTGCAGCTATTTTCCACATTTTTGATTCTTCCGTATTAAAAACAAAATTGTATGATGTAGATTGCATGAGCCAATCACCGTTTTCAATTTCTCGCTCTAATTGACCTGCTTCCCATCCTGCGTGCCCAAGCATTAATTTATATTGTTCTGGGCCATTACCATCAGCAATATCCTGTAAAATTTTACGACTACTGGTGATGGAATATTCGTCCGATATTTTCATGCTATCTTCACTGGTATAAGAACTACTATGTACTACAATGCCACGTTCGATTAGTACCGGTCCACCAAAATATACCTTTGGAATAATTTTGATTATTTCATCTTGATCTTCTGGGAGTTTTTGAAATAATACCCTCAATTCTGGCTTTTCAAACGGTTTGTTTATAATTAACCCTAGCGCACCATCATTGCTGTGTTCGCAAATCAAGACTATGCCCTGACCAAAATATGGGTCCTGCAAATGAGGCATGGATATCAATATATGGTTTTTTAGCGAACTCATATTGCAATGTAATCCATAATCTTTATCGCTGGCAATATTGTTTTATAACGCTAAAAAGGGTTGTAGGGTGAAGAGCAAATCGAAATTTGATCTGAATATTAACTGCATTAAATTTCGCGATGGTCTTGAAATTAATGGAATTATAATATTCTTACCCGATTTACACTATAAACTGAGTAAAAAACACATCTATGAAATCATCTGATAGTATTGTATTAAAAGGTGTCCGGCAGCACAATTTGAAAAATATAGATTTAGA
>LWDU01041130.1_pt1 | contig 23227 bp, 25 predicted proteins | sample 727161 | NCBI WGS metagenome assembly LWDU01 (sample SAMN04566230, study PRJNA314399) | hydrothermal vent metagenome | isolation source: deep sea hydrothermal plume seawater | place: Mexico: Gulf of California, Guaymas Basin | collected 2004-07-11
AAATTATTGAAAATGATAAAATAGTAGTTAATAAATTATAGTTTCTTTCTTCTTTTTCTTTGAAAAAAATATTTTTTAAGAATTTGAAAAATATTAATATATTCTTAGTACATTTGGAGATACTTAAAAAAATCTAAATCATGAAAAAATATAATTTATTATTTTTGTTATTCTTTGCGATTGCCAATCAAGCTCTTGGTCAGGATATTTTTGAAAAAATTAAAAATAGTTATTTAGATCAGTTATCGCAAGGACAAATCTTTTTAAAAGTAAATGCTGTTCATTATGAGAATGGTTATGGAAGAAATCTTGTTAATCCTACAAATAGTGAATTGTTAAATAATCTTTCAGTGGGATATATATTTCATGACGCTCTAACTTTAGGAGTCTCAAGTATAAATTCACATGTTGACATTAGGGAAGATGGCTTTGAACCCGTACATAATGGCATAGCACTTTATGGTAAAATTATATTTTTGGAATACTCCATTTTTTCTGCAAATCGTTTTGACTCAGTTGGTGTTTTAAATAACTATCCTATATTAAGAAATATTTATTTTAGTATGTCACGGCCATTTGGAAAAATTCGTGTACACAATTTTAGTGAAAACCAAAGCATAAGAATTGGTTTTGGATTAAGATACAAGATATATAATAGGTTTAATGCTGATATTAATTATAACAGACTTTTAGATGCTGAGATTAACCAAGGACATCATAAAGGAATTTTAAGTCTTGGATTTGGTATTATTTTATTTTAATGTCATTTTAGATATTTAAAGTCTACATAAAAGGTTCCAAATGGAAGAATTGAAGCAAGTATAATAATTCCAAAATCTTTATTTTTCCATTGCTCTCCATTCTTAATTAAAAAAGCTAAAATGATGTAGGAAATAAAGAGTAGTCCGTGTGGCATTCCTAATAATTTTACATAGCTAGGATTTCCTAGTTGGTATTTAAAATACAAACCAACACTCATTAATAAGATATAAGAAACTCCTTCTAAAAAGGCAACTACTCTAAAAAAAGTCTTCATCCTATTTAAAGGCGCTTTCGCCAGTTATATCAAATCCGGTAATAAGTAAGTGAATATCATGAGTTCCCTCATAAGTAATTACAGATTCTAAATTCATCATATGTCTCATAATAGAATATTCACCCGTTATTCCCATAGCTCCTAATATTTGCCTTGCTTCTCTGGCAATTTTAAGTGCCATATCTACATTGTTACGTTTACACATAGAAATTTGTGCAGTAGTTGCTCTCCCTTCATTTCTCAATACGCCTAAACGCCAAGTTAAAAACTGAGCTTTAGTGATTTCAGTAATCATTTCAGCCAACTTTTTTTGTTGTAATTGAAAAGAAGCAATTGGTTTCCCAAATTGAATTCTCTGTTTTGCGTATCTTAAAGCAGTATCATAACAATCCATAGCAGTTCCGATTGTTCCCCAAGCAATTCCATATCGAGCAGAATCCAAACAACCAAGCGGAGCACTCAAGCCATCTTTATTAGGTAAAATATTTTCCTTAGGAATTTTTACATTATCAAACACTAATTCTCCAGTTGCAGAAGCTCTCAAACTCCACTTTCCATGTGTTTCAGGAGTGGTAAAGCCTTCCATTCCTCTTTCTACTAATACTCCTTTAATTCTACCTTCCTCATTTTTTGCCCAAACCACAGCAACATCTGCAAATGGAGCATTTGAAATCCACATTTTAGCTCCATTAAGCAGGTAATGGCCACCCATATCTTTGATGTTTGTTGTCATTCCACCTGGATTTGACCCATGATCAGGCTCTGTAAGTCCAAAACAACCAATAAATTCGCCAGTTGCTAGTTTTGGTAAAAACTTCATTTTTTGTTCTTCACTTCCGTATTTCCAAATTGGATACATTACAAGTGATGATTGCACAGATGAAGTAGAACGAATTCCACTATCTCCTCTTTCTAGCTCTTGCATTATTAGTCCATAAGAAATTTGATCTAATCCGGCTCCTCCATATTCCACAGGAATGTATGGTCCAAAACCTCCAATTTCACCTAATCCTTTTATAATTTGTTTTGGGAATTCGCACTTTTGGCACGCATCCTCAATAATAGGAGAAATTTCTTTTTTTACCCATTCTCTAGCGGCATCTCTAATTAATTTATGTTCTTCCGTAAGGAGTTCGTCCATCAAAAAATAATCAGGAGCTTGGTATAAATCTTGTGACATAATTATTGTTAATTTTTTAGCAAAAGTATATATTTTATAGATAAAAGATGAAATATGAAAACTTATATTTGCATTCGGAATAACTTCTCTAATGATTGCACTAACAAAACCTTTTTTTAATCAGGATATCATATTTGTATTGCTTACCATCTCTTTTTTACTGATAGCGATATTAAGAGCTTCTTATTGGAAACATGCTAAATTACTTTTTATGGGAGTATTTGCCCAACGTTATGCTAATCAGTATTTAAGAGAAGAAAATGCGTTTACTGAACGAGTAAACTTTATTACATTTTTACTTATGACGATTAATTTCTCGCTAATCTTATTAAAAGTTATTCCACAGACATCTTTGTCTGAAGTTGTCTTTTTAATTGGAGGAGTTATGCTCTTTTTTATTTTAAAAACAGGCATTATGCTTTTTTTTGGGAAGATATTTATGTTGCAAGATGTTGCTAAATTAGGGGTATTTTTTTCATTTCTATTTGATAGGGCCTTGGGGTTTTTTCTTTTCCCTTTAGTAGTAATGCTTTATTTTTTTGCTTTTGATATCACAATAACTTTATTTATTATCATCAGTATAGTTTGCATACTACTATTACTTTTGAAATTATTCTGGATGTGGAAGATTGGAACAAATGCATTTGGGCTTTCTGAGTTCTATATTTTTTTATATCTTTGTGCGCTAGAAATTTCACCACTTCTATTACTAGGGAAAAGAGTATTTTACCAATAAAAAGGAAAAGGAATGACGGAAACAAAGAAGAAAGTAAAGTCAATACTAATTTCACAGCCAAAGCCAGAATGGAAATCACCATATGCAAGAATTGCGAAGAAGCATAAATTAAAGATAGATTATCATCCTTTTATGCATGTTGATGAAATTTCCGCAAAAGAATTTAGAGAGCAAAGAATCTCAATTCTTAACCATGATGCAGTAATTTTTACATCAAAAAATGCAATGGATCATTATTTTGGAATGATGGAAAAGTTGAGATTAAGAATCCCTGATTTTACAAAGTATTTTTGTGTCTCTGAAGCCATTGCTCATTATCTGCAAAATTTCATTAATTATCGTAAGCGTAAGATATTTACTGGGGAACAAGCGCTTACTAGTTTGATTCCGGTAATGCAAAAACATAAAGAGTCTAAATTTTTATTTCCATGTTCTGATGTGCTTAAAAAACAAATGCATAAATCTTTAGAAGAAAGCGGCTTAGATTATACAAAAGCTCAAATGTATAAGGTTGCTTGTTCTGATTTATCTGATCTAACTGATGTAAAATATGATGTATTGGTATTTTTTAGCCCTACAGGAATTAAATCGTTATTGGAAAACTTTCCTAACTTTAAACAAGGAGAAACTAGATTAGCGGCTTTTGGTCCCACAACAATAAAATCTGTTGAAGAAAATGGTTTGAGGGTAGATATTTCCGCCCCAAATAAAAAAGCCCCCTCCATGTCAATGGCATTAGACCAATATATTAAAGAAGCGAATAAAAGAATAAGATAAATACTTTTTATAATATATTTAACAAAGGAGCCGTCAAGCTCTTTTTTGTATTTTTACCGAATGCAAACTTTCCAAAAAAATGAACGATTATGCGGAAAAATTACTATTGATAATTTATTCACAAACGGTAGCTCTATTAAAGATTCCATCTTTAGATTAGTGTGGAATACTGAAGAGTTTGATAATGATATTATAGCAAAAACGTTAATAGTAGTTCTGAAAAAAAACATTAAAAATGCTGCTAACAGAAATATCTTGAAAAGAAGAGTGAGAGAAGCTTTTCGTATTTATAAATCATGTTTGTACGCAAAAATTAACAGTAAAAAACAACAACTAGCAATTGCAATTATTTATCAGGAACAAGAAATATTACCGTATAACGTGATAGAAGAAAAAATTAAATTAATTTTAGATCGTTTAAGTAAAGAAATATGAATGTTATTTTTTCTTTTATTTTCCGAGCCATTATTATTATTTATCAGAATGTGATATCTCCTTTATTGCCACCAAGATGCAGGTATACACCTACATGTTCGGCGTATGGGTTAGAAGCAATAACAAAATATGGCCCTTGGAAAGGAGGAGGATTAACCTTAAAAAGAATATTGACTTGCCATCCATGGGGAGGAGAGGGACATAATCCAGTACCATAAAAGTGAAACTATGAAGAAAAAAGTTAAAATTATTATTTTAGGAATTGCATTAGCGATTACCTCAATAGGATCAGTTGGGTTTATTGATGATTATTTTGAAATTTCAAAAAATCTAGACATTTTTACTACTCTATATAAAGAACTAAATACTTTTTATGTAGATGAAACTGATCCTGGAAAATTAATGAAAGAAGGGATTGATAAAATGCTAAAATCATTAGATCCTTACACAGCCTATATCCCTGAATCAGAAATTGAAGATTTTCGTTTTATGACAACAGGACAATATGGTGGGATTGGGGCTATGATCACAAAACGAGCAGATTATGTATATGTCAGCGAACCATATGAGGGATATCCAGCACAAAAGGCAGGATTGATGGCGGGTGATAAAATTTTAGAAATTAATGGCCAGTCGGCCAAAGGGAAAACTACTGAAGAGGTAAGTAAAGTACTAAAAGGACAGCCAAATACTTCTGTTACCGTACTTATTGAACGTCCTCATTTGGAAAAGCCATTTGAAGTTACTTTTGACAGAGAAAAAGTATCTGTGAAAAGCGTGCCTTATTCAGCATATATTCAGGAGGGGATTGGCTATGTAAAACTTAGAAGTTTTACCAGAAATTGTACTAAGGCTATTAAAGAAGCAATTCAAGGATTAAAAGATGAAGCGGAATTAAAAGGATTAATTTTAGACCTAAGAAGTAATCCTGGAGGGCTTTTGAATGAATCAGTTGATATTGTAAATCTGTTTGTTGAAAAAGGAGAGGAAGTGGTTAGCACAAAAGGAAAAATAAAATCATGGGAAAAATTATATATAGCAGCCAATAAGCCATTCGATACTGAGGTTCCTTTAGTAGTTTTAATTAATTCATCTTCTGCTTCCGCTTCAGAAATTGTTTCAGGAGCAATACAAGATTTAGATAGAGGAATTGTTATTGGACAAAGATCTTATGGTAAGGGCTTGGTGCAACAAACCCGAAAGTTATCTTATAATGCCCAGCTTAAACTTACTGTTGCAAAATACTATATGCCTAGCGGAAGATGTATTCAGGCATTAGATTATTCTAATAGAAATAAGGATGGAAGTGTGGGTAAAACGCCTGATTCTTTAATGACTGCTTTTCAAACCAAAAACGGCAGAGAAGTGTTTGATGGTGGGGGGATTAATCCAGATATTGTAACAGAAATAGAAATGGTTAGCAATATTGTAGTTTCGCTTTTTAAAGAAAGATTATTTTTTGACTATGCAACTGACTTTAGATTTGGACATGATAGCATTGCAGAAGATTTTATTTTTTCTGAAAGTGATTACGAGCATTTTGTAAACTATCTTTCAGGGGAAGAATACTCCTACAAAACAAAAACAGAAGAAGCGCTTGATAAGTTAAAAGAAAAAGCTACGGATGAGCATTATTTTGCATCTTTAAGTGATGCATATGATGCCTTAGCTGTTCAGTTAGCTACAAATAAAGGTGACGATTTATTTGCTAATAAGCAAGAAATAAAAGAAATACTTACGGGAGAAATTAGAAGTAGATATTTTTATCAAAGAGGAAGAATTGAGGCGGCTTTAAATTTTGATCCTGAATTAGAAAAAGCGATTGAGATATTGCAAAATAAAGAAAAGTATAATCAGATTTTAGGAAATGAATAGAACAAGAAATCAGTTGCAACAATTGTTGTTTATTTTATTAGGGGTTTTTATTCCAACTTCAATAGCAATTTCTAATTTTCTTATTGGAGGCTTAGTGTTATGCTGGATATTGGAAGGCGATTTCTTAAAAAAGATAACTCAGACAAAACAGAGTAAGTGGATACTTTCTATCTTTGGATTAATAGGCTTATATGTGTTAGGCTTGTGTTGGGGGGATAATCACTTGAATGCAGAGTGGCAATTTCAAAGGCTGGCATTGTTGCTTGTTTTCCCTATTTTTATTACTACAGAGTTAAAGCAAAAAACTATTAAAAGGGCAGTAATCGCATTTTTGGGTACAGCTGTTATTTCTGCTTTAGTCGCATTAGCAATTAATAGTAATGTTATTAGCCCTTTGGGAGAATACTTTTCATTTATTGGTATTAAGGATAATTCGGCATTTCTAAAGTATAATTATCATAATGTGATATTAGCCCTAGCCTTTTCTCTTTGCTTATATATATTGATTGAGAAAAAAAGCAAGTACCAATACTTACTTTTGTTTTTTCTTCTTATTTATGCGCTTAGCATTTTTACTGAACCAGGAAGAGCGGGTCAAGTAATTTTTAATTTATCAGTGGTGTTTTATATTTTGTATTACAATAGAAAACATTTTCTAAGGTTATGCGCTCTTTTGGTATTGTTATTTTCCTTCCAATTTATAGTGTATAAATCAACTGAGGTTTATAAAAATAGGTTTGACGCACTATCTAATGTTATTCAAAATAATGGGGAAGGAGGAGAAGGAAAAATTGATGATATTCGGTATATTTTTGTAAAAGAATCTCTAGATCGAATAATAAAGAACCCTATTTTAGGATACGGTACAGGCAGTTTCGGGACAATATTTAATCATGAAGTAAAATCCGGACATGTTTTCGATACACATACCACTCCGCATAATCAGTATCTTTATGTTTGGTTTGAACTCGGGATATTTGGCTTACTATTATTACTTTCTATATTCTTTCATCAGATAAGAGAATTGTTTAAAAAGAAAGATGGAATTCACAGGATTTTACTCCCGTTATCTTTTATGTTTTTAATGCTTGTAGACGCCTATTTTTTTATTTTTATCCTTACAAGCTGTTATATTTTCCTATTTACTATTTACACCAAATATCAACAGGCATAAACCCTCTTAATTCTTCTATTTAGAGTTGAGAAAATTTCATAAGGAATTGTATCTAACTTTTTAGCAATTGCTAAAACCGTATTCTCTTTCCCAAAAATAATCACTTCATCTCCTGCTTTGGCAGCTGTATTGCTTAAGTCAACTATACAGGAATCCATACTTATTTTTCCAATGATAGGGCAATGCGTATTATTGATAATTACCACTCCATTTTTTATGCTTAACTTTCTATTTAGTCCATCAGCATAGCCAAAAGGAATAATTCCAATTTGCATATCTGTTGAAGCAACAAAGGTAGCGTCATAGCCAATCTGATCACCTTGCCTAATCTTTCTAACTTGAGAAACAATACTTTTTAGTGTGCTTATTTGCTCTAGATGATTGTCATTCGCAACTCCATAAAGCCCAATCCCTAATCGGACCATTTCACATTCATTTTTTGAAAAACGCAATACTCCATTTGTATTCAGAATATGCCGATCAACTTCATATCCTAACTCCTGAAAAAATGTTGTACATATTGTATCAAAAACAAGACATTGTTTATTTGTAAATTCATCTTTTTTAGGATTGTCAGTAGCGGCTAAATGCGAACAAATACTTTGAAGTTTTAGCTTTGGATATCTTAATAAAGTTTTAGTAAGAAGTTTTATTTCCTCAGGATTAAATCCATAACGATTCATGCCTGTATTGAACTTAATATGGATACAGATTTCTTTATTTAGCTCACCATATAATTGCAATAATTTAAAGTTGTAAATTACAACATCTAATTTATTATCAATAATTTTTCTTGTGCTTTTTGTTCCAGGATTAGCAATTATTATTGGGATCTGAATGCCACTTTCTCTTAAACGACTTCCTTCTTCAAAATCTGCTACCCAAAGAGCGTGTACTCCAATTTCTTCCAGCTTTTTTGCAAGGATTATATCTCCATGCCCATAAGCATAAGCTTTCATTACTGCAATAATTTTAGTTTTTGCTTTTAATTTGCCTTTAAGGTAGCTAAAGTTACTTTTTAAGCGATTAATATTAATTTCTAGTATGGTTTCATGAATAATTTCCATAAGCTTATTTCATTTTGTTTGAAAAACAATTTCTGCACAAGGCTTTGTATTCTTCTTTTTCGCCCAATTTGACTAAAGTTGTATCAGTAGTCTTTCTGTAGGAATGGTTAGCAATTGCACTACAATCAACACAGATAGCATGAACTTTGGTAATATGTTCCGCAATAGCTAAAATCTGAGGAATTACTCCAAAGGGCTTTCCTAAGAAATCCATATCCAATCCAGCAATAATTACTCTAACTCCGGCATTAGCTAGTTCATTGCAAACAGTTACCAAATCGACATCAAAAAATTGAGCTTCATCAATAGCTACAACCTGAGCTTTATCAACTAACTGTAAGATGTTTTTAGCACAATCCACAGGAATAGCGTTTATCGTATTTTCATCATGCGAAACTACTTTTCGAGTGTCGTATCTTTTGTCAATTTTTGGTTTAAAAACGGCTATGTCTAATTTCGCAAATTGCGCTCTTTTTAGTCGCCTTAATAATTCCTCAGTTTTTCCAGAAAACATTGATCCACAAATCACCTCTATACCTCCTTTTTGTGTAAGATGATTTATTTGTGATTCTAAAGACATTTGGCGTAATTTGTTTCATTAATTTTGCTAACAAAAGTATAAAAAGCAATTCCATTTATTATGAATTTCAAAAGTTTGTTTATTCTCCCGTTCTTAGTACTATTTTCGCTTTCTCTTTTCCCTCAGCAAGACACAAATAAGGTCAATAAAGGAAAAATGCTTGTTGTTAGCAGTACATTAGGGCTCGCTTTAACCGGTTCCTATTTATATATTGAAAATTCATGGTGGGCTGATAAACAAATCCCTTTTCATTTTGATGATGGTGCAGATTTGAAATACGCTTTGAATGTAGATAAAGCGGGGCATTTTATGGGGGGAATAGAAGCTGCAGATTTATTTTCAAATTCAATGCAATGGGCAGGAATGAATGAAAAAAAATCACTTTGGTATGGCGCTTTTTTTGGTTCTGGACTTCAATTAGCAATAGAAATGAAGGATGCTTATGCCCCTTACTGGGGTTTTAGTAAATGGGATTTAGCTTTGGGCTCTACAGGAGCATTTTGGCCAGTTGCACAATACTATAATGATGATTTGAAGGCTGTAAATTTTAAATTTTCCTATTACAAACGCTCTAACATCTATTGGGAATTAGACAAGCAAAGAGGTAAAGAAACAAATAAATATGCTTGGCAAGATGATTATCCAAATCAGACTTATTGGATAACATTTGATGTAAATCATTTTTCAGAAACTTGTTGTTGGCCCGATTGGCTGAATGTTGCTATAGGGGTTGGTCTTGACGACACTCAATATTTGAATGAATACAATACCAAAACAGGAGGGAATAATGAATGGTATATTGCCTTAGATTATGATATTCCAAAAATGTTAAAAAAATGGAATAGTCCAACGGGGAAAACCGTAAAACATTGGCTTAATTATATTCATTTCCCCGCTCCAACAATTAGAATCAGCCCAAAATTAGAATTTTATCCATTATTCCTATAAATTTGTAAGATGTCAAAATTATATTTAATACCAACCCCAATAGGAAATTTGGAGGACATAACACTTAGAGCGTTACGCTTACTCAAGGAGGTGGATATCGTATTAGCAGAAGATACCAGAACTACCAAAAAGTTATTTTCACATTATGAGATAACTACTCATTTAGCTGCTTTTCACATGCATAATGAACATAAGGTGCTAGACAAATGGATGGTAAGATTAAAAAAAGGAGAAAGCATTGCATTGGTAAGTGATGCAGGAACACCTGCTATTTCTGACCCTGGATTTTTACTAGTTCGAGAATGCATAAAAGAAGGTATTGAGGTAGACTGCTTGCCAGGGGCAACCGCTTTTGTGCCCGCTTTGGTTAACTCCGGACTGCCATCTGAAAAATTTATTTTTGAAGGTTTTCTTCCCGTAAAAAAAGGAAGGCAGACGAGATTAAAATTGCTTGCAGAAGAGGAAAAAACAATGATTTTTTATGAATCTCCTCATAGAATTGTAAAAACATTGACTCAATTTTGTGAATATTTTGGAAAGGAAAGACTAGTGTCTATTTCTAGAGAAATATCAAAAATGTTTGAAGAAACTAAAAGAGGGACTATGCTTGAAGTTTTGCAATATTTTGAAGAGAAAAAACCGAAAGGAGAATTTGTAATTATAGTTGCTGGTAAATAATGGAGATTAAAAAGTTCATATATAAAAAACCATATTTGATTGCAGGCCCTTGTAGTGCTGAATCACAAGAACAGCTTTTAGCTATTGCAAAATCAGTTGAAGGAACTGCTGATGTATTTAGGGCAGGTATTTGGAAACCTAGAACAAAACCAAATTCATTTGAAGGAATAGGAGAAAAAGCATTAGAATGGATAAAGGTGGTAAAACAAGAAAGCACATTGAAGGTTGCTACTGAAGTAGCTACCGCGAAACATGTTGAATTGTGTTTGAAGTCAGGCATAGATATGCTTTGGATTGGCGCAAGAACAACCGTAAACCCTTTTTATGTACAAGAAATTGCAGAAGCTTTAAAAGGAGTAGATATTCCTATTTTTGTTAAAAATCCGATACATCCTGAATTAGGATTATGGATGGGGGCTTTTGAGCGCTTAAATAAAGTGGGGATAAAACAATTAGCCGCAATTCATAGGGGTTTTTATAGTTATGAAAAATCAGTTTTCAGAAATGATCCTAAGTGGGAATTACCAATAAAATTAAGAAAAGAAGCTAGGGATTTACCAATTATTTGTGACGCTAGCCATATTGCGGGAAAAGCGATATTAATTGAGGATATTGCACAAACCGCTATGGATATTAATTTGGATGGATTGATGATAGAAGCGCACAATAATCCTCCCTTAGCATTAAGTGATGCAGAACAACAAATTACCCCTGAATCATTAAAAAAAATGATGCAAAATTTAGTACTGAGAGATACTAAATTAAGGGACGAACAATTCAAAGAGCAGTTAATTAATTTCAGAAATCAGATTGATACTTTTGATAAAAATATTATTGACTTACTCAATAACAGAAAAGGAATAGTTGAGCAAATAGCTAATTTTAAACATGAAAATAAATTAACTATTTTTCAGATAGAAAGATGGTTTGAAATTTTAAAGACCAGAAAAGAAAATGCAAAGTTATTGGAATTAGACGAACAAATGGTAGAAGAAATTTTTACTTTAATCCATAAATATTCGATTCTTACTCAAACCAAAATAATGCGGAAGTAATGCAGAGAAATTGGAATATATTAAGTTCAGATAAAGCAGTAGTAACTGAATTAGCTAAAGAGTTAAATGTAAGTGAAATTGTTGCACATCTTTTGGTGCTAAGAGGGATTACAACTTTTGAGGAAGCTAAATTATTTTTTCGACCAGAAATATCACATTTACATGATCCATTTTTGATGAAGGATATGCAAAAGGCAGTAGATAGGATTGAATTGGCTATTGTTAAAAAAGAAAAAGTTTTGGTGTATGGTGATTATGATGTTGATGGTACAACTTCAGTGGCTATGATGTATTTATTTCTAAAAAAACAAGGGGTTGAAATAGAGTATTATATTCCTTGCCGTTATGATGAAGGATATGGGATTTCGTTAAAGGGAATAGATTATGCAAAGGCAAATAATTTTCGGTTAATAGTTGCGCTAGATTGCGGTATTCGCGCTGTTGACCAAGTTGATTATGCTAATGAAAAAAGTGTAGATTTTATCATTTGTGATCATCATAATCCTGCAGAAAAAGTACCACAAGCAATTGCTATTCTTAATCCAAAACAAACAGATTGCAGCTATCCTTATAAGGAGCTTTCAGGATGTGGAGTAGGCTTTAAATTGATTCAGGCTTTTAGTCAAAAGAACAATATTGACTTTTCAGAAATTATAGAATATCTGGATTTATTAACCGTTAGTATTGGGGCTGATATTGTTCCAATGACGGGCGAAAATAGAGTGTTTGCATTTTATGGTTTACAATTGATTAATAAATCCCCAAGAGTAGGGCTTAAAGCATTAATGGATGTTGCGCAAAAAACGAAAGATGTAACAATTTCAGATGTAGTATTTGGTGTTGCTCCAAGGATAAATGCTGCCGGGAGAATTGAGCATGCAAAAAAAGCAGTTGAAATTTTGGTGGAGCAAGATTATGCGAAAGCTAAATTATTTGCAGATAAAATTGAGGAAAATAATATTACCAGAAGAGGCTTGGATAAAAGTATAACAACTGAAGCGCTTGAAATGATAGATGCTGCCAAAAAATCAACAGTGGTGCATAGTGAAAATTGGCATAAAGGAGTGGTGGGTATTGTTGCTTCAAGGTTAATTGAAACTCATTATAAACCAACTATTGTTTTGGCTGAAAAGGATGGTATTCTGACAGGTTCTGCTCGCTCTGTTCATGATTTTGATTTGTATGCTGCAATTGAGAAATGTTCTTATTTATGCGAGAAATTTGGAGGACATAAGTATGCGGCAGGATTAAGCATTAAGAAAGAAAATTTAATTCAATTTATTGAAGAATTTGAAAAATCAGTATGCGAAACAATTACAGAAGATCAGTTAATTCCTAAAATTAATATTGATAAAGTCATTGATATTGATGCAATAGATGATAAATTATATAGAACAATTAAACAATTCTCCCCATTTGGCCCTAAAAATCTATCTCCTATTTTTATTAGCAAAAATGTAGTAGATAATGGTTATGGCAAAAGAGTAGGAGAGGATAAAAGTCATTTACGGATAAATGTAAAACGGACAAGCAATTCTATTGCTGGAATTGGGTTTGGCATGGGAAATCTTTTTGAAAATATTAAAGACAATCAATCTTTTGATATCTGTTATTCCATTGACGAAAATGAGTGGAATGGTAAGAAAAGTTTGCAGTTGCGATTGCGAGACTTAAAGCCGAATAGTTAAGTTTAGGGTTGGGGTTTTTTCAAGGTACCCAATAGCTAATCCTGTGCTCTTAAATGGTTTTGTGAAAATATAAGCACTCCCATTCCAATAACTACTCCTCCAAGGACATCCCATTTATCGTGTTTATTTGCCTGAATGCGAGTCCAGCCAACATAAGAAGCTAATAAATAAGAAGGAATTCCGTATTTGAAACCATATTTTCTTTCAATAAAAGCGGCACCTGTAAAAGCTGCTGAGGTATGTCCTGAGGGAAAACTATAATCTCCTCCATTCGGCCTTTCTTTATTTATAATTCTTTTCAGGCTATGAGTAATAACAAGAGACATCCCCATAGTTTTAATAAATTGCAGCGTTGGTTTTTGTTTATCTTGCCAAATGATAGTTGAAGCAAAAGCTGAAACGGGTAATGCAATTTGGATTATATCTCCTGATTTCTCAATGTTAAAATCTTGTGCCTTTAAAGTTGTTACTATTAGCACACAAAGTATTATTGATAAATATTTAACCAACATTTCTTCCTAGAGATTTTGAAATTTGTGTTTTAATTTGTGTGAGTTGACTCAATAGTTGTATCCCCTGAGCATCAATGGTGCCTTCTTTTATTTCTTTTTGCAAATCAGTAATTTGTTTATCAACATGCCCTTTTTTTAGTGATAAAATAGCTTTTTCAGTAGTTTTCCGCATTTTTTCATCTTCTCTTCCTGTATATATTTTATGTCGGTCCACCCAATTATTACTTATACTATGTTTGTTGCTAATTAAATCAATTGCTTTTTTACTTACCTCTTGTTTCGGATGGTTGATAAAATGCTGTAAATCAATAATTCCTTTTTCTTCAATCACATGAATAATTTCCTTATACATTTCAGAAAAATCAGAATGTGTAAATGTAATATTATCTGCCTCAAGCTCACTAATAATTAAAGTAGCAACATTTTCATTTTCACCCTCCAAAGTGAAAGAATCATTTCCATAATTTATTAAGATGCGCAATACCTCTTCTTCTAGTTTTAATAGTTTGGTTGTCGTATTTAATTTTTCTTGTTTCTTTTTTTGTGGCTGTGAAGCAGCCTCACTTCTTACTGTTAATGGTTCAAATGTATTTATGCTAGCCCTTGCTTTTGCTACTTCACTTAAGAGCACCTCTTCAGCAATATCAAGCTTTTTGCTATATGTTTTACAATATTGCGAGCGATTTAAACTATCAGGAATACAGGAAATAGATTTTATAATATCACGCTTAATGGTTGTAATTTTTGTCGGGTCATTAGCGTAATTTAACTGAGAAACATTAATTTTATAATCAATAAAATCACTAGCTTCAGTAGTTAGGAATTTTTTAAACTCATCAGTAGATAATTTTTTAGAAAAAGAATCAGGATCATCTCCTTCAGGGAAAGCAACAATCTTCACATTCATCCCCTCCTTTAAAATCATATTTATTGATTTGTAAGTAGCTTTTATTCCGGCATTGTCTCCATCAAAAAGCAAAACTACATTTTGAGCCAAGCGATTTATGAGTTTAATTTGCTCCAAAGTAAGAGCGGTTCCTGATGCAGAAACTACATTTTCAATTCCATTTTGATGCATTGAAATTACATCTGTATAGCCCTCAACAATATAACACATCCCCTCCTTGCCAATGGCATTTTTAGCAAAGTTGAGCCCGTATAATACTTTACTTTTATGATAGATTAATGTTTCTGGAGAGTTTAAATATTTTGCTTTTGCATTTTGATTAAAAGATCGTCCGCCAAAACCAAGAGTACGTCCAGAATAGGATTGGATAGGAAAGATGGTTCGCTCACTAAAGCGATCAACAATTTGCCCAGAAGTTTCATTGATTAAAGACAATCCCGCAGCGACAAGTATTTGTTTGTCATAAGCTTTTTTAACTGCAGCTTTGCTAAAAGCATCTTTAGCTTTTGGGCTGTAGCCAAGCTCAAACTTCTTTATGGTTGCTTCAGAAAATCCTCTTTCTTTAAAATAGCTTAACCCAATTGATTTCCCTTCTTTAGAATTCCAAAGCATATCTTGAAAATAATCATTAGCAAAATTAGACACGATAAACAAACTATCTTTTTCATTAGCTCGTTCCACTTGCTCTGAGGTCATTTCTTCCTCCTGAATTTCTATATTGTATTTTTTAGCTACAAATTTTAGAGCTTCAGGATAATTGAAATGTTCAATTTCCATAATAAAATTGATGCTATTCCCCCCCTTCCCACAACCAAAACACTTGTAGATTCCTTTGGTAGGAGACACGGTAAAGGATGGTGTTTTTTCATTATGAAAAGGACAATTCCCAATGTAATTAACACCTCTTTTTTTAAGAGACACAAAATCACCAACGACTTCTTCAATCCTAGCGGTTTCAAATATCTGATCTATGGTATCTTTAGGTATCATTTTTTTCTATTTACAACAAAGTCTAACAATAATATTAATGCGTTTTTGGCTTCATTTTCCTCAAACTGATTTAAAATTTCAATAGCAGAATTATGATAATTATGCATTGCTTTTTTAGCATATTCTAGCCCTCCATTTTCCTTTACAAGCGCAATGACTTCAGCAACTTTTTTATCATCTTTATGATGATTTTTTATAATATTAATGATATAGTTTTTCTTTTTTTTAGTTACTATATTTAAGGTGTAGATTAAGGGAAGCGTCATTTTCTGCTCTCTAATATCAATTCCTGTAGGCTTTCCAATGATTGGGCTTTGGGTATAGTCAAAAAGATCATCTTTTATTTGAAATGCAATTCCTGCTTTTTCACCAAATAAGCGCATTTGCTCTACTACTTTCTTACTTTGCCCAACAGAGTTAGCTCCACTGGCACAACAAGCAGCAATTAAGGTTGCAGTTTTTTTGCGAATGATATCAAAATAAACTTCTTCAGTAATATCTAGTTTGCGTGCTTTTTCAATTTGCAAAAGTTCACCTTCACTCATGTCCTGTACTGCCGTACTCATTATTTTTAAGAGAGTAAACTCTTCATGTTTTACTGCTAACAGCAAGCCTTTACTCAGTAAAAAATCGCCTACTAAGACGGCAATTTTATTTTTCCAAAGTGCATTAATTGAAAAAACCCCTCTTCTGAAATTTGCCTCATCAATTACATCATCATGAACTAAGGTTGCTGTATGCAATAGCTCAATCATTGAAGCAGCACGATAGGTGTTCTCTTCAAATTTACCAAATAGTTTTGCTGATAGGAAAACAAACATGGGTCGCATTTGCTTTCCTTTTCGCTTTATGATATAATGCATAATCCTATCTAGTAAGGAAACATTACTTTTTAAGGACTCTTTGAACTTTTGTTCAAATAAATCCATCTCCTTTTTAATGGGGGATTTTATATTTTTAAGTACAGGCAAAATAGATGTAAACTAAGAAGTGCGAATATACAATTTTTGTGGCCTGGAAAATGGGGCGAAATACTTTGTTAAAAAGTTATTTTAGTTTGTTTACCAACTGTCCACAAGCAGCATTAATATCTTTCCCCTTGCTTTTGCGAAGATTGGCTATAATATTCTTTTCTTCCAGATAAGCAATAAAACGTTCGGTTACTTTATTGCTTGATTTTTCGTAAGGCAAATCATCAACCGTATTGTATTCAATAAGGTTAATTTTACAAGGACTTGCTTTGGCAAATTGAGCTAATTTTCGAGCATCTTCAATGCTATCGTTTAAATCCTTAAATAAGATATATTCATAAGTTACTCTGCTCCCCGTTTTATCATAAAAATAACGAACAGATTCTCTAAGCTCTTCTAAGTTAATTTTTTGATTAATTGGCATTAAAATATCTCGTTTATTATCGCTTGCGGAATGCAATGAAATAGCCAAATTAAAACGAACACCATCATCTCCAAGTTTTTTAATCATTTTGGATATTCCAGCAGTTGAAACAGTAATGCGTTTTGGTGACATTCCTAATCCTTTTTCAGTAGTTATAAGATTAATGCTTTCCAATAAGGCTTTGTAGTTCAATAGCGGTTCGCCCATTCCCATAAATACGATATTGGATAGGGGTTTCCCAAAATTAGAAATAGCTTCTTCATTAAGAATAAATACTTGATCGTATATTTCAGCCGCTGTTAGGTTGCGTTCTAATTTCATTGTTCCTGTTGCGCAGAATTCACAGGCCAAACTACATCCTACTTGTGAAGAAACACAAGCAGTTAATCGTTTTTTTGAAGGAATTAAAACCCCTTCTACTAACAATTTATCATGAAGCTGCAAACTATATTTTATAGTGCCATCTGCACTTCTTTCCCCTCTGTGTAGTTTTGCAGGCTTTACACTGAAATGTTCGGCAAATAAATCGCGCATTGGTTTTGATAATGAAGTCATTTCATCAAAAGAAGTTGCTCTTTTCCCCCACAACCATTCTGTAATTTGGTTGGCGCGGAATTTTGGTAATTTATGTTTGTTACAGAATGTTTGTAAATCTTCAACACTAATATCTCGGATGTCTGTTTTTTCTTTCATTTCGTTTGCAAAGATATATTACTTTTGTGCTATGCGATTTTTAACGGCTGATTATTTATTTCCTTTATACAAAGCCCCAATTAAAGAAGGGGTATTGCAAGTTTCTGATAAGGGAGAAGTAATTGCACTTTTTGAAAATAGAAATGAAATTCCTCAGGATAAATTAGAAGTATTTGATGGGATAATTTGTCCTGGATTTGTGAATGCACATTGTCATTTGGAGCTCAGTCATCTTTTGGGAATTGCTAAAAAAGAAAAAGGATTTCTGGATTTTTTAGCAACAGTTCAGAAAAGAAATAATTTTACAAAAGATGCAATTCAAATTGCAATTGAGAATGCAGAACAGCAAATGATTGCTAATGGAATTGTTGGCGTAGGAGATATTTGCAATACTGCTGACACTCTTTTGCAAAAGCGAAAAGGAAATTTACAATACTATAATTTTATTGAGATTTTTGGTGCGCATGAAAATAAGATTGAAGCTATTTTTAATGATTCAATTGATTTAAGAAATCAGTTTAGAGATGCAAAAATACGAGCAACTATTGTCCCTCACGCTCCTTATTCGGTTCCACCTAAAATGATGAGAAAAATTGCAGGCTTAATAGATGAAAAGGATGAAGTACTCGCTATTCACATGCAGGAAGCGTTAGCGGAAAATGAATTGTTTGAAAGTAAAAAAGGCGCTTTTTATAATTGGCTAAGCAATATTGCTGCTAGCTCAGAAATTTGGAAAAAAAGAAATAGATCAATAGATATTCTTGCTGAATTAGGAAATAATAAAATACTATTAGTACACAATACATTTTCTAAAAAGGAAGATATTACAGATAACTATTATTGTACTTGCCCAAAAGCAAACCTGTATATTGAAAATTCTTTACCAGATTATTTTATTTTTAATTCAGAAAAATTATGTGTGGGGACGGATAGTTTGACTTCCAATAATTCACTATCTATTTTGGAGGAATTACAAATTATAAGAGAAAACACAGATTTTGATTTAAACACGCTACTTAAAATTGCCTCAAAAAATGGTGCAGAAGCTCTAGGATTCAAACAATTAGGAACTTTTGAAAAAGGTAAAATTCCTGGAGTGAATTTGATTAAAGGCTTAAATGAGATTAAAGTTATTGAATAAATTCTGAAATTCTCAAATCCTCCTCTGTTGTAATTTTAATATTTTTATTTTCTCCTAAAACGGTAGTGATTTTACCTCCGATACTTTCAAAAACGGAAGCATCATCTGTAAAATACTTGGAGAATGTTTGAGCATATGCCTTCTTAATATCGGAACCGAAAAAACATTGCGGGGTTTGTACTTTATATAATTTACTCCTATCTATATGTGTAGAATTTTCCTTACCTACTATTCGGATAGAATCCTTTATAGGAACAATAGGAATAGCCCCAGCTCCTTCTTTAGCTTTGGAAATTAGACGATTAATTAATGATGTAGAAACTAATGGGCGTACCCCATCATGAATAGCAACAATACTATTGGCGGTCACTTTTTTTAATCCATTTTTTACAGAATGAAAGCGAGTTTTTCCTCCTGCAACTAAAGTGTATTTTAGTGTAAAATTATATACGCCGCAAAGCGAATGCCAATAATCAAATTGTGTACTTGGTAGAATTAAAACAATTTTTTCAAAATGAGAAAATTGTTTTAGTGTGTGGATTAAAATAGGAATCCCTTTTAATAGTAAAAACTGTTTAGGAATGATAGTGTTCATGCGATCCCCTTTTCCGCCAGCAACTATTAAGGCAATTTTTTGCATCTTATAATATCAGCATTGCATCTCCAAAAGTATGAAAATTATACTTTTTCTTTAAGGCTTCTTTATAGGCTTCTTTTAATAAATCTAATCCAGAAAATGCTGCTACCTGCATCATTAATGATGATTTTGGTAGATGGAAATTAGTTAGCATACAATTCGCAATGCGGAAAGTATAAGGAGGAAACAAAAAGATATTTGTCCAGCCTGTGTAGGGAATTATTTCATTTTTGGTTGACACCGAACTTTCCAAGACACGCATAACGGTAGTTCCTACGGCACAGATTCTTTTCCCCGCATTCTTCCCATTATTAATTTTAGCAGCAGCTTCTCCTAAAATGATAATTTCTTCTGATTCCATTTTGTGTTTGGAAAGGTCTTCTACCATAATTTGATTAAAAGTACCCAAGCCAACATGTAAAGTGGTTTCAGCAAATTCAACACCTTGAAGTTCCAGTTGCTTCATTAATAGTTTGCTGAAGTGTAGGCCTGCAGTAGGTGCTGATACGGCTCCCTCATGCTTTGCATAGATAGTTTGGAATCTATCCGTATCCTCTTTTGTTGGATTCCTGTCAATGTGCTTTGGTAAAGGAGTTGACCCTAAAGAGGTTATAACTTCTTTAAATTCTTCGTGCGTTCCATCTAATAGAAAACGCAATGTTCTCCCTCTTGAAGTTGTATTGTCAATCACCTCAGCAATTAACTCTTCATTTTCCCCAAAGAATAATTTATTTCCAATTCTGATTTTTCTTGCAGGATCCACTAGCACATCCCAAAGTCTATTTTCTTTGTTTAATTCTCTAAGCAAAAAAACTTCAATTTTTGCGCCAGTCTTCTCTTTCTTAGCGTATAATCTTGCGGGGAATACTTTAGTATTATTTGTTACAACAACATCTCCATCGTCAAAATAATCACCCAAATCAGAAACATTCTTATGCTCTATTTCTCCTGTCGACTTATGCACTACCATTAATTTTGCATCTTCACGGTTTTCATTTGGGGTTTTAGCAATTCTAGTTTGTGGCAGGTCAAAATTGAACATTGATAACTTATATTTCATATGCTTATGATTTGTTTTTATCTTTGGGAAATTTCTAAAGAAGAAATTTTAAGCCGGCAAATATAAAGTATTAGCAAGCTGAAGTCAAGTGATTTAGCTACTTAGTTGTTTTTCAAAGGAAATAATATCAATGGCATTCTGTAATCTATAGTCACCAATAGCGGTGCGACATAATCTTGAAAGGTGGGCGCCACTGCCTAGTGCGATTCCAAAATCATGAGCTATGGACCGAATATAAGTACCTTTACCACACATTATCTCAAAACTAATTATTGGCATTTCAATTGTAGTAATTCCAAAAGAATGAATATTTATTTTTCTTGCTTCAATTTCAATCTTTTCACCTCTTCTTGCTTTTTCATAAAGTCGTTCCCCGCCTCTTTTTAATGCTGAAAAAATGGGTGGTTTTTGATCTATTTCACCTGTAAACTGCAAGATTGTATCTTGTATTAACCTTTTAGTGATATGAGAGATTTCGTATCGAGTATCTACCTCAGTTTCCAAATCATAACTTGGGGTGGTGCCTCCTAAAGTAATCTCACCAGTATAGACCTTGGCTTGTCCTTGAATTTCTGAAATTCGTTTGGTAAATTTACCGGTACAAATAATAAGCAGACCTGTTGCTAATGGATCTAAAGTGCCCGCATGGCCTACTTTTATTTTTTTCAAGTTATATTTTGTTCTGATGAGGTTTTTCACCTTTTTCACCAAATCAAAGGAGGTCCACCCTATAGGCTTGTCAATCAAAAAAATCTGTCCTACCAAAAACTCTTCTGCGGTTTCAGGAAAATTTGACATATTAAATAAGGGTTGATGCAATTACAATACTTCCTATTATAAAGCAGTAGTATGCAAAATATTTCAATTGACTGTTTTTCACCAATTGTATCATCCATTTACAAGCTACCAGACCAGTAATAAAAGCAAAAATAAAGCCAATGAGTAAGGGAAAAAATGATGCGCTTTCATACTGAATATTTCCTGAGAGTACATCTTTCGCCATTTTCCCAAATATTAATGGAACAACCATTAGAAACGAAAATCGAGCTGCTTTTTCTTTATCTATTCCTAAAATTACTGCAGTTGAGATAGTGGCTCCTGAACGAGAAATTCCAGGTAGTATTGCAATAGCTTGAGAAATACCTATAAGGATAGCTCCTTTTATTCCAACTTGTTTTGAAGACGCTTTGGCTTTATCGGCCAAAAACAACAATAAACCTGTCGCTAGTAGCATGCCTCCAACTAATGTTAACGCTCCTCCAAAAAGCGCCTCTATTTCATCATTAAAAAATAACCCTCCCATAGCAGCTGGAATCATAGAGAGCACAATTTTTAAAGAAAATTTAAAAGATTCATTATTTTTAAATTGTAAAAGTCCTTTAAAAATTTCTGCTAAATCTTTTCGGAAAATAATGAGTGTAGATAAGGCGGTTGCAAAATGTAATACTACTGTCATTAGCATGCTTTCTTCACCAATTGCTCCTTCACCTAAGATAGTTTTTGCAATTTCTAAATGCCCACTACTACTAACGGGTAAAAATTCAGTTAATCCTTGTATAATGCCAAGAATAATAGCGTTTATAACATCCATATACTAAGCCCTTCCTCCTTTATACATTACAGCAAAAATTTCAACAATAAAGCCAATTGCCAGTAATATGGGGGATAATGTTAATCTTTGAAAATTAAAGATTTCATCACTAAATTGTGTTGGATCTTCTGACCCTCCTCCAACCATCAGAATAAGTCCGCTTGCCATAAATGCTAAGCCAACAAATAATAAAATGTAGTTCTTTTTTGAAAATGCAAAATCCATAGGTAATGTTTTAGTTGTAAAGTTCGTTTTCGTTTTGGTTTATAAATTTTCTTACTGCAAAAAATGTAGACACCCAACTGAGTAAAAATCCTGAAATAAATATTATAATAAAGATAAGGCCAATTATTTTAAGGTCAGTAATGTTTAGCATGCTTGCTGTTTCACTTTGTATAAGTTGAATGGAACCGATAAGCATAAAAATAGCAAAAATAGAGCTATATGCCCCCTGATACATTCCTTTTATTAAGAATGGTTTTTGAATAAAACTATTAGTTGCACCAACTAGTCGCATGGTGCGAATCAAAAATCGCTTGGAATATACTGAAAGCCGAATTGTATTATTGATAAGCGCAAAAGCAATAACAAATAACAAAAAACAAAATGAAAGCAGAAAAAAAGTAAGTTGATTAACATTACTATTGAGCTTATCTATTAAATTTTCTTGATAAAAAATATCATGCACAGCTGTACTTTTACTCCATTCTTCTTTGATAACTGCTAAGCTATCCGTATTTACATAACTTGCATTTAGTTTTACATCAACTGAAGCTGGTAGAGGGTTGTATCCTAAAAAAGACACAAAATCTTCACCTAAATCTTTTCGTAAGTCCTCTTCTGCTGTTTTTTTTGAAACAAAAATGCTGCTTTTTGAAAACTTTTCAGCAGAAATGATTTTATTAAAATTCTTTCCTTCCATTTCATTCACTCCTTCCTTTAGCGCAATGGTAAAGCCAATATTTTCCTTAACAAGATTGGATAATCTTTGTGCATTTATCAGAACTAAACCTAGCAAACCAACCACAAATAAAACAAGTGACAAGCTAATAATAACTGAGGCTGAAGAAGA
>LWDU01038934.1_pt1 | contig 23217 bp, 20 predicted proteins | sample 727161 | NCBI WGS metagenome assembly LWDU01 (sample SAMN04566230, study PRJNA314399) | hydrothermal vent metagenome | isolation source: deep sea hydrothermal plume seawater | place: Mexico: Gulf of California, Guaymas Basin | collected 2004-07-11
GCCTAAATCATCGGGGTCAAAAATTCTTCGGCAGCCCGAGTCCCCGGCGAGAAATGATGTTCTTCTGAATTTCCGAAGCGCCGCCCCCGATCGTGTCCACGACGGTATATCGGTATGAGCGTTCAAAGCGCCCATCCAAGGGCGCGTCTTCGACCCCGGGTTTCAGTTGCCCCGCTGGCCCCATGGCGTCGAGCGCTGAGTTCGCCAAGCGCTTGCCCGCCTCGTTCATGAACAACTTGTACATGGAGGACTCCACGGTGGGGATCCCCCCTTTGACCGCCCCGGCAATAACCTGGCGCTGGAGCATCCTTGCCACCTCGAGTTCGGTGGCAGCCTGGGCGACCTTGCTGCGCAAGCGGGGAGCCTGGCGAAGAGGCTCCCCGTCACATTCGGACTCCCGCACCCAGTCGCAGAAAGCCTCGACCTTCATTTCCAACGGACCTACAGGCATCATGGCGAAGCGTTCCAGATCCAGCGCCTCGCAAATGTATTTCCAACCTTGGTTGACCTCCCCAACCACGAAGTCATCGGGGACAAAGACATCGGTAAAAAAAACTTCGTTGGTCCGTTCGTCTCCGATTGTCCATGTGGCATGGATCTCCAAGCCCTCGTGATCCATCGGAATCAGGAAAACCGTGATTCCCTGGTGCTTGCTGCCCGGGTCCGTGCGCGCGCCCACCCAATACCAATCGGCAAAATGGGCGGAAGTCGTCCAGGTCTTATGACCATTGAGTACCCAGCCGCTCCGCTCTTCGTCGCGCAAGGCTTTGAGTTCCATGGCCGCCGCATCCGAACCGGCCTGGGGCTCGCTATAGCCGATAGCGAACTCAACCTCGGCGCGGATAATCTTCGGCAAGAAGTACTGCTTCAAATTCTCGTTGCCGTGTCGGATAATGGTCTTGCCGACGATGCCTACGCCCTTTCCGGGCTGGGGGGCCCCATAGCGCGAGAGCGTCTCAGTGAGAATGAAATCGTAGATTCCCGGCTTCTCGGCGCCGCCATATTCCGCCGGCCAAGACATCCCAAGCCACCCCCGCTCGGCCAAGCCGGCCATCAGCCCACGCTTGGCCGGTGTATCCACCGTCTGGGAGAGCTGCTCGGGGTTGTGATCCATCACCTCACTCGACCGATTCGTTTCCAAAAACGCTTCGAGTTCTTCCTGAAAGGCGATCTCTTCGTCTGAAAGGTCAAAATCCACGACGTGACTCCGTTCCACCCCCCTAAACCCGCCCGATTTCGGCGAACTCTCGGCGATATGGCCTCGGCACTGGGGATCGCCTCGAATTCCCTCGGCTCAGTACATCTAGCAGACTCCCCCGAGCCGAAGACAGCCGTTCGATGAGCAGAGCGAAACAAATATGGGATATACTCTTGCGTCTCTAATCGCCCCTCAACGAACTACGAAGGACCACAAGGGAGGTTCAGCAGCATGGGAGATCGAGTCGAGGAAATTCTGGGCTGGTACGGCTCGGAGAGCCCCGGCGTGCTGAGAAACCTGCGCTGGATGCTGGAGAGCGGAAGGCTTGCCGGAACCGGAAAACTCGTGATCCTGCCTGTCGATCAGGGTTTTGAGCACGGCCCCGCGCGATCTTTCGCAAAGAATCAGGCCGGCTACGACCCTCTCTACCACTACCAATTGGCGATCGACGCGGGATGCAACGCCTATGCGGCGCCCTTGGGCTTTTTGGAAGCCGGAGCCCGACAATTTTCTGGGCGAATCCCAACGATCCTCAAGCTCAACAACTCAGACTCGCTGTGGTCGGACGAAGATCCCAAGCCGGCGGTCACCGGGAGCGTGGAAGACGCGTTGCGACTGGGCTGCGCGGCAGTGGGCTTCACCATCTACCCGGGCTCATGCCACCGAAACGAGATGTACGCCGAATTCCAGCAAATCGCCGAAGATGCCAAGGCCAGCGGCCTGGCCGTCGTTCTCTGGAGTTATCCGCGCGGTGCCGACCTTTCGAACAAGGGCGAAACGGCCATCGACGTGGTCGCCTATGCGGCGCAGATCGCCGCACAGCTGGGCGCCCACATCATCAAAGTCAAACCGCCCACAGCGGAAATCGAACAAGCAGCCGCTCGAAAAGTCTATCAGGAACAGAACATCGACATATCGAGTCTCCCCGAACGAATCGCCCACGTGATTCAGAGCGCCTTCGCGGGCCGTCGAATCGTGATCTTTTCGGGTGGCGCCGCCAAGGACAAGGAAGCTGTCCTCGAAGAAATTCGGGGAATCGCCAAAGGGGGTGGCTTCGGCAGCATCATGGGGCGCAACTCTTTCCAGCGGCCCAAATCCGAGGGAGTCGAACTGCTCCAGGCCATCATGGCTATTTACGACGAGCAGGCCTGAAGCGGGAACTCAGAGGCTCAGCCGTCCTCGGCGAGTCTCGAAACCACGGCGTCCATCCTGCGAAGGTGGCCGCCCATGATGACCTGCCCAAGCCAATGCGCTAGCAGTGGCTTCGATACGCGTAGATACGAAAAGGCGGATCTCGAAACCTCGAGAAGCTGGGTCTCCTCGCGAGTCTGGGCGGATTCCATGGGAAGCATTCCGGCCACGCTTCCTAGACCCCCCAAGAGGGTACCCGCCCCTCCCTTCCCCAGTCGAACCTCCCGCCCCGCGCGAATCGGCAAGGTCAGTTCCACACTGCCCTGGTGAACAATAAAGATCGAATCGTCTCCTGGCTCCTGAGGCTCATGACGCTGGCAAATGAATCGGCCCCGCGGAACCACCCGCATACGAGTCGTCTGGGCGATGCTCATCGCGTCATCCAGAGTTGCCCCGTGCTCCCTGAACGTTTCGTAGAGAAAACTCCCGATATCGCGACTCGTTTTGTCTACGACATCCCAAAGAGATGCTGCCTCCGCGGGCAGAAGACCCACGAATACTGCGCCGGTCAGTACGGAATCGTCGAGCCCCTGGGTCGTCTGCCATTTGGCTTCGACATTCAATCGAGTCCGTCCGTTGGGAAGGGCAAGGGTCACACTCCGCAACGAATCGAGGGCTACCTGCGAAGCGGTCGCGAAACAGATCCCACCCGTACTGATATCCCGGGCCCGCGCCGGAAGGGGCGCATCAAAGCCTGGGCTGTGAAGTTCGACCGGGAAATCCGCACCTACCCGGGGCGCCTCACGCGATTCAAGAATCTGTGCAGCGGCCTCCCCTGCATCGAGTTCAGGACCTGGCTTGTTGGAACGACGATCTACCATCGCCATCTCCCCCTGGATCAGTTCACGAGTACGTGCGCTGAGAGTACAACAGATACTTCGGCGCGCTGAGCCGATGACTATAGGGAGAGAACGGCGAAAAGGCCTCTAGGCGACAATAAGACCTTCGCGAATCGCGAGACGAACCAGTTCCGAGCCCTTCCGAATCCCGAGTTTACGCATCAAATTCGTTCGGTGGGTTTCTACCGTCCGATGCGAAACCTTGAGTTGGAGGGCGATCGCCTTGCTGCTGAGGCCTTCGGCAATTTGCACCAGCACCTCCAACTCTCGAGGCGACAGGCGTTCTGTCAATTTCCTCCCGCCCGACTCGCGGTTTGCGGGCGCACGAGCCTCCCAGTCGATCTCCCGGAGTTCCGGAGTCACGTAGGAGCGACCCGCACAAACCTCCTCCAGGGCAGTCAAAATTTCATCGGTCGCACTCGTTTTGAGCACATAACCCAGGGCACCGGCCCGCAGAGCCGATTCAACACAGCTACGACTGTCGTGGGCAGAAACCATGACGACCTTGTCGCACCATCGATTTCGGACGATCTCTTCGGTGGCACCGATCCCCGAACCGCCAGGGAGCTCAACGTCCATGAATACGACATCTGGCCGACCCGACTGCGCGAGGTTTACCGCTTCAGTTGCCGTACCCGCTTCATCGACCACGACCGTATCCTTGTTTTTTTCAAGGAGAGCCCGCATTCCCGAACGCATCACTACGTGGTCATCAACAATCAATATCCGCATCGAATTCTCCTCATGTACCCGACAAGCAGGAGCGCTCCGCATTTTCACGCGACCCAAGGGGAAGGGAACCCCGTCGGCCTTAGTCCTTGATAGACCTGCTAACCGAAAAGAGCACTGTTTTCCCCAGACTCGTCTACGACCCAGTACACCTCAAGAAGTCCTTCGCCGAAACTGGGCGTTACCCCGACACAATCAAGCTTTATCCCTCGGATCGACGAGCAATTACTCGGCGCGAACGCTAGTCGCCCCCGGAAGAGTCACTTGGCGACTCACTCTCCCGACCCTCGAGCTTCTCCTGCACGATCTTTCGGCGTTTTACGAGTTCGCGATGGGTGAGCGCCTCAACGTCGCTTCCCAACCCCATGGAGGCCTTGAGCCCATCCAAATCAACATGAGTCCTTGATGGGTCGAACCCGATCTGGCTGGCGATCGCCGCCCCATGATGTTCGGCAAAATGTCCGTAAATTCGAACAAACTCCGCGAACATATCGAGGTCGGGCGCCAGTTCCGCCACAGCTCCATCGAAAAAAAGCATGTTCTTGGCGTAAAGCATCAAGGGCTTGGGCAGGCGCGCACCTTCTCCGAGCAGGCCCTTGAGGATTGTTTGGATCTGGAGCGCAATTTCTTCGCCCGTCATCTTCGTGGGGTCACGAATCGGCTGGTCGGCACCCAATAGAGTCATCAATGCGTCGAGGTCTACCCCAGGATCAAGCGCCCCGAGATCCCGAAAGGCCGTGAGCTGTCCGCGCAGATCGTTGACCGCACCCGCCATCATGATACGCAAGAAAGCCGAGCGCTGTTGGTCATCAAGGCGGCCGGTCATCCCGTAGTCGAGCAAGGCGACCCGGCCGTCGGGCATGACAAAAAGATTTCCTCCATGGAAGTCACCATGGAAAATTCCGTAGATCATCGCGCCTTCGAGAAAGGCAATCATCATGGAGTGAAAAACCGTCTCTGTATCGATCCCGGCTTCCTTCATGCCACGAACATCGTCATAGCTGAAACCTTCAAGGCGCTCCATGACGAGCACCCTTGATGTCACCCACCGCGGGTGCGGCCGCGGAACCAAGACCGCCCCCTGGCCCGCCACCGCCAGAACTCGGGCGATATCGATCATGTTCTCCGCCTCGAGACGAAAATCCAGCTCTTCGGCGATGGTCTCGGCGAAGACCTCCACGAGAACCGGAGGATTCGCCAAAGCCGCTACCGGAATTCTCCCCACAAGCCGGGGAGCCACCCAGGCCATGGCGGCAATATCCTTCCGCACCCACTGCGCGACCTGTGGCCGCTGCACTTTGACGACCACCTCTTCGCCGGTCACAAGCCGAGCCACGTGAACCTGCGCGATGGATGCAGCGGCCAAAGGCACGCGCTCGAATTCGGCGAAAACCGTATCCAGGGGTTGTCCGAATTCCAATTCAACGACTCGGCGGATTTGATCGAAGGGCACTGCGGGCACCCGATCGCGGCACCTTTTGAACTCGTCCACAAGTTCTTCGGGAAAGAGCCCCCGGCCGGAAGAAATGATCTGGCCGAGCTTGATATAGGCCGGGCCGAGCCTTTCGAAGGCTCGTCTCAGTCGGCGGGAAAGTCCCTCCCGGGAAGCTGGACCCGGGTGGCGGCCCTCCCGGAGTCGCCAGCCAAGCAGTGCACCCCCCACGCGCGTGGCAGCGGTCAAAAAACGCAGGATCGGGGGCCAGCGACCCGCGGCCACCCACTGGGGCACCTCGGCCCGCTGGGCCTCGCGCAGGGCCTCCAAACCCCGATTCCACTCGAGATCCTCGAGTCGAAACTCCCATGGCCCGCCCTCGCGAAAGGCCCACCCAGCCCCCTGGGCCTCCTCGGTCCGAGGATTTCCGCCCGGCACGGCCGCTTTCTCCGGGTCGTCCGTTTCCAAATTCACCCCTTCTCGCCCCCGATTCGAGTGCCGATTTCCAACCGCGAGACCGAATCCGCGGCCTGTGGCCATAACCCCACTCCGAAAAGGCCTTTCCATCCCGGGCAAAGAGCATAGGCTTGCAAGCGTTCGCATTCACATCGGACCAGCCGATCGGGAGAGTCCCATGAAAAAAATTGAAGCCATCATCAAACCCTTCAAAATCGACGATGTCAAGGAAGCCCTCCACTCCATTGGAGTCCAAGGCATGACGGCCACCGAGGTCAAAGGTTTCGGACGGCAGAAGGGACACACGGAAGTTTACCGAGGCGCCGAGTATGTCGTGGACTTTCTGCCGAAGGTCAAACTCGAAATCGTTGTCACGAACGACAAGGTCGAGGAAGCGCTGACCGCCATCACAAGTGCCGCAGACACGGGCAAGATCGGCGATGGGAAAATCTTCGTGACCGCGCTCGATGATGTGGTCCGAATCCGAACGGGGGAACGGGGCGAAGAAGCCATCTAGCCCCGCTCGCCGTCTCCCCAAAATTTTCGCCAACTGTCCCATTCTTCGGGCAGGCTGCCCCTGCCCGCGTGATTTTCGGGCCAGTGGGCGAGAGGCTGAGCGAGCGGATTTTTCGGAGCCTCCATGCCGTACCAGAGCTTGTGAAGGCGGCGGACGAAATACCATTTCCCGTCGCAACGTCGGTAACGATCCCGGTAGAGGATGGCCTGTTGGACCCAACGGTCCCCGTCTTGGACTTCGGCGCGGCAATAGACATGGCCCTGAGCAAGGTCATCCTCCTCGAAATCGATCAGGTGGTTGCCGACAAAGAGAATCGTTACGCCCACCGCACGCAACTGCTCTTCGAAACTTCGCCGCAGAGCATCGCGGCCGCGTCCGTCAGCGCCCACCCGAACATCTTCGACAAAGAGCCCCACCAGTCCGTCAATGTCCCGAGCATCCGTCGCCAACGCGTAGCGGAAAGCGAGTTGCTGGATCTCATCTCGAGCGATTACCCGATCCATGGCGTTCATCGACACCCTCCTCGCTTCAGATCAAGACCCATCTCGGCATGGGAAATTCCGCGTCAGTTTCTTCAAACACCACCCGAACCCGCGCCCCGATCTGAATCTCCTCGGGATCGAAACTATTGATGGCGGCGCCCACGCAAGAAACCAGATTGCCCACCATGCGAAGCGTCGGGTCCTCGTCCAGGGCCACCAGGATGACGTTATACGGCGAAAGCGCCGAAAACTGTGGGATCAACGGCGGGTGGGGAATGGCGAAGGACCAGATCGCACCCTGCCCGCATACCACGGTCCAATTGGGCTCGGCATGGGCGCCCCACGGGCTGCGGACCCGGGGAGGGAAAATCAGTCGCCCCGTCTCCGCGCAGCACTGAACGCGGAGTTCGCCCTGGCGGGCTCCTTCCCAGAAAAAGGCATTCGTCGCGTCCAGCGGGGGCGTCAGCGGGGCCTGGCTCGCCATCTCAGTTCCTCAAGATCAAGGCACTGGTGGGCACACCCTCGCCCCCAGTCACAAGACAAGTTTCGGCACCCTCCACCGAGTTGCAGGAGTCACCTCTCAACTGGCGAACGCCTTCGTTGATGAGATTGAAGCCATGGACATAGGCCTCAGAGAGTCCGCCGCCGGAAGTATTTGTCGGAAGACTCCCCCCCAGTTCCAATCCACCGGATTCGGTAAAGGCCGCGCCCTCGCCACGCCCGCAAAATCCGTAGCCCTCCAGGGAGAGCAGCACCAATGGAGAGAAGGCATCGTAGATCTGCGCCACATCAATCTCGGCGGGGCCGATTTCAGAGCCCCTGTAGAGCTGCTTCGCACACGCCCACGCGGGGCCCATCAATGGATCCTCACTCCAATAATTCGTCATCGTGTGCGCTTGCCGAGTGATCCCCTGGCCGAAGGCATGGACATAGATCGGAGCCCGGCGGCAATCTCGCGCACGCGCCGCCGAAACGAGTACGCAAGCCAAGGCGCCATCGCTCTCCAGACAGTTGTCGTAGAGACATAGAGGCTCGGAAATCCAGCGTGCTTCGTGGTACTCCTCCCGAGAAAGGGACTTCTCGAAAAAAGTCGCCTTGGGGTTGCGGTTCGCCATCTTTCGAAAAGCCAGGGCAACATTGGCGAAATGATCCCGGGTAGCCCCGTACTCGTGCATGTAGCGGCGCGCCAGCAGAGCGATCTCATCCACCGGCCGAATCAAACCCCAGGGACGTGTCCAAGCCGCCGGGGTCGAAAATTCGATATCCGTGTCCGACCAGATCCGCTTCCCCGAACCACGTTTGCGCGAGCGCCAGACGACTCCGACGCGACACTGATCGGTGGCAATCGCCATGGCGAGTTGTCCCACGCAGGCCGGCCCAGCGCCGCCCCCATACCCAACCTGGGAGAAGAATGTGACTTCCCCAGCGCCGATATTTCGCGCAACCTCGACCTCGTCGGTCTCTTCTATGGAGTAGGACGCAAAGCCATCGACCTCGGAGGGATCAATACCAGCGTCGTCGAGCGCTAGGAGAATCGCCTCCATGGCGAGGTTCGTCTCGCTCGGCGCGAGCTTCTTTGCGAAGCTCGTTTCGCCGATCCCCACGATAGCCGCAGCATCCCGAAGCATACCCGCAGTCTACATCTTCTCTTGGATGCGGGAGGGGATACGTCGCCCCCGCGTCGCTAGAGTGTCAACAACCTTCGCCACGTTCATCGAGGAAGATGAGGCTCAACCATGAAAATCGGCGTCACCATTCACGCCACCGACAAGGCGATCAACCCTGCTGAACTCGCCCGCGAAGCCGAGGATCGGGGCTTTCACTCGATTTACCTTCCCGAACATACCCATATTCCAACCAGCCGACGCACCCCGCCGCCGACCGGCGAAGAAGAGCTCCCCGAGGAATACAGCCGCTCCCCCGATCCTTACATTTCCCTGGCCGCGGCGGCCACCGTGACGCGAAGCATCAAGTTGGGAACCGGAATCGGCTTGCCCGCCCAGCACGATCACATCACGTTTGCGAAACAGATCGCCACTCTCGATGTGATCAGCGCCGGGCGCTTTGTCTTTGGCATCGGCTTTGGCTGGAATTATGAGGAAATGGAAAATCACGGCGTCGACGTCAAGCACCGGCGTGAACTGGTGCGAGAAAAAGTTCTCGCCATGCAGGCGCTCTGGGGCAACGACGTTGGCGAGTTTCACGGGGAGTGGGTCGATATGGCCCCCGCTTGGCAGTGGCCCAAGCCCCTCCAACAACCCCGGCCACCCATCCTCATCGGCGGAGGCGCCGGCCCAAAGCTCTTCTCCCATATTGCCGAATATGCGGACGGTTGGATGCCCATCGGCGGCTCGGGAATGCGAGAAGCGCTCACGCGATTGCGGGAGGCCATGGCCGAGCGAGGTCGAGACCCCGCAAGCCTCCGCATCGTCCCCATGGGAGTGCTCGCCGATGAAGCCAAGCTCACCTACTACAAAGAATCGGGCGCCACCGAAGCCATCCTGCGCTTGCCCTCCGCGAGCCGCGACAAGGTGCTCCCACAGCTCGATGATTTCGCGCGATACCCGGGGATGTTCTGAAATTAGGACCGCATTTCCATGAGCTAGGGTTTCGACGAATTCAAAGGAGTGGCGGCATGGGAGTACTCGACGGGAAAGCGGCGGCGGTCACCGGAGGCGGCCGTGGAATCGGTCGGGGTCATTGTCTCCATCTCGCACAACAGGGCGCGGCAGTCCTGGTAAACGACATTGATCTTGATGCCGCCGGAGCCGTCTGCGAAGAAATCGGCGAACAGGGCGGCCGAGCGACGATCAACACCAGCGATATCAGTACACGCGACGGTGCGCGCTATCTCGTCGCCCAATGCGTAGAGGAATTCGGCGCGATCCATGCGCTGGTGAACAACGCCGGCAATGTCCACGATCGCTCCTTCCTGAAGATGACCGATGATGAATTCATGTCGGTGGTTCGAGTGCATCAATGCGGCACCTTCATGTGCAGTCAGGAAGCGGCTCTTCGCATGCGTGATCAAGGCAGCGGGGGGGCCATCGTGAATACGGTCTCGGCCGCGCACTTCGGAAATTTTGGCCAAACCAACTACGCGGGCTCCAAGGGCGCCATCGCGTCCATGACCTACACCTGGGCGCTGGAGCTTGCACGCTACGGAATTCGGGTCAACGCGATCAGCCCAGCGGGAACCACCCGAATGTCGGGAACTTACAAAGGGCCCGATGGTCAGGACATCAAAATTCCCTTCATCGATCCCACCCAGAACGGCGCGGCCGTCGCCTTTCTCTGCAGCGACCACGCAATGGGCATCAGTGGTCAGATCTTCGGAACGGGGAATGGACGATTCGCCATCCTCGAGCATCCCCGCTACGGAACCTCGGTTGAAAAGGATGGGGGCTGGTCGACTCAGGATTTTCTGGAGGAGTTCGAAGGTCACTTCAAGGCAAAGCTTGAGCCCATCGGTATCATGAAGCCCCCCTATCCATTTCATGGCGGCATCAAGCCGCCTACCGGCTAAAATCATGACGCATCTCAAGGCCCCACGATGACCGGCATTACCCGCTATGGCGCCTACGTACCGCCAACCCGCCTGCCCATCGAAGCCATCGGCGGGCGCGCCGCCAAGCCCGGCGGGCCGGAAAAAGCCGTGGCCTGGAACGACGAAGATGCAATCACCCTGGCCGTAGCAGCGGGCCGCAACTGCCTGGAAGGAACCGACCCCCAGCAGGTGGACGGTCTCGTTTTTGCTTCGACGACACATCCGTTTCATGAAAAACAGGCGGCTGCGCTCATCGCCCGCGCGCTGGACCTACGGCGCGACGTGCACACGGCTGACATCGGCGGGTCCCTTCGCGCGGGAACCACCGCGTTGGGAACCGCGTGGAATGCCGTAGAGGCGGGCACCAGTCGCAGCGTATTGGTGATTGCCAGCGATTGCCGAATGGCCGCCCCGGGCTCAGCCCTTGAGGCCAACTTGGGAGACGGCGCCGCGGCATTCCTGGTGGGTAGCCAGAACGTCATCGCCCGCATCGAGGGCAGTCATACCGTGAGCGACGAAATCGTCGATGTTTGGCGAGGCGATAGCGACCCCTTTTCCCATAGCTGGGAGGACCGCTTCGTCACCCAGGAAGGCTACGCACCCCGTATCCAGGAGGCTGTCGAAGCGCTGATCGCAAAACTGGGACGCGCCAAGAACGACTACGCCCGCTACGCCCTCTACGCACCGGACAAGCGCAGCCACGCCGGGGCAGCTCGGGCACTGGGGATCGCGCCCGAACAAATCCAGGACCCCCTCTTTGGACGCTTGGGCAATACCGGGGCCGCCTTCGCACCCGTCCAACTCGCAGCCGCGCTGGAAACGGCCTCGGCGGGTGACCGCATTCTGGTAGCGAGCTATGGCGATGGCGCCGAAGCCCTCTCCTTCGAAGTCACCGAAGCCGCCCAGGAACTCGACCCTCCCCGGGGCGTTTCCTGGCATCTGGATCGGCGGCGAACGGTCGCCAGCTACAACCAATATCTCGCTTCCCGGGGCCTCGGACCCCAGGAATGGCCCAGCCAAAACGGACCCGGCCTTTCGGCCACGATTCATTTCCGGGAGCGCGATGACGACATCGCATTTCGCGGACAGATATGCCGAAAATGCGATTCGATTCAGTTTCCCGCGCAACCCGTCTGCGAAACGTGTTTCGCCCGAGATGAATTCGATCCGACGCGTCTCGCTGATCGCTGCGGGCGGGTGGTCACGTATACCTTCGATTATTTCTTCCCAACCCCGGACCCACCCACCGTCGTGAGCGTTGTAGACATCGATGGTGCACGGGTGCACATTCAGGTGGCGGACTGTCCGCCGGAAGACGTCGAGATCGGCATGGAGTTGGAGTTCGTCTTCCGCCGGATTCATGAGGCGGGCGGGCGGCCCAACTACTTTTGGAAGGGCGTCCCCCGGGCCTGAACGGCGGCGCTCCCGTCGCCGCAATCGAGATCGGGGAATATCGGGTAGAGAGAGGTTCGAGATGGCCGGAGAATCGATCCGCGACAAAACCGCCATCGTCGGCGTGGGCTGCTGCAAATTCGGAGAGAACTGGGACCAGTCGCCATCGGACATGATCGTCGAGGCCGCGTACCAGGCTTACGCGGACGCCGGCATCGAAAAACCTCAGGAGGAAATCGAGGCCGTATTTACCGGGTCTCTCTACACCACGGTCGGTCCCCACGAGTGCAGCGACGCCCTGAAACTCTTCGACATACCCGTCACTGGGGTATCCAATTACTGCGCGACTGGAACCGAGGCGCTTCGTTGTGCGGTGATGTCGGTCGCCGCCGGGCTCTACGATACGGTTCTGGTTGTAGGCTACGACAAACCCAAAGATCGCGGTGTCTCCGGTCCCTCGGTGATGCTCGACGGAGTACGAAGCCTGCCCCGAACGCCCGCGGGTTGGTTTTCGCTCTGCGCGGCCACGTACTTCGAAAAATACGGCGCTGGGCGCGAGGACCTCGCACGCATCGCGGTGAAAAATCACCATAACGGGACACTGGCGCCAAATTCTTTCCTCAAGCGTGAGATCACCTTGGAAGAAGCCCTGGGCGGACGAATGATTTCCTGGCCCTTCGGGCTCTACGATTGCGCTGCGCAAACCGACGGAGCCGCTGCGGCGGTGGTGATGCGCGCCGATCTGGCCCGGAATCGACGAGACGACGCGGTATTCGTCAAAGGCGTCACGATCAAATCCGGGCCGAACCCCCAGAAAGACCCGAACAACGATTTTCTTTCTTGGAAGCCCACAAGTTGGGCGGCCAAAGAGGTCTACGCGATGGCGGGCATCGACGACCCGGCCAGCCAGATCGACGTGGCCCAGGTCCATGACTGTTTCACGCTCACCGAACTTCTCAGCTACGAGGACCTCGGTTTCTGCCCCAAGGGTGCGGCCCCGGAACACATCCGCTCCGGGCGCTTCGAACTCGGCGGAGATCTTCCAGTCAATACCGATGGGGGCCTCAAAGCGTTCGGACATCCCACCGGCGCGACGGGTGTACGGATGATCTACGAAAACGTTTTGCAACTCCAGGGCCGAGCCGGGGAGCGCCAGATCCCAGGCGCCTCCCTGGCCCTCTCCCACAATATTGGCGGTCATCCCACGGTCTGCGGAATCGCGATTCTCGGCCTCGACTAATCGGGTCCTTGCTTCTCCGCAGAAGCGTTCGATAGTAGATTCGAATCGAGGATCCCAAGAGCAGCCGAGCGGCAACCCGACCCAGCGAGGAATTGAGAAATGGACGAAACAGGCGGATACGCGACGCTGCTCTTCCAGGTCGACGACGGCGTAGCGACCGTCACTTTGAACCGGCCCGAGCGCCACAACGCCCTCAACTCGACCATGGCCGCCGAACTTCAGCGTGTCTGGACCCGAATCGACAAAGATCCCGATATCGTGTGTGCCATCGTCACCGGAGCCGGAGAAAAGGCGTTTTGCACGGGTATGGATGTGGCCGATATCGCCTCGCGGGATGCCGCGGAGCCGGGCAATGAATCCGTCGCCTGGGATCGGCTCACCCCTATTCAAAATCACTGTTGGAAACCGGTCATTGCCGCCATCAACGGGATGACCGCGGGCGGCGGGCTTCATTTCGTGGTGGATTCGGATCTCGTCTTGTGCGCCGAGACGGCGACTTTCTTCGACACCCACGTCAAGGTCGGGCTGGTCGGCGGCCTCGAAGCCGTGGGACTAACCCGGAAAATCCCCCTCGAAGCCGTCCTTCGTCTTGCCCTGCTCGGTGGCGCCGAACGCATGAAGGCCGAAGAAGCCTACCGCCTGGGTATGGTCGGCGAAGTCCTCGCCCCCGACCGGTTGATGCCCCGGGCTCGCGCCCTGGCCCAGATGATCCGCCAGCACTCGCCCACCGCACTGGCCCTCACCAAGAAAATGATCTGGGAGAGTCTCGATAGCGGCCTGGATGCCGCGCTCGAGAAGACTTGGCAGACCATCCGCGAACATACCGCCCACCCCGATCTTGAAGAAGGCGCCAAAGCGTTCGTCGAAAAGCGCAAACCGCAATGGGCCCCTTATACCGGATCCTTCAACGGCTCGGGCACAGCATCAGGCGCCGGAACGGGAACCAAAAAATGAGTGCTGTGCAAACCAACGCGTACCAGTACATCCACCTTGGCATTGAAGGCCGGGTGGCGACCCTGACTCTGGACCGACCCAAAAAGTTGAACGCCTATCTCCCCGCAATGGGGGACGAGATCGTCCACGCCTTTCGCCATGCCGGGGGAAACGATGCCGTCCGCGCAGTCATTCTGACCGGGGCCGGACGGGGCTTTTGCGCGGGAGTCGATCTTGAGGCCCTCAGGAGCGCGAATGATTCCGAGGTAGCGCAAAAGGGACCCAGGCTCGGCGAAGAGGACTTTGTTCGCAAGTTGCCCCTGGAACTTTGGAGTTTCCCGAAGCCGATCATCGCGGCTATCAACGGCGCCGCCATCGGGGTGGGGGCTACCATGACCCTGCCTTGCGATCTGCGTCTGGCCGCCAACGAGGCAAAAATTGGATTCACCTTCGCAAAACTTGGCATCCTGCCCGGGCTTGGCAGCACACACCTTCTCCCGCGACTGGTGGGCATGGGCAAGGCCATGGAGCTCGTGCTCGGCGCTCGCACCCTACTTGGCCCCGAGGCCGAAGCCATCGGACTCGTACAGCACAGCGTGCCCGGGTCCGAATTGATGGAGAAGGCACGAGAGATCGCTCATGCCATGGCGGCATTGGATCCCGCAGTGCTCGCAGCGGCCCGGAAAGGCCTGCGAGAGGGACCGGAACTCAGCCTCGCCGAAGCCATGAAGAACGAACAGTCGCTCTCGGCGTCGCTCCGCCGAGCGCGGGATAAAAGCGCTTAGCTCGGCGTGAAGCGAATCGGCATGCGCTTGATGCCGTGAATGAAATTCGAATGCAATTGCTCAACCGGACCGTCGAGTTCGAAATCCGGAATTCGCGTAAGAATTTCTTCGAGCATGATCCGCATCTCGGCGCGAGCGAGGTTGGCGCCCAGGCAGAAATGGTTGCCGACACCGAAACCAAGATGTGGATTCGGGCTCCGTCCCACATCAAATTCGTCCGCCCGATCGAAGACTCGTTCGTCGCGATTCGCCGAGCCGTAATAGATCACTACCTTGTCGTTTTCCGCGATGGCCTGACCCGCGATTTCGGTGTCCCGAGTTGCAGTGCGACGAAATTGCATCACGGGGCTATGCCAACGCACAATTTCCTCAACCGCGGTTTTGATCAGCGTTCGGTCGGCCAGCAGTCGCTCGCGCTGATCGGGAAAATCGCACAGAGCCCGAATGCCTCCGGAGAGTGCGTTGCGCGTGGTTTCGTTCCCCGCAATCACCATCAAGAAGAACATCATATTTATTTCCATGTAGTCGAGTTCGCGACCCTCCACCTGGGCATGCACGAGCACACTCATCAAGTCATCGCTCGGATTTTCCTTGCGTTCGTTGGCCATGCGAGCTGCGTACTGGAAGAGTTCCATCAACGCCGCCTGAGCGTCGTAGGGATTCCCGTAATCGGGATCATCAAGCCCCATCAAGCGATTCGTCCAATCGAAGAGAAGGTGCCTCTCCTCTCGGGGTACGCCTAGCAGTTCGGCCAGAACCAGCAGGGGCAACTCCGCCGAAACTTCGCTGACAAAGTCGCACGCCCCCCGCCCCACAACCTTGTCCAGAATTTCTCGAGTCAAATCCCGCGTTCGGGCTTCGAGCTTCGCAATCGTACGCGGTTTGAAAAAATCGTTGATACTGGCGCGCACGCGGGTATGGCGAGGCGGATCCATATGGATCATCTGCTGCTGGAACATCAAAAGATCTTGGGGGCGCATATCGGCATTGATCGCCGTACCGCGTTCGGAGGAAAATAATTCCGAATCCTTCGAAACCAACGAAACATCAGCATGCCGGGTGAGCACCCAAAACCCGCGTTGCTCGGGCTCGACAACGCCCACGGCGCGCTCGCGCGAAGGCCGTCCGGGATTCCAGTGCACCGGTGATTTCTCGCGCAAGTGCTTAAAGAGATCGTGGGGCACACCGTTCGCGAAGGTCTCGGGTTCAAGGAGACTCGGAATTTCGGGGGGCATGAAACTCTCCTCTGAGTTCAAAATTTCGCTGCCGGGCGCGGCTATCGAGTTTACAGCCGCGAGCCCCACCCTTCCATGGGCGGTCCGAGAAGTACCTCGCCGAGACTTTGCTCGTCGCGCCCGGGATGAAGCCTAGCCGGCAAAGCGCCCAGGAGGGTCCGGACGGGCGGCAGGCGCTGGCCTCCGGGCACCCTTGTAGCTTCCTTCGCACTCCGAGGAAGTTGCGCGAGGGTCGACCGAACCGCCTCGTGCGAGAAAACCAAACTCTTCCAACACCAGTGATGTGTCCGAATTCCCGGCCAGCACAAAAGCAGCTGGCCGGGGATTGAAACTCGATTTCTGATACGGGGTCTTGATTCAGCTCTTCAGGAGTTTCATGGCCTCGACCATTTCCTCAGCAGCATTCCCGGGGATCGAATATCCCCCAGGATCGCGGATCTGGTCGAGATGGTCGCGAACACCCTCGGCGCTCACATGATCCGACTCGGTATCGGCCCAGCCTGGGCAGAGTCCAACGAAAACCCGCGCATAACGGCCAGCCCCCACCGAGTAAATTTCGTGCGTCTGCTCGCACTCTTCCGAGGACAAGTAAACGACCATCGAAGTCACATATTCCGGATCGAGATTGAGCCCCAGACCGTCCATGATTCCCGTGGTCATACGCGTCAGCGCAATGGGAGCAATCACGTTGCTCTTGATGTTGTTCTTCAGCCCCTCCTGGGAAACCACATTGGAGAGACCCACCAGTCCCATCTTGGCCGCGCCGTAATTGCTCTGGCCGAAGTTGCCGAATACACCTGCCGCCGACGCCGTAAAGACGAATCGGCCGTAGTTGTTCGCTTTCATCACGCGAAACGCCGGCTGGGAAACGCAGAATGCCCCCTTGAGATGAACCTCGAGGACCAGATCCCACTCTTCCGGGCTCATCTTGGCAATGCTTCGATCGCGGAGAATGCCCGCATTGTTGACCACCACATCGACTCGGCCAAAATTATCCACCGCAGTCTGCACGATAGACTCCCCGCCCTCGACGCTGGAAACCGAATCGTAGTTGGCCACCGCGGTTCCTCCCGCCGCCTCGATTTCCTTCACGACGAGGTCTGCAGCAGTGGCCCCTGAACCCGTGCCGTCGACGCTCCCACCCAGATCGTTGACCACCACCTTGCCACCGCGGCGGGCAAACTCAAGTGCATGGGACCTACCCAGCCCACTGCCGGCACCGGTCACAATAATCACGCGATCGTCGAATCGAATTTCACTCATGCTTCTGCCTCACACTCCCTTGTTTGGACGATGGGTCACGACGACCCAGCTAGATCCGCTCGATGATTGTCCCGGTTCCCACGGCCGCGCCGCAGCACATTGTCACAAGAGCGGTCTGCTTGTCTTGTCGCTCCAGTTCATGAAGCGCAGTGATGATGAGCCGAGAACCCGTAGCCCCCACCGGATGGCCGAGGGCAATCGCCCCGCCGTTGACGTTGACCCGGTCAATATCGGGCTTGCATACCTGAATCCACGAGAGCACCACCGAGGCAAAAGCCTCGTTGATCTCGATAAGGTCCATGTCGCCAATTTCCATCCCCGCCTTGGCGAGTACCGCCTGGGTGGCGTCAATGGGACCGTCGAGCAGGTAATAGGGATCGGCGCCCACCACCACATCGGCAACGATGCGCGCCCGAGGGCGCAGTCCCAGCGACTTGGCTTTGTCGGCGTTCATCCACAGAACTGCCGCCGCGCCATCGGAGATCTGGGACGAGGTGCCAGCGGTATGCATGAAACCGGGTACAGCCTCCTTGAGCTCCGCAAGGCCATCCAGGCTTGTCGGCCGAATCCCCTGGTCGGTCTCCACCAACCGGGTTTCACCCGTTGCCTTGCCCTCGGCGTCGAGAACCGGGGCCTCCACCGGAAGAATTTCGCGCTTGAAGCGACCTTCGTCCCGAGCCTGGGCGGCCAAAGTTTGGGAGCGCAGTCCCCACGCGTCGATATCCGCCCGCAAAATTCCGCGGTTCTGGGCAATGCGATCTGCCGCCTCGAATTGACTCATGGACATATCCCAATCCCAACCCTCGGAGGGAATGAAGAAGCCCGGGCCGTTTTGCATGTTGGCGCCCAGGCCTACGTGGCTCATGACCTCGCAGCCCCCGGCGATTCCGCAGTCGATACTGCCCGCCGACACCAGGGCACGAATCAGATGATTGGCCTGTTGGCCCGAACCGCATTGGGAGTCCACCGTGGTCCCCCCGGTCCCCCAACCTTTGTTGCGCGCCAACCACGCGATTCGCGCCAGGTTTCCGGCCTGCTCGCCCGCCTGAGTGACGCACCCGGCGATGACTTGCTCGACATCGGTGGGATCGATCCCGGCGCGATCCGCCACGCCCTGGAAAACCTGGGCCAATAGCTGAGCGGGGTGGAAGCCGGAAAGGTCGCCCTTGCCCGGCTTGCCCCGAGCGATGGGAGTACGGAGTGCTTCTACGATGACGCCTTCTGCCATGGGGACCTCCTGATGATTGGGAATTTTGAGCTCGACGCCTGAAGCGACACTTGGGAATCGAGAATCTCGCGGGACGCTTGGCAACGTTCACGATGCCCAGCCTTGGGACCCCATCGCGGTCCCGGAACTCGAGCGGTTCAGGCGGACCGTAGGGCCAGGGGCTTTTTCAAGGCCCGCCAGTCTAACCTGAAACACGTTCCAGGTCGCGGGGTATTGGGCAAAATCCCTGAGGGGCGGAGAACGTCCCCGAGACGCCGTGGGTCACTACTCCGGGGTCGCGAGCCCGGTCGGCGCGCAGGGCAGGAGTTCGCGCGCCGCCAGGCCCGAGAAGACCTCGCGCGCCGCCAGGCCGGCACCGCGGGGATTCCAATGGGGATCGCGCACGAAGAAAAGAGGGAACTCGTTGCTGGCCTCAAAGGCCGGCAGCAGATCGAGCACCGGGTAGGGAAGCGTTTCGGCCACCTCGGCGAAATAGCGAAAGGGCTCCCGAACATGGGGGCCCAGTGCGTCGTAGCCGAGTTCCCAACTCCGGGCCGCCTCGCGATCCGAGTACTGGTACGCCCGAGGATAGATGACTACCGCCATCGCGGCGCCCAGAACCTCGGCCGTGAACGCCTGCATTTCGGCGAGATTTTTCATCACCCCCAACTCGATGCCGGGCCGGGATTCGGCCAGTGGGCGAGCGGTCACAAAGAAACGCTCGAGTCGACCCGGCACTTCCAGCCCTGCGAGCAACTGCTCCCGCTCGGCCCGGTTTACGGTCCGGAGCCGCTCGGTCACTTCGCGAACCCAGGGCAATGCGCTCCGGGACCACGGCCAGTAGGTCACCATTAGCCGCTCGACCATCGCCGATGCATCGAATTCGAAATCACTCTGCTCGCGCAGGCTCCGCTCGTAACGCAGGTCATCGTGAAAATCCGTGACATCCAGGCTGTAGACCACGAGATCGGGCTTGTATTTGTATCCCACCTGACGCAGCAGCCGAAGCCCCAGAAGCGGCGAAGAACTGGTCCACCCCAGGTTCACGACCCGTATATCCGCTTGGCAGCCGGATGCCTGGGCGATGGTCTCGAATTGATAGGGGTAGGCGTCTTCGTAGCGAAGATCCCATCCGTAAGTGAATGAGTCTCCCACGAAGAGAATCACGTAGTCCTGGGCGGCGAGATCCGCTCCCTCCCCTCGGAAGCGGGCCCCATCCGAATTGATTTCCTTGCCGTCGGGCCAGGGGCGGTGGTCGACATCCAGCGCGTAGCTCTCCGCTACCCGAGCAATCATGAGCGTGCGAAACGCCCAGGGAACCGCGACGGCGAAAACCACGAAGGCGACCAGCAAACTCGAGAAGAGCCACGGAGGAGCACGACGCAATCCCAACAAAACCAGAACCAAGACGGCAAAGATCAGTGAGGGCACCGCCAAACTCGTCGGAAAGCGAAAGAGAACGGATTCGATCAGCAAGGCCGCCAACCACGGGTCCCCCCGCTTCCACCCGGTACCCAGAGCCCGCGCGATCTGGCCGAGCTTCCCGCCTTGGCGCGACGCCCACCCGACCAGGCCCCAGCCCCCCCAAACGGCCACCAGCAAGCCACGGTGATCGACGCCCCCCGCCCAATCCCAGTGTGAGCCCCAGAGAAGAACCACGGCCGGCAGCACAATGAGAGTGCCGAAGGCGGCTCGCCAGGCGGATTGTTGGGTTGGGTCTTTCATGGGGACGCTCCCGAAAAGCAGTCAGCCGCCGGGCAGACTTCCGTCGAGCAGCGCCTGCCTCTCGAAACGACGGGCAATTCGCCATCCATCGGCGGTGCGGACAAGTTCGTCCTCATAATGGGCGTACACCGTAAAAATTGTTTGGTTGTCGTCGCCGTCGCGGATGCACATGGGATTGGTGACGAGGGTTCGACCCTTTGCACGGTCTCCATCAAGTTCGATTTCGCTATTGCTCAGGGAGTGTAGGGTCACTGAAAAGATCGCCAGAGCTTTTTCGAGCCACGCCCGAACTTCTGGGTACTTTCCTGCGATCCCCCCCGAACTGACATAGTCGATGTCGGCATCGGGCAGGAAACAGGTATCCAATAACTCGTAGTCCTGGCTATCGATGGCCTTCGCGTAGCGCGTGAGCAAATCGTTGATTTCGATTCGATCCGACAGTTCCTGGAGCGAGAGCGGCATGAAAAAATCCTCCGGTTCCGGGCGGCTTCGAGTCCCGGGCGTGCGAGCAGATTACGGAAGAGCTCCTCTGGGCGCTAACACGGCGTGGAGCAGGCCGGACCCAGTTGCCCGCCCGGCATGGTCGAGGTGTACCCAGGCATCCAGAGTCAGGCCTTCGCACGCGAAGAGTCCAGCGCCGAGCGACTAGCCGATCGCATACCGACGCCTATCATGGGGCCTTCGACTTCCTCCCAGGAGGGACTGAAACAGTGCACCACGGCGTAATCCTCCAGCCCACCTACCGCATCCGAAACCGGCGCCCCGTTGTACAACTCTACGGACGCCTCGAATCGGGTCGAGCCTTTCTGGTGGAGGACGATCGCTTCAGCCCCTATTTCTTCGTGCGCGAGCGCGATCGCCATCACCTGCAGGACGAAGCCAGTGTTTCGATTCGCGGGACGGAATTGAGCACCCTGGCCGGCGATCCCGTCTGCCGCATCACAGTCAGCTTGCCGAGCGAAATTCGGGACCTGCGAAATCGTCTCGCCCGGGTGGGCGTTGCGAGCTACGAAGCCGATCTGCGCTTTGCCTACCGCTACCTGATGGACCATGCGTTGCGCGACTCCATTGGAATCGAGGGGCCCATCGTAAGCGAAGGCCGAAGCGGCGATGGCGGACCCGGGGCGGGGCTCGTTCGCTTTATCAACCCCGATCTCGTTCCCAGCGAAACCGAAATCGCTCTCAGTCACCTTTCTCTGGATCTTGAAACCACGCCCGACGCCAGTTCGATCTACTCCGCGGCCCTGGTGGGGTGCGGCGTCGAAGAGGTGCACCTGGTCTCCGAGACTTCGGTGGCCGGCGCCAAAGTCTATCGCGAGGAATCCGACTTCTTGATCGCCCTGGCCACGCGCATTCGCGAACTCGACCCCGATATACTCCTCGGTTGGAACGTGGTGGATTTCGACCTGAGAGTCCTGAGCCAACGTTTTCAGGCACTGGGCGTTTCCGACCGGCAGCGATGCATCGGAAGGCTGCCTGGAGACATCCAGTTTCACGGGGATGCGAGCTTTACACGCCAGAGCCGGGCCGAGGTTTGTGGCCGCATGGTGGTGGACGGCATTCCCCTGGTACGCGATGCCCTGCGGTTTCCCGATTATCGACTGGGCACAGTGGCTCACGCCGTACTCGGCCGAGGAAAACTCATCGACGAAGCCGTTCCCGATGCCGCGGCGGAAATCACTCGTCTCTACCGGGAAGATCCCGAAGCCCTGGTGGCATACAACCGTGAGGACGCCCGACTGGTCGTGGAGATTCTCGAGCACGAGGGGCTGATCGCCCTGGCTCGCGAACGCAGCCGACTGACCGGGATGCAACTCGACCGCGTCGGGGCCAGCATTGCGTCCTTCGACCTCATCTATCTACCCGAATTGCGTCGCCACGGCACAGTGGCCCCCGACGTCAAACCCGAGCAGGAGTCCGCCGAGATCACCGGAGGCAGCGTACTTGACCCCGTCGCCGGGCTGGCCCGCAACGTGGCCGTCTACGACTTCAAGAGCCTTTATCCGAGCCTCATGCGGACTTTCAATATCGACCCCCTGGCTCTGGCCAGAGGCGCCCTCGATGTCCCCGGCGCCGCCATCGTGGCTCCTAACGGCGCGCGACTCTCGCGCCAGGAGGCCATCCTCCCGCGGATTCTCGAGCGATTCATGGAGCGGCGCGAAGCCGCCAAGAAGCGCGGGGATCGCCACGCCGACCAGGCCATCAAGATCATGATGAATTCGATGTTCGGAATCTTTGCTGCCCCGGCTTGCCGTTTTTTCAGTCCCGAACTCGCCAATGCGATTACCCGCTTTGGCCAGCAAACCCTGGCCTGGACGTGCGAAGGTTTTGAAGCCAGGGGGATGAAGGTGCTCTACGGAGACACCGATTCGGTTTTTGTCCAACTCCCCGAAGCTGGAAGCAGCGAGCAACGGTCGGCCAACGCCGAGCAATTGCGCCAGTCCGTGGCCCAGGAAATCGCCGATCGGATTCGGGCCGAATACGACGTCGAGGCTCAGCTCGACCTTGAACTCGAGAAAATCTTCACACGCTTTTTCCTCCCCCGGGTGCGCGGAGGCAAGGAGGGCAGCAAGAAGCGCTATGCGGGCTGGGTGGGAGATCCCGAAGACGGGCGGCTGGAAATCGTCGGGCTCGAATCCGTGCGCCGGGATTGGCCCCGAGTCGCCCAGCGCCTCCAGAAGGGCATGCTGACGCGGCTCTTCCACGACGAGGACGTATTGCCCTTTGTGCGCGAGACCATCGCAGCTGTCCGCACGGGCGAACTCGACGGCGAGCTGATCTACAGCAAGCGAATCCGCAAGGGATCCCTCGATCGCTACACGGCTTCAAGCCCACCGCATGTCCAGGCGGCGCGAAAATTTGAAGAGCGCCATGGCGCCAAGGCGGGGCCGGTGATCCACTACTGGATCAGCCAGAATGGGCCCGAGCCCTGGGTTGCCGGCGAAATTCCCCCCGAACGCGTGGACCGCAAGCACTATCTGGAGCGGGTCCTTCAACCTGTCGCGGACGCCATCCTCAGCGAGCTCGGCTCGTCCTTTGCCGAAGC
>LWDU01033428.1_pt1 | contig 23216 bp, 17 predicted proteins | sample 727161 | NCBI WGS metagenome assembly LWDU01 (sample SAMN04566230, study PRJNA314399) | hydrothermal vent metagenome | isolation source: deep sea hydrothermal plume seawater | place: Mexico: Gulf of California, Guaymas Basin | collected 2004-07-11
AATCCAAGTCAGCGGCTTCCCTAAGCACGGCGAGTATAGGATTCGTATTTCGGCTTCGGGTATTCTGCCGCCCGGCCACGATGAGGTGCCCTTGCAATTGAATATGGGCGAGTTCCAAGGTGGGGACCACAACGAGAAGGCGTCTAGAAATATCGCAACGGTCTATCTCACCAATAGTGTCGATGAGCCAAAAATCTTTGAGTTCCGCGGTCGGATCGAGAATTTTCCATACTCCAGTGAACTACAATCCAAGGGACCTGACCAAGGCAAGCTGCTCGATAGAATGACGCTTAGATTGAGCGTCGTTTACGATGATGGAACGCTCAACGATGGCGCCCATTATGCTTTTGTTCGCCAACTCGGAATGCCGCGTGCAGTGGTTAACTGGGTCGAGCTTGAGTGCCCAGTGACAGATGTCTGGCCGCCCAAACACCACACCGACATCCTATTTGATTCGCCACTGCGGGACACTGACGAGCAGGCCTATGTGCGTGAGGTGCTTGAGCGGTTCATGACGCGTGCCTACCGCCGACCGGTGCAGCAAAAAGAAGTCGAACGGTTTGCCCAGGTCTATCACCTAGTCCGTCCAAGCACGCCGTCGCTGGAAGAGGCGATGCGCGAGACCCTGGCGATGGTACTGGTTGCGCCGCGGTTCCTTTACCATACCGAGTCGGACTCGGCGACGGATGAGCACTACGCCATGGCGTCCCGACTCTCCTATTTTCTTTGGGCTAGCATGCCTGATCAAGAACTTTTTGAACTTGCAGCCCGGCACGAACTTGACGACCCGCTGCTGATCGAACGGCAGGTGCAGCGAATGCTCGCCGATAAGAAATCGAAACGCTTTATCGAAGATTTCACCCTCCAGTGGTTGAGCATCCGGAAGTTGTTGACGGTCCCGATCAACAAGCAGCTTTACCCACGGTTCTTGTATCGGGTCCCGATCGGCGAGACAGCGGGGACCGAGATGGGATACCGGCCGTCGGTGCGAGATTACATGATGCAGGAGACCATTGGCTTTGTCGGTCACCTGATCGATCAGAACCTGAGTGTGCTCAATATTGTGGACTCTGACTTTGCGGTTCTCAACGAGCGGCTCGCGATTCATTACGGTGTTTCAGGAGTCAAGGGCATGCAGATGCGGCCGGTGGCGATCCATCCCGAACACCATCTCGGGGGTCTGCTCACCCAGGGGTCGGTACTTATCGGCAACGGTACGGGTACGGCCCCACACCCGATCTACCGCGCGGTATGGTTGCGCGAGGCGATCCTAGGCGACACCGTCGCGCCGCCGCCGTCAAACGTTCCCGCGCTCAGCGACTCGGCCGGCAAGTCGCTGGAGCAGGCGTTGTCGATCGCGGACCTGCTGGCCAAGCATCGCACCGTCGAGTCTTGTAAGGACTGCCATTTCCGTCTAGACCCCTGGGGAATCCCGTTCGAAAAGTATAACGCAATCGGTAAGTACCAGCCCAAGGTACCTAAGGATGGTACGCGCGTCAGCGGCTACAATAAGCAGCAACACGCCGATCTGGTGGGCTACCATGCCTACCTCGATTCGATCAATATCGTTGACGTCGATGCGACGTCCGGCGTTCCCCACGGACCACAGGTCGATGGATTACGCGATCTCAAAGAGCAGCGTAGGGACGATATCGCTGAGAACGTGATCCGGCGTCTGTTGACCTACGGCATCGGGCGGCACCTTACGTACCACGATCGGTTCGCGGTGGAAGCATTGTCTGAGGAAAATGAAGCAAATGACTTTGGCATGCGAGACATCATCGTTTCGATCTGCAAGAGCGAGGTCTTTCGAGACAGAAGACAGAAAGAGGAAGATTAACCATGGCACATAACTCATTACATTTGAACCGTCGGACCCTGCTCAGAGGCGCGGGTGTTGCACTCGCGTTGCCTTACCTCAACGCCATGGAGGGCGCCGTAAACGGCAACTCCAATGCTGTGACCAAGCCTGCCCCTAAACGCTTCATGGCGACCTACATATCCTACGGCGTCTACCAACCCGACGGTCCCAACGGGATTCCTCGTAAGAATAAAGATGGCCAGTACGAGCATCACGAGTGGAGTTGGTGGCCACAGGGCGATCTCGGCGGGATCAAGTCGTTTAACAAATCCACCGAACCGTTTAAAGAGCTTAAGAACAATCTGACCTACCTGCGTGGCTTAGACCATAAGGGCGGGTACAAACTAGGCGGGCACTCCAGCGGTGACGTATTCCTCACCGGTGCTGACATGGCCGAGGGTGAACCGACCAATAACATCTCGATCGATCAGTTGATGGCCAAGCACCTCGGTCATCAAACACGCCATAATTCGCTCGTGATGGGTACTGAAGGGGGCACCGGTTCGTACCAACGTAGTAAGACGATGTCACATCGCGGGCCGGGTAAGGCGATCCCTTCGATGCACAAGCCCCAGAAAATTTTCAACCAGCTATTCAATCCGTACGGGGACAAAGGCGTCGAGCAGGTTCGATTGGACTTGAAACGCGACGCTAGCATCCTCGATCTGCTAATGGAGGACAGCAAGAGCTTTCATGCTAGCCTTGGTGCTGAAGACAAGCGAAAGATGGACGAGTACCTAGAATCGGTCCGCGAGATCGAGAAGCGTGTCGAACGCACCAGTCAGTGGACGCACACGCAGCTGCCAGATGTGGACACTAAGGGACTGAACCTAGAGGTCAATCACAAAGGCGGGCCACACGAGTACATCCGCGTGATGTACGACCTAGCCTACCTCGCTTTTGTCACCGATCAAACCCGCTTCGCGACTTATATGACCGAGAGCGAGCAATCGAGTTCCAGCGAATTGTGGAACTACGCTAACTACGCACTGGGCTACACGGGCGCGACCCACGATATCGCCCACAAACGCCCAGTCGACTTCTCGGGTCAGTGGGATCGTTGGCGTAATGAGAACCACGCCTACTTCCTTAAACGCCTAGCAAACACGCAGGAAGGCGACGGCACCATGCTCGACAATACTATCGTGCTATACGGTTCGGCCCACCCTCATGCTTCCCACAGTGGTTACAACTATCCGTTGCAAGTCGCCGGCGGCAAGAACATGGGTTTCAAACACGGCTATCAGCACGAGTTTGCCGGCGACAAGAAGGTGCCCCTAAGCAATCTTTTTGTAACGATGCTCCAGGCTATGGACATCCCAGCCGAGAAATTCGCGGACAGTACTGGCACACTCAACCAACTGCTAAAGGCATAACCGATGACCAGTACCAAACGTAATATTATGACTGTGCTGCTGATCTTGGTCTGTGGACCAATGTTCGCACAACAGGACGAGGCCCCACTGCCGAATGTTCTCATAATCGGGGACTCGGTTTATCAGCAACACGCACGGGGACTCTTGAGTGAACTCAAGAGTCAAGCCAACGTCCAGTTTGCCAATTGGCACAAGTTCGTGCTTCCCAATTCGGCGAATGCGATTGAGAATATTGATCTGCTGCTTGGACTCAAGGACGCGGCGGGCAACGTTGTGTCGGCGGACAAGCTACCAAAATGGGACCTGATCCACTTTAATGTCGGTCTAGGTGATCTTGTCTATTGTGTGCCCAACATCAAGTCGCACCGGATATTGTCATTCGACTGCGGCGGTGTGATTCGGACAGACGCTAAAGAGTATGAGCAGAACCTAGAAACACTCATCCGGTTGCTCAAGCAAAAGGCCCCTAGTGCGAAGATTGTTTGGGCCAGTACGACGCCGATCCGCCACTCGCGTGAGAATGTGTTCAAGAAGGGAACCGAGATCGAGTACAACCAGATCGCTGAGCGAGTGATGAAGAAACACGATGTGCCAATCAATGATATGTACAACTACGTTATATCATTTATGGACATGGACAAGCCGGCCGGCCACGGCGTGGACCCGTTCTTCTTTGATCGGAAGCCGATTCACGAACCCATTCAAAAATACATCATGCAGGAACTCGGACTGAACGCTGCCCCGTAATGACTGATCAGGATTTAGCGATTGTTGGTTTTTTGTTGGAACTTTGTACCTAACTCACGCGTCAAAATTGTCATCGATAGTTATGAATGTTATTTGCAAGTCATAGGGTAAAATCCATGTCTATTATGTACCGACCTTATTTAGGCCTAGTTGTTGTATTGCTGATTCTATCGACCCTGACTCCATGTCAAGGGGATGACCCTCTGCCAGCAGGCTTGAACGAAGCTATTCGCAATCCGTTAATCCCGGTCATCGTGGATGCCACTGTTCTGAAATATGACAAACTCGGCTATGGCGAAATTAAGATAAACACGATTTTTAACATCGGTCCTGACGGGAAACAGCAAAACGGGGATATAAAAAAAATCGCTGCTACCGTGCCAAAGGTAATTCGTGGATATAGCATTGATGGCAAGACTAAGATTGCGCCATTAAAGGTTGTTCTCGGCGGAACCACGGGAAGATTCTTGTTGTTTCTGGATGGCGACTTACTTTACTCGACCTACAATAATCGTTTTCCAATCCGACAAACAAAAGAAGGAAAGTTTGAGGTTGGTATAGGTTTTAATGGCGGCGGCGCGCCGTGGAAACCGTTATGGGAAATGCTGTGTTTACTTCCCGCATACCCAGAAGAAAAGACAGCAGAAGCCTTTAAGTTAGCGTTGCAATCATTTCACTCAAAGACGGGACGCTATCCCAGCACCGCTGAAGGGTTAGTGGCTTTGTTCCGCTGTCCACCTACGATGAAAAAGGAAACGTGGGGAGGGCCTTTTGTCTCTCCGAGAGGGGCTCTGTGGGCAGATTCGTTCCTTTATAAATTAGAATCCTCCAACCGATACAGTTTGCACTCGAAGATTAGTATTCGCAAAGGTAAAAAAATTAACTAACGATCAACCATTATAAAAGATGAAAGATAATCCTGATGCCCTATAAAAATATTACGTTACTAATGTTGATGTTTGCAGCTACCGTTTTCAATGCAGAGACGTCCGCCACTGCGGAAGAAATGCTACCGCCCATCCAAGATATAACCGACATCAAGGCAAACGAGGAGATATGGAAGGTTGCTAAACGAGGCGTCCCGCTGACATTCCGCAGCAAATCCGAAGCGGCCCGATATTTTGCGGAACCCCAGTTCAAACTACTACTCAAAAAAGTTGATTTCCAGAAACAAACGTTGCTAGTGTTTGCTTGGCGTGGATCCGGTCAGGACAAAATGACCTACACAATTGCCGAATCTTTTCCGGAGCAAATTACTTTTAAGATTCTTCCGGGTCGCACGCGTGATTTACGGCCTCATCTAAATATCTACGCAATACGGAAAAACGTAAAAATCAAATAACGATTAACCTTACTAGAAAACGAAAGATAATCCTGATGTTCTATAAAATGATTGCGCTACTAACGTTGATGTTTGTAACCAACGTCTCGTATGCAGGGACGAGCTACGAGGTAATAAGCAAAGTTGATGACAAAACCACTTCTTACATGGTAATTTTTGGCGGTGGTCGTCGATTTAAACAACATACGGCATTTGATCCAGCCAGCAAGAAGTTTGTCTATTTACAGTGGGGACGGGGCAAAGAAGATCCAAAACCCGTTGCCAAAATCTGGAATCATGAAACAGGGGAAATCACCGAGCTTTATCAGTTTCCTGGTGTGAAAAATCCGTTGCCGATCATTCCTTCGATCAAGGCCATGAAAGTTTGTCCAGTAACCGGTAGCAAAGATTTCGAAGCTATCCCTCGTATAGCAATCGATTAATATGGAATCCCCAGCTATGGTAACAACGGAATCAGCGTGTCCACTAAGGAGACCTTTCATCATGCGATCGATTTTTCTGGCAGCTCTTGTCGGTTCGTTGTCAGTGTCGCTTGCTCTTGCGGCAGTGGGAGCGGATCGCCCGAATATCATAATCATCTATACGGATGATCAGGGATTTGGAGATGCCAGTTGCTTGAATTCAGATTCTGGATTTCAGACACCGAATCTAGACCGTCTGGCAAAGGAAGGGGTGGTTTTTACCAACGCCCACAGCCCGGACACGGTATGTACACCTTCGCGATATGGCCTGTTGACGGGGCGTTATTGTTGGCGGACGGTAAAGAAAACAGGTGTTCTTAACGCTGAAGGCCCCTGTCTCATTAAAAATGACAGAATGACCATCGCTACTCTATTGCGTGGACAGGGTTATGATACGGCCATGGTCGGTAAGTGGCATCTGGGAATGCAGTTTCCAGGTGAGCCGGGCGCTCGTGATTGGTCCAAGCCTGTCACAGACATGCCGCTTGACAAGGGCTTCGATTATTTTTATGGCGTTCCGGCATCGTTGAATTACGGAATTTTGGCATGGTTCGAAGGGCAATATGCTAAGGTTCCTCCTGCGCTCTTCACGGCGAAGAAAAAGAACAACCGACATGTGGATTATCGCATTATGCCACCGTACGAGAACAGCCCAGAAGCGACCGAAAAAAAGCTGGGTGTACCTGGCATGGAAGTTGCGCCGGATTTTGTGGACAACCAATGCCTGACTCGTTTTACCGACAAGGCTATCGAGTGGATGCAGGGCAAGGCCGCTGCGACGAGCGACGACAAACCTTTCTTTCTCTATTTACCCTATACGTCGCCGCACTACCCGGTTTGTCCTCTGCCCCAGTTCCATGGTCAGGGAGAATGCGGAGGCTATGGGGAGTTCATGATTGAAACGGACTACCATATCGGCCGTATTATGCAGTTTCTGAAGCGATCTGGTCTCGAAGAAAATACGATGGTTATTTTTTCAAGTGACAATGGTCCGGAAAGATCATGGATCCAGCGCATCGAAGAATTCGGGCACGATAGCAGTCATATTTATCGGGGTGGCAAACGAGATATTTATGAGGGTGGTCACCGTGTCCCTTTCTTTATTCGCTGGCCAGGCGGGATTAAACAACCGGGCAGGAGTTGGCACGGCATTGTAGGACAGGTCGATTTGCTAGCGACAATTGCAGATGTGGTTGACGTTCCCTTGCCGGGGAATGCCGCGGAGGATAGCCAGAGCTTTCATTCGGTACTGACAGATGCGAATGCCGAGCATCGTCGTGCTCCGTTGATTAACCATTCTTCTCGAGGTCGCTTTGCCGTTACCGATGGAAACTGGAAGCTACTGTTGCCCCATGGAAGAAGCACAGTGGAACTCTATAATCTGGCTGTGGACGCCGCCGAAGAGCATAATGTTGCCGCCATGCACCCGGAGGTTATTGTCGGCCTGCAGAAAAAAGCAACCGATATCGTCCTCAATGGGCGAACGACTCCGGGTACCGTTCAAGCCAACGATACAGGGCATTGGCTAGATTTGACGTGGATCAAAAAAGCGAATTACGTAGCACGACAGAAAAAAGCAGAGTAAGCTATTACCGTGGTCGGGGATTCTGGCGAGTGCGACCTGGTACACGCTGGCGTGTGGGGACGGGAACTTCCGTTTTCCAGAGGGTGCCCGTTTGCTGACCGTTGCGAACATGTAGTCCGTGCGTCTTTGAAAGTCGTGTGAATGTGTTCGCGGAACTCAGTAATGCTTGTTTGAGTTGATCATCGGAGACATCAGCTAAGATAATCTTGATGAGTTGTCCTTTGATGCCAAATGCGTCAGGTTTAATAACTAGGATTCCGGATTGGAAGCCTGCACCGGGAACAGTTTTTAGATCTTCGGAGTTGGTTGTAGACGCGTAAATGAATTTGCCTGCGAGTTGTTCATCCCAAATAACGCCCGTGAGCTTTTGGTTCAGAGAATCCACTTCGGTTTGATCTTTGCCGAAAACTACCACGCTGGGAAGTCCGTCGCAGCTGGCCACGTTGATTCCTAGACGCACGCTCTTCATTTGAGGGACGGAGGGATTTGATGTGGTCGGTGTTGTGCGGCCTGAGTACTGGGCAGAAATCTGACGCAGGTCTGCTGCCATGGCGTTGGAATTAGCATAAAGAAAATTAGGCCCGCGTGTGCTGCGTCTCAATTTGGTTTTTCCATCCGGGGAGAGGATGCAATACCCAAAATTTCTCAATTCGCCACCCGTGCTTCCCACGAATGCCCATTTAAGAAAGGTAGCCTCTTGTTTGTCTTCGTAGGTTGCCGTGCGGATGCAAACGAAGTTACGTGTCGCCTTGATAAGCTGGTCGCCAGACAGGAAACTCCTGTCCATATTCTGTTTGCCCGGTCACCACATGCCTGGCACGCCGTTGCATTGGGCCGCGGCGGTGATCAGGAGGATCGGTTTGCCCGTCCGTTTTGCTTCTGCTAAACCGTCCGCTAGGACACCATACCAAGCGATGCCGGCTACGACGTTTCGACTGCTAGGGACACTGCCACCATATGTCGATCCTGTGGGTGGCGCAAGTTGGGCGTGGACTGCTTGGGTCGTCAATAACAGTAGCGATAGGCAAACAAGGATTCGTTTCATTGTATTCTCGAAAGGAAGGTAGCGTACTCTTGTGTTAAGTTTACATTCTGCGGCGACATCACCTTGCGGAACAGGCAAATTCCAAGGCACTATTCATTAAACCCTACGAACGCCTCTTTGTTTCGAGGGCACCGCAGATAATTGCACAACGATTGCTGCAACTGAGGACTAAAAACGAGGCAGATGGTTGTTTGTCAACCCTAGCAATTCACTCCTTAAATATAGGAAGCAGGTCTCACTTAGTCAATTTTGATAAAGGCTAATGGTGATTACTTGCTTGATAACGACCGTTGCGCTGCGGCCGGCACACCGCGGGGACATACATATTGGTTGATTCAACTGCGATAACGTATAATGAAACCGGAGGTTATAGCAGTGCTTGTAATCAACGACTCCCAAAGCAGCCTGAACCGACGTCAACTGCTGACGATCGGCGGACTCGGTATGGGAGGTTTTTCGCTAGCCTCGTTACTAGGTGTCCAAGCCCAGGCTGCTGACCTGTCCAATGCCGTCCGCAACAAATCTGTCATTTTTCTGTTTCAGCAGGGGGGTCCGAGTCAGTTAGAAACGTGGGATCCAAAACCGGATGCTCCGGATAGCATCCGCACCGTCTGCGATGTGATCCCGACCTCCATTCCGGGCGTCCACTGTGGTGAGTATTTTCCTAAGCTCGCTCGTTTGGCTAGTCAATTCACGATTGTTCGCAACTATCAAACGCTCAACGGTGGCCATAATATTCAGCCGATCCTAGGGCCGCATTCATTGCAAGCTAGCATCCCGGTTCACTATTCACGGGTCGTGGGAACGACGCACACACAAACAGGAACGCCCACCAGCGCTATTTTGTTTCCTCAGGCTGTTAGTGAAGAGGTTCCCCGAGGATCGGCACGAGGTAATCTCGCAGAAACCGGCCCTTATGGATCTGGTTATGCCCCCTTCATCCCCGGCAAGGATGGTCAATTGCAAAAAGATATGCAGTTGTCTCTGCCACGAGATCGATTTTTTGGCGATCGACAGGCCCTGCTTCGTAAACTCGACCAGCTGCGGCGGGATGCGGATGCAAACGGTCAGGTTGGAGCGTTGGATGATCTGCAACAACAAGCGTATGACATTCTCCTCGGCGGGGGTGTTGCCCGAGCGCTGGATTTGTCTCAAGAAGACCCCGCTGTACTTAGTAAGTATGACACGTCCGAATATGCAACTCAGGGCACATGGAACAGCGTCAGTCGAGGAAAGGCTGGGTACTACGATGCCAATGCTGGCTGCATTGGCAAGCTGCTTTGTCTGGCCCGCCGACTTTGTCAGGCGGGGTGTGGTTTTGTTACGGTCCATGCCAGTTATGCGGGGGTCTGGGACATGCACGCAGACGGTAATAATTTAAACATGACTGATGGCATGAATGCGATTGGCTGGTCGTTCGATCATGCCGTTGCCGCATTCATTGAAGATATTGAAGCGCGTGGTATGCAGGATGATATCCTGCTGGTCTGCTGTGGTGAAATGGGGCGGACGCCGCGGTTAAATAAACGAGGCGGTCGCGACCACTGGTCAAAACTGGCACCTCTGCTGTTGTACGGCGGTGGGCATCGTCGTGGCCAAGTCATTGGCCAGTCAGACCCAACCGGCTCCGAGCCAACCGGTACTCCGAATCACCAGAGCCATCTGATTTCAACGATTATGCATACGCTGTTTGATATTGGTCAGTTGCGACTGGTCTCCGGCATCCCGCCGCAGGCACTGCAGTTGGGCGAGAAACCACAAATTGCTGGGTTGCTTTAATTATGGCAACAGGCGATGTTGTTCGACTGACAGTTTGGAGATCAACCAAACACGTCATTGGCAGATCATCTGTTTTCAAATCGTGCTTTATACCGTTGTTTGGCTTGAATGGACATCGGATCCGACTCCGGAACGACCGTTTCCCATTCAATCCCCACCGTATAGCCATTGGCAATGTGGCGGCGATGGTCCTTGTTAAACGGCGTAAATTCAGTCAACCCAGATTTTAATGCCGTCAGAATGTCATCACTCCCAGCATTCAAATTAACATATTGCGTTATCTTCCCGGAGACACCAAATTCGTCCGGTTCGACCACGAAAATACCGGAGGATTTGTCTTTACCGGTTAGTACCTTGAGTTCTGCAATATCGGTGGTTGATGCATACATGAACTGGCCAATGACGCTCGGATCCCAGACAAGAGGTTGAAGTTTGCTGTTGATGGCAGCAAGTTCTTTTTCGTCAGAGCCAAATGCCACGATTAACGGGCGATTATCACTGGCGGCCACATTCAATGCTAAATCAACACGATCCACGTAAGGAATGGGGGATACAAAACTTTCCGGGACGGTAGGCTTGTACTGCTGTAGCATCTTGTTCATCTGCAGTGCCATGTTTTCCGGCGTGCGAAACCCCGAAGGTCCTCGCGAGGGACGCGTTAGCTGCGTCTTTCCATCAGGCGCCAGCAGACAAAAAACGGTATTTGGTAGTGTGCCTTCCCGTACTCTGAGCAGATTTACCATATATTCATATTCACTTTTGCTCTCGTAGGTCAAAAGCCGAATGCAAATCCAATCGCGTGAAGCGTCAACAACAGCTTCCTGAACCAGGAAGCGACTGGTAGACCCAGTAAAACCTGGTCACCAAATTCCCGGAACACCCAGACAAGCGGGCGCACCGGAAACCAGAAAAACCGGGCGATTAGTTTGTTTCGCTAATGCAAGTCCCTTCTCCAGATTCCCGTGCCAGGCAATGCGTTTTGTCGGATTTTCCTCAGCCGAGGCGGGCGCCGTTGTCATTATTAACAGCAGCGATAGGCAAACAAGCAATCGTTTCATTGTAATCTCCAAGGCAGTTAGTGTACTCACGGGTTACTTCTGTATTCTGTTGTGTCGCAGTCTTGGGGAACAGGCAATTACATACGCACTACATATTAAACCCGACGAATGGACTTTAGTTTCGATACCGCTGCTGATAATTGAAAAACGATTACCGCATTAGGTATCATGATACCCATTCGCCGGTGCTCCGAATGAACGCCAAAAAAAGATTTAATCAGATTTAACGGTGCGGGTAAAACCGTCATCGCCAGCGGCACGTCGAGCCTGGGCGATTAAATAATCCAGTGCCGTCTTTGCCTGTGGATCGTGTATCAAGTTCTTCTGTTCCAGCGGATCATTAGTAAGGTTGTACAGTTCCTGCGGATGCACTTCCTGTTCGAAGGCAAAGCGGTGGTCTAAAAACAGTTTCCACTTCCCCGCCAACGGGGTGGTATTGCTACGGACAGCGACCCAGGCCCGTTCATCGGAGAGCTTTTTGCTTGCCTCTTGGTGGTCATTGGGAAACAGCGCGGCGGATCGTCGGAAAGTCGCATTCCCTTTCAAGGCGGATAGCTGACTGATGCTGTCCTCGGCTCCACGTCCGACGCCGGTTACCGGTGGAAGGTTTTTTTTCAGCACCTCGGCCATAGTGGCATAAAGATCGTTCAAGCCAATCAGCGTCGATTGAGTCTTGCCTGGTGTGGAATGATCCCCATCGCCCACCCCGCCTGCGGGCCAACTTGCAATGAATGGGACCCGATGTCCGCCTTCGTAGGTGGAACCCTTATTGCTGCGAAGTGGACCGGTGAATTGCTTGTTGTTTTTTTCCGCACCATTGTCGCTGGTGAAAATAAAAAGCGTATTGTCAATCAGAGAGTGTTTTGGCCGGCGTGGGTCTGAGGTCGTTTTGAGGTAATGTAGCAGTCTGGATACATGCACATCGTTTTGATAAACAAAGTCCTGACGGTTGCTTTCCGTGGGCGTGCCGTTCTTATATTTACTGGCTCCAGCGACAGAAATTCCGCTGATATTGTTTGAAGGGGTATAGGGTCCGTGGTTTGCTGGGGAAGCAAAATACAGAAAGAACGGTTTGTCTCCGGCGACGGCCCGAGCGAGGAATGCATGGGCTTCCCGATCAACCACGTTACCCACTTCCCAGTAGTTATAGGACCCGGCTACCAGTTGTTTTCCTACAGCGGTTGCCCCCACCACCTGACGCCCCTTGATCCATCCTGGTCCTGTGGACTGCTGCGGAGTGTTGAGTCGTTTCAAACCGCCGGGACCTGACGTTCCGTGGCTGCGTGAGATTCCATAGAAAAAATCAAATCCATGGTCGATGGGAGCATCCGCCAGTGGTTGGCGAAGATCCGCATCGTCAAACCCCTGGGCCAAGCTGCCGTCGGCGCGACGATAGGTCAGTCCTAAATGCCATTTCCCGACCATTCCGGTGACGTATCCTGCGTCCTGCAGGAATTCAGGGAGGGTAATGCGTTGGCGTGTGATCAAGGGGTCTCCATGATTACCGAACAGCACCCAATGCTTAACGGGTGTCCGCCAGCAATATCGACCGGTTAAGAGGGCATAGCGGGTGGTGGTACAGCGACTGTGGGGCGCGTGAGCCGACGTGAACCGAATTCCCCGACGGGCCAGTTCTTCCATGGCCGGTGTGTGTAACTGCTGTTGATCGGAATTGCCGGCCCAGTCCTGATAGGCACTGGTGTCTCCGGAACCCATGTCATCGGCGAGAAAAATGACAATGTTCGGGGGCGTGGATTCCCCGCGGGCTGACTGCACCAGTAACAGACCAACCGTCAGAATTTGAATTGCCCTAAGAAAACGCATGCAGTATTTTTCTATCCTCGTCGAGTCGGCGTTAGAACTTAAGCGGAGTCCATTGAGGTATGCCGCCCTTTTTAAGCTGTGCGTCGTACATCCGATGAAGCGGCTTGTAGTCGAGAAATTCAACATCTTCATTTACCATCAATGGCACGGTTGCGTCCCACCACAGGTCATATTCCTTGCGCAGTTTGGCAATGACCTGCGGATGCTGATCGGCAACATTGGTCGTTTCATAGGGATCCGCGGCGATGTCATATAGCAGTGAATTATTGACAAACCGCCAGCGGGATGTTCTGACAGCGCAGTTCTTAAACTTGGATTCGTTTGGATCCTGTCCGGTGGGCCAACGACCCTGATGAATGAACAGATGACGGTCCTGCCATTTGGCTTTGGGGTTCTCCAGTAGGGGCACCATGCTGCGGCCATCACGCGCCTGTATGTCCTTTGGAATCTTGGCTCCGGCGAGCTCACACAAGGTATCGAATAAATCTATATGGGCTGTCAGTGCGGGAATGTCGACGCCTTCAGCGAGGACACCCTTCCAACGCCAAAAAGCAGGGACATGGGTACCGCCCTCGTAAGGAGAGCCTTTGCCTGTTTTAAAGCCCGCGGTGTGCCAAGGGGTTTTCTTGCCGTTCAGCGTTCCGCTGGAACCAGCTTGACCATTATCCGTCATGAAAATAACCAGCGTATCGTCCCAAGCATTCCACTCATCCAGTTTACTCATGAGTTGACCGAAGTTGTCATCGATGTTCTCAATCATGCCGTATCGCCCTTGAGTCTTATTGGCGTCCCAGCCTAAATCAGCAAATCGTTTTTTATATTCGCTAGGGGCAATCATTGGGCCATGCGGCGCATTGGTACTGATATAGGCAAAATGCGGCTGCCCGGAATCACGCTTTTGTTTGATCCAGCCAAGTGCCGTTTCAAAGAAGACATCAGTGCAAAAACCTTTGGTCTGGACGACCGTGTTGTTATGACGAACGACCGTATTGAAATAACGGGTATCTTTATTGGCGTTGGGCGCGAAATCTGCCTGACTGCCCGGGAAGTTCTGGCCGATTCCGCCGGCACCATGAGTCAGGACTTCGCTAAAACCCCTGCTCGTGGGCTGATATGGTTCTTCGTCACCGAGATGCCACTTGCCGAAGATGCCAGTTTCGTATCCGGCCGCATGCAGCAGTTGAGGTAAGGTGGTTGTGGAGAGAGCCATGCGGTCACGTTCCAAGATCGTATGTGTCACTCCGTTGCGAAATTCATGGCGTCCGCTCATAATTGCGCTGCGGGTCGGGGCACAGGTTGGGCTGACGTGAAAATCGGTGAAACGAGTAGCGATCGCGTGGAATTTGTCTAGGTTGGGTGTGCGGAGGACTTGATTCCCCATACAGGAGAGATCACCGAGTCCCTGATCGTCGGTCATCACCAAGATGATATTGGGACGACTGCCCTTAAGTGACTTGTTGGTGGCGGCCGTGGTGATACTTGTGAAAACAAGGAGGGCGGCGAAAAGTGATAGATATTTCATGGAATGCGTTTTGGGGGGAGGGATTGGAGGTCTGGAAAATAGTGCTGGTGTCTATCTTAATCGAAAAACGGGATGGCGTGCAGATGCCTGATTCACAAACACGACTGCTCCTCCCTTGTTTCCTTATGCGTTATGCAAGCTACGATGCGCACTCTTGGTTGAACCCAGGTTGGTGGTAATTCACGTTGGTGTCATGTTGCCTGTCGCGGGGTCACTGAAACAGTTTCTTCCAAAGTTCTTTTAGTTCTGGATTTGTCGCATGCCGGTAATCAAGCTCGGCTCTGGCTAAATCGCCGGTCACCTTTATCAGGGCCTTAAATTGCGGATCGGTTTTCAGTACTAGGCGAGCTTTTTTCTGCTCGGCCTGAATCTGGGAGTTGGTGATATAGAGTTTGGGATATTTCGCTTGCATCTGTGCTTCCAGTTCCCGTTGGTGCCGTTCAAGATTCTGATATGCGGCGTCTTCTTCAGCCTCTCGCCGTGCTTTTTCAAATTCGGATTCATAGACGCTCATTTTGAGTTTCCTGAGATGCTGGTTCTTGGAAAGGACATAATCGATCAGTTCCCGTTTGGCCTTGTTGATCTGTTGCTGAATGTCTTTGTATCCTTGGTCGTTTTCCTGCAACTCTCTGCGGTAGGCATCGATCGGCTTGAGAACCTGTTTGATCGTGCTAAACACTTCTGGATACAGGTCGTGCTGTTTCAACTTTTGTGCGTCAAGGGCCTGCACGATGGAGCGATATTTTTTATCTGTTCGATATAATTTGTCATGAACGTTCATCTTGAGCATGTCATAACGCTCTTTCGCTTCGATTCTGACTGGGGTTCGTTGCTCCTGTCGGGCAATGTAGCCGGCCCGCTGATCTTCCCATTGCTTCTGTCTCTTCGCTTGTAGCAGTTGAACGTTATCCAGAGCCACACCTGGCTTATCGACCTGGAATGCGAAGTAGTCCCGATCTCGGTCAATAATGGGATGTTGCCCGATGACAAACAAATCCCGATCCACATGAGCAATCACTTCATCTCCGACAATCTCCACGGTCATGGTGTACCACTGATTTTCCCTGAAATCAGCTTTGCATATACCATGAATTGCCGGAAAAAATGGGACGCTCTGGTCTGTCGCAGTCTGGATAAAGAAGCGATCCCTGCGGATATGAATCACGACATTGTATTTGCCGGGAGTCCCGGTCAGGAAGCGGATATCTCCGGCACCGCGAAATTGAAAGTCAAATTTAACCACCACGTCCTTGTATTGTGGCTTCTTGATAAAGATGCGAGCATTCGGCTTTTCAAATTCCGTGCGCACCAATTCGCCGTTCTCAACGGCCCAGTATTTCTGAAAGAACCAGCGGTCACTGACCAGTCCCTCCGAAAAGGCATCTTCCAGAATAGCACTGCCGCTGCGGGACATCTTTAGCCCAGAAGCCGTACGGGCTCCGACCTGGTATCTCCATTGCTGTAATCGGTTGGACAACGAATGGACTACTTGTGGGTGATCTTGAGCGACATCTTTTGCTTCCCCTATATCCAGTTCCAGATTGAATAACTCAAAGGCGCCCGTCTCAAAGAACTCAATAAGCTTCCAGTGGCCGGAGCGAATTGCCCCGGAGGAAACACCTCCCAAAAAGTGGGGAGAATCGAGGGGGTAATGCCAGTGAAGATCCCGCGCGGATCCGGTTGCAGCGGAATTTTTCCAGTGGGACAGCATGTTGGTCCCGTCGGTCTGATGATCTGTGCTGATTTTTAAGTTGCAGGCTTTTGCCAATGTGGGAAAGAAATCAGTGTTCATGGTGTACTCGTCCGACACACTACCGGCGGGAATGGTGCCTGGCCAGCGAACCACCAGTGGTATTCGAATTCCGCCTTCATACAACTGACTCTTGCCACCCCGCAGCGGAGTATTGGAGGTCACCTGAGTTTCACCGCCGTTATCACTGGTGAAAATGAGAATAGTATTGTCAGCGAGCCCCAGTTCTTCCAGCTTTTCGGTAATGAGCTGAACACCATCGTCGATGCTTTCCAGCATTGCCGCCAGGTGGGGGTTGTGATCCGGAGCCCAGTGGTGCAGCGGATCACCTTCATGACCGCTGTCTTGGCAAAGATAACAGTTGCTGCGGAGGCTCTTACCAGGTGGGTGTTTATCAATATATTTACGAACCTTATCCGGTCGACCGTTGAGAATGGAGTGAGTTGCATAATGACTGAGATATAGGAAAAACGGTTTGCTCCGATTGTTTTCGATAAACTGAATTGCTTCGTGATTCATGCGGTCGACAAGATACTCACCGTCACCAAGTTTGTTTTTATTAAGGTCGAGCCAGCGAATGGGCTGTTCACGAAAAAAGTACGGCCAAAAATTGGCTCCATTTCCGACACCCTTAACCTCGCCGGCGACTTCTGTGTCAAAACCATGATCCGTTGGACGTATTTCATAAGCAGAGTCATGATACTTGTATCCGGTCAAATGCCATTTGCCGATAAACCCCGTGCAATAGCCATTTTCTTGGAATGCCTCCGGCAAAGTATGGTGGCTGGTCGATAGGGCAAACGCGGAGTTAGGACGCAGGTAGTCCAAGATGCCGACGCGGGCTGGGTGTAAGCCGGTCATGAGTGCGGCGCGATAAGGTGAACAGACCGGAGCCGCGGCATAAGCATTGGTGAATCGCATGCCCTGTTGGCTTAGCCTGTCCAAAGCCGGCGTCTCATTAAACTCATTGCCGTAGCAGCCGAGTTCCGAATAGCCCAGATCATCCGCCAGAATAAAAATAACATTCGGTTGGCGCGCGTGGACGGTTGTTGCCAGCAACATCAACACACAAATGGTTACAAATTGCTTCATATTGGTCCCCGTGACTGGTGCGGAACGAGGTAAGCAGATCCGTTACTGGGGTTTCTTCTTCGCCGCTGGTTTAGCCGGCAAGGCCTTGGGCTTACCAGCGTCCTTCTTGACAGGCGGCTTTTGAGCCGATTGTTTTTTGAGTGCGGCGTACCTGGCATCTGCCTGCTCACGCGTAATGGTTCCCGCTTTCACGGCGCCCTCGATCCTTTTCTCGATCGCGTCCCAATCAACTTTGGCGTTGCTCACGTCCTTTTTTACAGCTGGCTTTTGAGCCGATTGTTTTTTGAGTGCGGCGTACCTGGCATCTGCCTGCTCACGCGTAATGGTTCCCGCTTTCACGGCACCCTCGATCTTTTTTTTGATCACTTCCCAATTGACCTTAGCGTGGCTTGCGTCCTTTTTTACCGCTGGTTTCGCCGGAGCAGCAGATTTGGGCTTGCCTTCGACCTTTTTCACAGCTGGCTTTTGAGCCAGTTGTTTTTTGAGTGCGGTGTACTTGGCGTCTGCCTGCTCCCGCGTTAGTTTCCCGGCTTTCACGGCGCCTTCGATTTTTTTCTCGACCGCTTCCCAATCGACTTTGGCATTGCTCACGTCCTTCTTCGGAGCTGGCTTTTGAGCCGATTGTTTTTTGAGTGCGGTGTACTTGGCGTCTGCCTGCTCCCGCGTAATTTTCCCCGCTTTCACAGCGCCTTCAACTTGTTTCTTGATCGCTTCCCAATTGACTTTGGCGTGGCTCGCATCCTTCTTGACGGGCGACTTTACGGCCGGTACTTGTTTGACACTGGAAATCTTCAGTGTGGCTAACATCTTTTTTGCTTGTTCAGGACTGATTTCTTTTGCATCAACGGCCTGCTTGAGTCGTTCTATGACTGCATCGTAGTCCTGAGCGACTGTAAACGCCGTTGGAACGAGAAATAGGAGGACGGCAAATAAGCTCATCATTGACCATAGAGAAACACGTCGTGTTGTTATTTGGGAATGCAGCATTCTTAGTCTCCAATAAAAAAAGTCACTCGTCACTTTGCTCACGATGGTCCGCCAAAGGCGATCCATGCATTTAGTATAACCTATCCGTAGAGGATGCGTTACGGTACAAAACGAAAGCGTTAGACAACAAATTGTCTTTAGCTGTCAAATTGGGAAAGCAGGAAATCAACCAGCAGTTCGTACTCCCCGTCGGCCGGTTCGACGTTGAGTGCCGGAATGGTGAAACTGCCGTCAACCCCAACGCTCTCCGTTTTTATTTTAAGCTGTTGTGCGTGGTTCGGGTGGTGCTGAATGTGCCCTAGATCATTGAGGGCTGGTGTGCCTGCATTAGGGTGTAGATTCGACCCGTAAATCGCTGGATCGTCGGGCGTTATCATGTCGTGAAAGTCCAGCTCATCTAAAAGTGCCAGTTCAGCGGCGGTTAGGTGCTCAAGCTGAGCGTCGGCCCACGCCTGTGGTATGCCAAGTACTGCCGGCCACTTTCGAATGTCGTAGGTGAACTGTGTGCTTAACGCGCCGACTGCGGAGAGTCGTGTCGATTGCCGAGCGATCGGATCGCTGCTATTAGGATCTGCGAGATCGTCATGGAATCCCAACCAGAGGGAGGTTCCAGCGCCGGCCGAACCGCCGTAGGCGGCGAGTTGTGAAGCATCAATATTCCAGGCGGCGGCATTGTGACGAATGGTTTGCACGGCTCGCATCGAGTCGTGAATGGAATCTAAGACCGTAACGTCATCGGGGGTAAACGGGCGATTGAGATTTGGATTGGTTTGAAAGCGATAATTAATGGTAGCGACGGAAACACCTCGATTGAGAAAAGTGTCGATTCTCAGTGAGTCATAGAGGCTGGATTTATCGCCACTCACAAACCCACCTCCATGAATGAAGGCGACTAGCGGAGTTGGTTGGTCGGCATCCGCAAGCCAGATGTCAAACTTATTACGGGCATGATTACCGTAGGAGTAATCAATATGAGTTGCCGCCGTTCCGCGGAACGATTCCGCAGCCTGAGGATTTTGATCTACTCCGAGTTCTGACAAAGGTTTCCTAGCTGCAATTACGTCGATGACGTCGCTAAAGGAAACATTATGTTGATTGATGGTTCCCGTCAGTTGACTCTCATGCAATTCGATCAATTTATGGATGGAATTGATTTTGTTAATGATCTCAGGACGATCGGATCTTGCCAGACTTCTGAGTTCGTCCATTAGTGTCTGGATTTGATCAGCGTCATTCTGAAACGCCAGCCAGTCTGTTCGCAGATCCTGAAACAGACTCTGGTGAGCTTGCGAGGCGTTGGCAGGCAATTGGTAACTGCCTGCCCCGGCATCCCGAATTTCTGAAAACAGTGCGCGTCTATAGTTGTCGGGATGATTAAGGCGATCAATAATTTCAAGTGCATCAATAGAAGAGACATGGCGATCGCCGTTCACATCCAAGAAGTGTTGGATGTGATCAGGCACGGGGGTCAGATTGTTAAGGCGATTGATTACACTCAACGCGTCCGCAGGCGTGATCTGAGTGTCGTTGTTTACATCCGGTGCGTCCAATGGATTCTGTATGAGTGCCACATCCGCCGCCAACATATTTCGAGGCTCAAGTTGTTCAAAGTGGAGTGAATACATCAAATCCTCATGTAGTTTGCTGCGTGATCAGTCGGCACGTGTGACGTTTTTAATAGTACGAGTTAATTCATAATTGTCAATGATCTTTTACGGGGGGTACAGGTGGCAGCGAAATTATTTGCGAAAGCCGCATAGTTGCGCGCAAGGTAAACTGACTCGGAGCGACAGCCCCGTTTAGCGGAATTACTTCTGACGGTGCTGCTGGAAAAGCCATTTCATGAAATCCGGCTCTTTGTCGCAACGCTTACCACTGAGTTCCGTGCTGCCGGTATCACTACCCGGTATAAACTTGTCGGAAACGGCATGATTGCCTCCGGCCCAAGTGGTTAGTTTCATGTTGCCGCCCAGTTTTTTTAATTCAGCAAACACGTGTTGATCTTTTGCGATGGGGCAGACGGCGTCCATGTCGCCATGAAACGCCCAGATAGGGATATCCTTTATTTTTTGGGGCGATATGAAATCGGCAGTCCTTTTTAGACCGCTTCCGGCCGACGGTGCTGCTGCAGCGAAATAGGACGGGTCAAGTTGGATAAAAATGTAGGTGCCATGTCCACCCATCGAATGCCCCAATATATAGATTCGATCCATGTCGACGGCAGCGAGGCTGGCGATGACTGTTTTGATATGACTTAGGTGTGCGGCGTTCCAAAGCCCGTCTGCCTGTGGTGCCAAAACATAACTGGGAAACTTGGTGCGACGTTCCTTTTCCGCAAGTTGTCCGTTCCAGGGCTTGAGCTGCTTTTGGTTGTCTGTTCCCTTGCCGCCGGCACCGTGTAGGGAAACGATTACGGGGTATTTTTGCTTGGCATTAAAATTGATTGGTTTCATGACGCGACAAGGTATTTGCGCGGAACTTACAGGTTCGTAGAGGTTCCGCCACTGCTGCGCCTCACCTGTGGCCGCGTATCCAATTAACAATACGAATAGCAGGTTGTATCTGAGCATGTACGTATTCCCCTGAAGTGGAAGTTGTATAAATGGATCGTTACGCTATACGATCATTTCCCCGTCAATTTCAGATCGAATTCTGTAGCGATCTGTTGTATGAACGCGCGGTGTTTCTTGGGTGCCCTATCGTGCCAACCTTTGAGATAGGCTTGGAAAGACACGTTTTCTTCAGCTGGTCCCAGATTAATGTAACGAAGGGCCTGCCATGCCGTGGGGGTGGCTTCGAACAGGGGAAGAAGTCGTACAGCCAAGTAGGTATTCAACTCACGATTCGTGCCAGTTTTATATAGTTCAGTTTGATGGGTCTGATAGAACTGAGCAATTGAATCTTTGCGCCTGCCATGTGTCGCTATTCGATCGGCGGCGTAATCTCCTAGCGATGTGGCGTAGCTTTTCCAGTTGGAATACGGAGGATTTGCCTTCCATTGGATGGCCATCTGTTTTAAAGCGTAAAGCGATGCGCACTCACATAGAGTTTCCTCAAACCATAATTGTTGATTCGTTGCGTCGCGGTAATTGCAGATGACGTGGCAAAACTCATGTGCGAATTGGAACGCGAGCTGAGCCCACGCCCGATCGCTGCTGTCTAATTGTACGATGTACTCATTGCCCTGCCCCCGCCTATAGAGTGTTATTGGGCCTGACTTGTTGCGCTGAACCATGATGGGCGCAAAATTATCGTCGGGCAGATGAGTCATGAGCATCGCTGCGGCTGAATCACAGACTTTCTTAATGTCGGCGAGTTCTGATTCACCCCAGTCACCGGGTAAAACAATGATTCTCAACTGGGTTGTGTCGGCGGAATTGGGGGCGGACAAATCCGGTACGGATTTAACAGCATTCTGTATGTCGGCAAGGACCTTGCGGAGCGCGGCGTTTTCAGCTTTGAGTTCCGCGATCCGTTTTTCGAGTCTTGCGTCATTTTCGTCATCCAGCAAAAGGACGCTACTGTTTAGTAAGAAGAAAGGCAGTACGGGTCCACGAAATTGAGTCCAGTTTTCCGCCTGCAGTGGAAAACTAAGGGCATAAAAACAAACTGCGATTACTAGCGAGCGACAAAACATAGAGAGCATCCATTTAAGATTAGAATATTTTCACAACAGCCATTATAGTCATTATGTCGTTTGACGAGCAAATTCGAAACTGACCCTAAGTTATGCATAAACGACAGTCCGGTGCGGATCCACTTCTCGAACACGTTCTCCCAAAGATTACTGTCGCCAATGTCTACGGTAGAATACTCAATTTTTCGTCAAGGCTCAACTTGAGAAAGGTGTTGTGAAATTCGTCAAGGAACTTTTGGGATGAGCCGCCGAAGTTTTTAACAAACGACCCTTCAAATCCCTTGCGATTAAGATCATCATAAAATTTAACTTGATAAGCTTCTTCACTCGTCTTGTGGATCAAGAAGGCGATAAACCATGCGCCGAGATCGTAGGCAACGATCCCTCGTTTGCCATAGGGGATGTCTCTGATACTTTCCCCATCGCGAAGGTCGTCGAGTGATCTCAATTTGTGTTGCATTTTTTGCTGCAGATAATCCGGTCGAACACCATCTTGCCTAGAGTAAAGGAGTTGCGCCATGTACTCCGCTCCCCCTTCTGCCCACCATGGATTCTTCTGGTTTCTACTTTCACGTTCTGACTGCTTCTTACTATCAATATGCGCGTGTTGATAAACATGAAAATATTCATGCAAAGTCACCGACATGTAATCTTCTTCGCTAGGGCCGGGGAATTTACCGGACATGGTGATGATAAAACCAGACCACTGGTCATGTTCATTTCGGCGAGTGTTTAATCCGGCATTACCGTTCTTGGCATAGGAAACGAAGTTATGACCGCGATTCAGACAGTTTTCGAGTTTTACCGATGGGTCTTTTTGTTTTCTTATTTTGCAATATTTCTGATCCAACATCGCGGCAGTGTTTTCACTACTGCCTACAATCCAAAACTCCACGGGGCCATAGTTCCCCCAGGCCTTTGCCGCTATTTGATACCACTTTTTGGTGAGGTTAATCTGAAAGTTAGAAACATCATCTGCGGCGTAAAACTCCGCTGGTTCCTTGGTGGTTCGTCCCCAAGTGTCTTTTTTTTGATCCGGTTTAGGTTTTTCTGTAACCGCCACTGCCGCAGGTTCTGCCGAATTAGTGATACGGCTCGCGACGTTCGTGACCCACAATGGGGAATATCCCGTTAGCGCTATCAATACCAG
>LWDU01034511.1_pt1 | contig 23206 bp, 24 predicted proteins | sample 727161 | NCBI WGS metagenome assembly LWDU01 (sample SAMN04566230, study PRJNA314399) | hydrothermal vent metagenome | isolation source: deep sea hydrothermal plume seawater | place: Mexico: Gulf of California, Guaymas Basin | collected 2004-07-11
TGCAATTCGCTTCTTTAGCTTCATTAAGTAGCTCCTGCGCCCCAACTAAATCAGGCGTACATAGTGGTTTTTCAACTAGCACAGCTCTTGCACCCTCTTTAACTGCAGAGCGAGCTAATGACATATGACTATCTGGAGGCGTACCAATAATTACAAGGTTATACCCGCCAACTGGTATATCATTACAATCATACAATCCTATCTTGTCATCCCATTCTCCATAACGTGATGGGTAAATATCATTTTTTGTTCTTTCAAGGGCGTCTGGATCAATATCACATATATCCACACTCCATTTCATCCGTCTTGCTGCTTGTGCAAGGTGATTTCCTATAGATCCTGCACCAAATATTTTTATTTTAAACAAAACAACTCCTTCTCTTAATAATAAATTTTAAAATAATTATGTAATCCTCCCATTTCTAACGCCTGCTAAAAATAGAATCTCCGTTGTTTAAATAGCCTCAAGTAGCTTTCTTGGTGGAATGCCACCAATCGAACTATGAGGTCGCTCGTTATTATATACCCACATCCATTGAGTTGCTAAATTTTGCGCATGTTCGATAGAGTTAAAGATATGCATGTTTAACCATTCATTTCTTGCTGTTCTGTTAAATCTTTCAATGTAAGCGTTTTGTGTTGGTTTACCTGGTTGGATGTACATCAGCTCAATACCCATTGCTTGCGCCCATTCTCTGAGCGCATGAGATATATACTCTGGTCCGTTATCGCATCTTATTGCTTTAGGCTTACCTCGCCATTCAATGAGTTGTTCTAACGTTTTAATCACTCTTTGCGCTGGCAAAGAGTGATCTACTTCAATGCCTAAACACTCTCTGTTGTAATCATCTATCACATTGAATGTTCTAATCTTTCTACCCGTGTTTAATGAGTCTGACATGAAGTCAATAGACCAAGTTTGATTAATAGACAGTGGCACGCTCAAAGCCTGCGGCTTATCGCGTTTGATTCTTCTTCTAGGCTTAATCCTTAGATTAAGCTCTAGTTGTTTGTAAATACGATACACACGCTTGTGATTCCATTTGAAGCTTTTGGTGTTGCGTAAATACATAAAGCACAATCCAAAACCCCATTGCTTGTGTGTTGTGGTTAATCGTAATAACCAATCAGTAATTAATTCATTCTCGGACGATAGCTTTGGATCGTATCGATAACATGTCTCACTAATCTTAAAAGCCTGACAAGCCAATCTCACCGTTACACGGTGATCTTTAATAGCCCGCTTGGCCATCTCCTTGCGTAGAGATGGCCTTAGAACTTTTTTGTTAGTGCCTCTTGTACGATCATGGCTTTTAAGCGCTCATCAGCGTACATCTTTTTGAGACGAGAGTTCTCAGCCTCAAGTTCTTTGAGTCTAGTAATCATTGATGTATCCATACCACCATATTTGCCGCGCCACTTATAAAAAGTGGCACTGCTCATGCCATGCTCTCTGCACAGTTCAGGCACTGGCACACCTGAGCGTGCTTGACTGAGTATTTGCATGATTTGTGAATCTGATTTACGTGTTGTCTTCATTTGAATCTCCTTATGTTTTTATTATAAGAAAATTCTACTTTTACGTGTTAATTTTTGGGGGATTACAATTATAATTCTGACATGGCACTCTTATACCATGAATTACTCAAAAGTAATTCCGAATGAGTTCCAGTACCACTTATTCTCCCACCCTCAAGAACAATAATATTCTCTGCATCTATAATTGTATATATACGATGTGCAATTATAATAATAATTTTACCGGTCTCCTTTCTAATCTTATTTATACTCAACATTAATTTTTTTTCAGAAAGAATATCAAGATTTCCTGTTGGCTCATCCATAATAAGTACTGGCGCGTCTCTTAACAAGGCTCTAGACAAGTCAAGTCTTTGCTTCTGACCACCTGACAAACTTGAGGATCCACCTAGTAAAACTGTATTAAACCCTTGTGGTAAATCTTTTATAAAATTATACGCATCTGAAAGTTTTGATGCGTTAATCACCTTATTCATAGTTGCATTTTGCATACCGTAAGAAATATGTTCATATACTGTCGTTCCATCAAATATTTGTGGGTCTTGTGGAATATATGAAACAAGGTTCATAAGTGACTCATAATTATATTTATCTGCATTAATATCATTAACAAATATAGAGCCAGATGTTTGCTTCCTATATCCTGAAATAATATCTACAAAAGTAGTTTTTCCACCACCAGAAGGTCCTACAATTGCAGTCAATGTTGACTTATTAAACACATGCTCAATATTAGATAAAATAAGATTTGTACATCCATCATAAGAAAAATCAATATTTTCTAATCTTAATGTTTCTATTGTATTAATTTTATTTATCATATCCTTTGCATAAATGTCTTTTTTTCGATCCTTAACGCTTGTATCTATATTATCTAATAACCTCTCAATCGCCTGTATAGGTCCAACTGACCTATTAAGACTTTGCTTTTGTATCATTATATTTGTCACTACTGGCACAGTTCTAACCATAACAAGCATGTATAACAGTATTGCACTAACTGACATTTCTAAAACTACTAACGCAACATAGAGCATTATTAAACTAATGCCGATTACCATCGGCTCTAAGACAAGAGCAATTCTGGCTTTAAGAAGCTGTATTGCAAGAGTCAACTTACGTTGTTTTTCTGTCAAAAAAGAATAACTCCTCTCTTCTGAGTCTGAAGTATTTGATAGTCTTACCAGTCTGGGCGACTGAAGACGGTTAAGCAAAAAAGAAGTGATATCAGAGCTATAACGACTATTTTTTTTACCCGCATGGGTTGTCGCTTTAACCCATCTTAACGGCAATAGAATACCAATTCCAACAACACAGATAGATATTAAAGTTAATTTTGGAGAGATAGTCAATAAAAGAATAATAGAACCTGCGCCTGACATAATTGTAATAATAAACTTAATCGGCAACATTGTGCCACTTACAGCTGCTGAAAGCTCAATAGACGAACTATTAGTAAAATCACCAATTCCAACAGTATCATAGTATGATGCTGTAGCCTGCAAATAGCTATTAAGTAATCTATCCTTCATATTCTTAAGAATTAAACTACGATAATGCAGTTGTATATATGTAGTTATATACAATAAAGTCTTACTAAATAAGAACAGTATAAAAGATAAAATCAATATTGTCTCGATAGTAAAATCTAAACCGAGATATATTACAATATGACGTATGTATTTTACTATTTCAGAATCTGAATTTTCCAAAGCCTCTGAACCATGCTGATTTATTATCTCAAATAATGGTAAAAACATTCCTATACTAAATATTTCAGCTGTTATTGAAACCATAGAAACACCAATAAGTAAAACAATCACCCAATTAGATATTCCGTATTGATTTAATCTTTTTTTCCAGTAAATCATTTTTTTACACTCCTAAATGGCTATGTAACTTACAACGTAGACATAGAATCTATAATATCTTATAAAATATTTCTTAAAAATCATCATAAGGCAATCATTTAGGATTTTAGTGAAGCTTTTTTTCTTTGGTGTTATTTTGTTCAATTACAGTACGGATGACTCTATCATATCTTAAGAGAGAGTCGCCTTTATGAGAATCAAAGAAAATATTAAATAAGTTATTTCTCTGGTGCATGCATTCACTTGAGACTGAATTATTTATAATACAATCTTTAAATAATTGTTCAAACTCATTTTTATCATGTGCAATATCAAAAAGATCTACATTGTCTTTATACAAAAAATCATTAAAGTTGTCCGTGTGCATATAGTTATTAAATAACGGGAAAATTATTCTTTTCCCAGCAATGGCTGACTCCAGTATAGTTGATGATTGCAACCCACAAATAACATCACTACTTAAAATAAGACTATGCACATCAGCATTAGGCTGAACTGAATAGTTAGAAAGTCTATGAATATCTATATCAGATTCACTCACTATAGTTTTACCATAATATCTTTTGGTTTAATTACAAAATCTACATCAGGGTTATCATGTGCTAACTTTATGATTGATAAATGAAGATCGCGAAACAAATTCTCACGCCCCTCCCATATGTTATAAGCATACCTAAATTTTTCATGTGGAGGTTCGCCTATACGACCAAATAAAGTCATGTTATGTGGAAAATAGAAAAGAGTAAATTTCTTTCTTCTATTGGAGCTCTCTTTATAAGTATTGAGTCGTTTCAAATAGCTGTCCATCCTTAATGCGCCGCAAACACTGACCTGCTCTTTTAATGCATAACCGCTACTTGTAAACACCTCTTTGCATATTTTATTATGAACAATGATGTGGCTTCCTTTAAATTTACGATGTTGCGTGTGTCTATGTGCAACTCCATACAAAAATCTTTCAGCGCCAAGATTGCATTCACGATATAGCATAATCCATGGAACACCTAATTCTTGAGATGCTAATGTCCATGAATAATCCGGTAAATAGTGATAATTTACAGTAGTTACAATATCAACTTTAATAATCTTATAAAGATGTTTTAATACTGACCTCAATAATGATAATGCGGATAAATTAAGATTGTATAAATGATCACCTTTTGTAGAATTTATAATATCCACAACAGGTACTTCTTTGTCAAAGTATTGCGCTATTAAAAGCCTTTGCCAGCCTTGTGAAATATGTAAAACTCTGTATTCTTTGTGTGAAGCAAAAGCATCGAGATCTCCACGATATCTTTGTGAGTCAAGCGCCAAAATAGTAACTTTGCCTTCTCCACTTGTATGCCAACGCCGATCTCTACCATCATGTCTTCGCTCTTTAATTGCAGTTCTTAACAATAACGCTACAAAAAAAGATATTTTTTCATTAATTAAGGCTTTAGTAAAATTAACAATAATGTTTTTTGACTTTATATTCATAACTTATATAGATATTATATTTGTAATATAGAATTCAACCTTGTACGTACTATAAAATATGCAATGAAATGGATATTATTTGCACAGTGTAAAGCTTATTGCGCCACTTAGTGAATTATGAAACAATATCTCTCTCAACCTTAAAGGCTTCGGCATACATCAAACCACTACTAGATCCTCTAATTTTTGCCAATGCCTTGACCGCCTCAACAGAACGAGGGTGTGGAAATTCCTTAATTTCATATAAATATTCATTTAATGCATCTATTTTTACATCTATAAAATTTGTAATATCAATAAAACAATTTGGAACAAACGAACCATATGATGGCAAACTCCATTCAGTACTTGACAAGACTTCAAATAAATAAATTTTTTTTATTGATGATCCCTGTTGAGGACGACAAGACGTCATTACTGCCTGATAGGTTATGCGATGATCGATATTTAAATCGGAGTCATTGTGGGTATATATAATAGTTGGTCTTATTTTATTAATAATGCTTTCAATAGGTTTAATAATATCCAACAATGGTATAGAATCCATTTTGTTATCAGGAAAATTTAAAAAAGTTGGGTTATTTACTCCTACAATCGAGCATGCATTTAATGCATGTGTATTTCTATCACAAATATTAGACTCTAAATCTTGATAATCTCTTGATTTTACACCATCAGCCATAAACACCACTGAAACACTATCCCCATCATCAATATGTCGCGCTATAGAGCCTCCACAACCAAGTATTTCATCATCTGGATGTGCTGCAATAACTAATACATTTTCGTTCATAATTAATCGTCAACAAAATAGCAATATGCATCCATGAGCTCATTATATGTCATATTGTTATAAATATATTTACTTATAAAACTATTTATAGCAAGCTTACTCGGCAAATTATCTACAAATGGATATTTACTCATAAAATCCACAACTTCTTCTATAGATTGCAACTCAACACAAACATTATTTTCTTCATAAATAGTGTGATTACTATCTAAATATTGTGGAATAAGTATTGTTACATTATCTTTTAGCATTTGAAAACCTATACTAGTACCAAAAACAATGCCGACATCAGCCCATTCTATAAGTTCTGGAGAACTACAATTTGAAATATTATTCTGGAATAATTTATCCTTTATCAAGCTAGGAATACCTGAGCATGGATGAGGTTGAATTAATAAGTTAACCTCTTTCATATTGAGCAATTCTTTAAGAGTTTTATATAATAGTTCTTGATCTAAATTAAACTTCTCACTATGTAGGAATATTACGACATTAACGCTAGCATCATTATCAAATATACTTTTATGATTATCAATACAGTTGGTTTTACTATTATGTATAAATTTATTTTCCCATTCAGTGCAATATCTAGGAATACCTAACTCTTCAACTAGGGGCAGCTTGCTTTTTTTAAAATCAGTATATAAATTACCCATGAATAAAGTATTTTTTTGGCAACAACCAACAAGATATCTATCATAGTACTTACGAGGATATTTAGCAAATAGATATGGTTGAACAAGGTTATTTAATTTTGTTGGTAAAAATGTCTTTTTTGACTCTATTTTTTTTGGATTAACGTTAGTCATGGTTAAATAACCATGCTGGTAGGCAATAATTCTAATGCCTTTTTCTTTACAAAATTTAAGTATATAGCGAAATGGATACATTGACTCGGTACCATAATCAACTAAAACAACTGAATCACCTTCTAGTGTGTTAACAAACCTTTTTGCTGGAGCTGATGCCACATACTCTAAAAATCTCACCACATTATGCTTAAGTATACTAAGAATTACACCGAAAATATTTTTCGGGAATGATTTGCTCAATCGCTTAATCTTAACAACTGTAGAAAAAATAATATCGTCTACTTTAGAGTTGTATGTATTTTCAAATGACCTAACCCTTAAACCAAGTTTGTTTTTTAAATAATTTAAATGTGCATCGCAACTCTTGTATGCTTGCTTTACCCCATATATTTCGACATGTTGTTTTTTACTTAATACCAAATGATCTACTATTGGTAAACCTTGGTCTAAGTCATTATGCTTCCTAAAAAAGACAACTATTTTCATATGAATTTCTCAAATATTGCTCTTGTCATGTAATTGTGATATTTTCAGACATTAATATATTGTAAGAATCTGGACCATGATTAAAAATAAGGTCCAGAAAAGACATGTTAGGAATAAAATCACCATGTAGTTGCGCATAGACCGGATGATGATAATCTTGAAATATTGGAGTTATTGAACGCTCTAAGAAACTATCAACATCAGCATAGTCTTTTCCTTGTTTTCCAAATATGTATGTATCAGCTGATAATTTTTTACACATATCTAATACTAAATCAGATTTAGCGCCATAAAAATTATAATCACTTGCCTTTATTACTTTCGTATCAATATTCAATGCATATAACCCATGTTTTAAAATATCATAATTAAGGTCTGATAAATATTTATAATCGTTTAGAAGTATTTCTTTGATTCCGACTATATATTTTTCAAAATATTTAGCTTTACTATAATTAATCTCTATAGATCTTATATGCTTCTTATTCCATCCATTATTAATAATTTCTATATCATTAATTTTTGAGTTTAGTCTTCCGCTAGATTTAACTGGAACACTAAGCCATATAGGCCCATTATTGGTTTTTATCTTATTTCTGTTATTGTAATCTTTTCTTTGATATTGGACAATATCAAAGAAACAATAAGAGTCGGAAATAGCAATCTTATGAAACAATCCAAGCCATGGAAGATATACTGGTTGATGTGCAGTCAATATCATTGTAAATTATAATTAAATTTTGTTGAATATTTTTGTGTAATTACCTTACTAATTCTATCTGCTCCATTACCATCAACAACACCTCTTGCGCTCTTTGACATTTCCAATCTTAATTTGGTATTATTAATTAATCTAGAAAGCTCTTCTTTCAGATGTTTGTCAAATTCACTGTTACTAAGATAATAAAGTGGAATTAATGCGCATTTATATGACAAGCAATCTATATTATTCAATTGATTATCCCACAATGCAATGCCAATACACGGTGTAGACATTGCTGCCATTTCGTATACTGTAAACCCACCAGCAGTAAGTGCCATACTATTTTCTAATATGGCAGAACTAATATTAGATATATCTTCTAAAAGATTGATTTTTAATGTGCTATTTTTGACAGCATTCTTTATCAACTGAACATTTTCATAATATGGGCCAATCAATATATTAACTTCAATATTTGTAGTTATTTCTTCGATAATAGGAATTACACGTGAAGATATATTGTAGTGATCAATCCCTCCCATGGTAACTAATATAGAATTTTGCACTAAATCAATTTTATCTAATCTGCCAATACTATATTCATGACTAAGAATTACATACTCCATTCCACATAACACGTCCTTTGCTATATAGTCATTTTCTTTCACCTTGCATGATGGATTTATAACCATATCCACCTTAAAGTTAGACATTAAATCATCTAAATAAACTATCTTAGGAAATATATCATATAACCTTTTAAAATAATCATTGTCAACATCATATGAATCAACTATAAGTAAATCTATTGTTTTAGATTCGTTTTTTAAAAACTGTAACTCCTTATCTACACTATTATCATTTATCTTAAAGGGGATAAGCTGATAATCAAGTCCCGATTCATTTAGTCTTGTATTAGAAGCGTCATCTTCAAAACAAGTTAAAAGTACACTATGGCCATATTTTAATAATTCAAGTCCTAAATTAATGCACCTATTTAAATGACCAAGTGCAATTTCATGGTAAGAATCAACCCTTATCAATATATTCATTAATTATTTATAAAGATAAATCGTAAAATCATGGGGCATATAATCATGACGAAGTGTCACTTTTTTGGTAAATGAAAATGCTATTTTTAATATTTTTTCAGGATTACAATAAAACTCACCTGGTGATAAATAATCTGAAAATACACTGAGAAAGTTAATAGCTACTCCTTTATTTGCCATAGTAAACATTTCTTTCATAATGCCTTCAACCGTATCATAATGCTGATCAGCACTCAAATTAAGTGCGCCTGACAAAAAAATATAGTCGAATTTTCTATTATTGAGTGCATGTGTCTCAGAGGTAATATCTGTATGTATAAACTCTATATCGGAATACCTTTGTTGAGCTTCTTGTATCATGTTAGGGTTAATGTCTACACCCGTATATAATAAGTTTGGATGTGAGTTATGGATATACTCAAAATATGCACCTAAGCCACAACCTACATCTAGAATAGTGTTATTGTCCAAATCCCCAATTTCTGTTAATACACGGAAACGTTTCTTTTGGCTATTTGAGCTGCCCCACCCTACGCGTTCAGCATCATTAGCACCATCGGCAAGCATTTTATTATAAGTGTCTGAAATAGTTGTCATATTGACTTATGATTCTTGTTATACAAAATAAATGCATCATCTACAGATGCTTTTGAAAAACCTAATTTTTGGAATAATTTTTGACTAGGAATATTATTACTTTGAACTTCAGCCAAAAAAGATTCACAGTTGAGTGTGCAATTATCAATAACCTCAGATAATGCCGCATACCCAAAACCTTGTCCTTCAAACCCAGGAATAAGATAAATTGTAATCTTGCACTCTCCTTGTTCTAAATCTAATCTAATTAATCCTATATCTGTATTTTTCAACTGTACTATCAAAAATTTACAATTTGGATCTAATATCTTGCCCTTAAACCATTGTTGATGCTCCTGTAAAGTTACTTTTTTTTTCTGAGATGATAATGCAACCAAATAATCAATATTTCTCCATTCAAACACTAATAGCTCATCATTTGATACTGCATCTCTTAAATAAATATCACTCATAATAATGGTTTTTTAAAATAATCTATAGTATTCTTAATGCCATCTTTTAAAGTGACATTTGGACTCCATCCAGTACTTAATGCACGATCAATATTACTGTAAAAATTACCAATTTCACCATACCGTTCCGGTTTGTAAGTGGTTTTATTATGCTGTGGATCATTTACCTGAAACTCAGCAAATACTTCATTAACTGTTACAGGAATACCTCTACCAACATTGTAAACAGATGGTGTACTAAATTGCATCGATTTCACCGTAAAATCCACTACATCAGTAACATAAATATAATCACGCTGATATTCTCCATCACCGAATATAATTAACTCTTCTCCCTTGATGAGCCTATCTGTATATATTGCAATAACGCCAACTTCTCCATAAATTGACTGCCTAGGTCCGAAAACATTGGCGTACCTAAGAATTTGATAATTCAAACCATAATAAGTAAAAAAATACTTTAAATAAGATTCTGCTGTATATTTAGCAATCCCATAAGAATAAATTGGGTCTATAAGGCTATTTTCATCGGCAGGCAAGGATTTAGATCTACCATAAACTGCTACTGACGAAGCAAAAATAAAGTTTTTAACATTATATTTAACACAATTCTCTGCAAGAACAATAGTCGAATTAGCTGAACTTTTAAGATCGTGCAATGGCTCTTCATGAAGCGCATTGGTATTAATTGTTGTTGCTTCATGAATTACATAATCAATTTTATGCTGCTCAAAAACTTTACTAACGAAATACTCATCACTAACATCACACTGGTAAAAGATAGCATCTGGATTTAAATTATTCATAGACCCAGTAGATAAATCATCTAAGACAACCACTGTATAACCATTCTTAATCAACCTGTCAACTAAATGTGATCCAATAAATCCACATCCACCTGTTATCAACACTACTTGTTTTATTTTACTTGTCACTAATCTTTATAGTCTGTCTTTAATACAGACTCCCCCTTCTTACAGCTTCTTACTGTCTGGCATCCAATGACAAAATCTAACTCTTTCGGTTTCAGTCCAGTTGCAGGCTTTCTAATTGCAATGTCTTGTATAGTAATATTAGCTCCCTTTGAGACATCTTTGTCCCATACTAATCCCAATCGCCATTGGTTACGCACCTGCATTTCGCTATTAGCAGGCTCAAGTACTGAACTCCCCATACGACTTTCAGCCAAACGAATTTTCTCAACTAATTCTTTAAACTCCTCATAATCTGAACTAAACCAGTGGTCAGGGCCAGGCAAATTTCTATCTAAAGTGAAATGCTTTTCCACTACCTTTGCACCTAAAGTTACCGCCTGTACAGCACTCTCCCAACCTTCAGTATGATCTGAAAAACCAATAGAAACTTGGTATCTATCTTGCAAAGACTGTATCTTTCTTAAATTTACATTTTCTGGAGATGTAGGATAGCTACTAGTGCAATGCAATATAATTAATTTAGATTTGTCAGGCTGAATCGATAAAATTGCATTTACTGCATCATCTATTTCTTCTTGATACGCCATGCCAGTAGAAATAATAATGGTAGCGTCAGTCGATGCCATGTATTTTAAAAGTGGTAAATGAGACAGATAGTCTGAACCATTCTTGATGTACTTCACTCCATGTGAGATCAAATCATCTACACCACTTTCTGAAGTCGGCGTGCTCAAAAAAATAATACCTAAATCTTCACAAAGTTTAAATAGACTTGGCAGCCATTCTTTCTTAAACTCAGACCTTTTACAAATATCGAATAAAGATTCTGTGATCTCATTATTGCCGTCTTTGTAAGTATGCAATATACTCTTATCCGACAAAAAATCTTCTGTCAGAAAATTCTGAAACTTGACTGCATCAGCTCCACTCTTTGCTGCAGCAATCACTGATTCTTTGGCTAATTGATAATCACCATTATGATTTAAACCAATTTCAGCTATTATGAAACACGATTGGTTAAAATTTATATTCATAATAAATATTATACGAGCACCATAAGATATATTGTTAATTGCAAGAAATTATCACGCTTTAAGTTGCGCTTATCAAAACAATCTATATTGTTTATAGTAAAAACTTGGCAACTAGTATATTTGTATAAAACCCATCTGAGAAAAAATATATTTCTTTGTGTATATTGCTGTTTGAATTACCAGAATTTTATATCACTGTTCAAGTGGAATCTGAGCAGATGACGGATCTAAATATTTTCTATCTCCAGAAGCGCTCTTATTTTTAAATAGTTTGTACTTATCCCTAGTTCCCTCTCGTTTCGTTGCAGCGATCTGATTTAATTCTCTATTAACTTTCTCGACTAATTCTTGAAGTTTATCAACAGCTATTCCTTCTGGTTTAATACTCACTAAAGTTGGGAGGCCTTTATCTAATTCGTAAGTATCTAAAAAGAGATTTTCGTCTTCTAGAATATCCCACATAACAGTTCCTGGTAATGGCGTAGCCAAGGATAAAGAAAAACTATCAGCATCTAACTTTCTAGCAAATGAAATTGTATTTTCACGTTGCTCTGTAGTTTCATGAGGGAATCCCATAAAAGTCCGGCTTTATGTGCTAAATCACAAGTTGCAACAACTTCATCTAGATTGAGCCTTTTCTTTATTACATCATTTAGAAAATCTTGGTCACCATGTTCAACACCAAGCCCTATTTGCTCCCAACCAGCTTCTTTCATTGCCTTAAACATTGCATAACGTTTTTCACGATTAATCGGAGCATCTGCGCGCATTGCATTAGGCATTGTAATACGTAGCTTATGTTTTTTAATCCTTTCACATATTTCAACTACACGACGGTGGTTTACAGAAAAATTATCATCTTCAATTTGAAGCTCTTTAATATCATAAACATCAACCATATGTTGAACTAATTCTCCAACATAATCAGGGCTCATTGCCCTAAACCCATGTCCAAAGAATATTGTGCTTGCACAAAAATAACATTTATCAGGACAACCTCTTGATGTCATAATACATCCGACCCTACCTGACTTTACAAAAGGATTATGGTACATGGCAATATCAAAATAAGTCTCCATCGGTAAAAGGTCCCATGCTGGAAACGGTAATATATCTAAATCCTTAATAAAATCTGGCCTTTTATTCGTCTTAATTTCTGTACCTTCTCTCCACACAAGGCCCTCTACAGAATACACATTATTATTATTGGAATGCCTATCTACAAACTCTGCAAATGTAAGATCTGCTTCACCAGAAAGAACGAAATCAATAGATTTATTTTCATTTAAAACATCTTCAGCCTTATCAGAAGCATGTACGCCACCAAAAATAATAGGAATATCAGGAAATTCCTCCTTAACAGCATGTGCTAGCGAATATGCTTGTGACACCTGTGAAGAAAAAAGTGATGAAATCCCAACGATTGTTGGTGAAAAATTCTTTAATTGATTAACAATATTTTCATTTGATGCTCCATAAGTAATCATACTGTCATCATTTGGATTTAAAAGCTCTATATTATCGTAGTCCTCAACTAAAGAGTCTAAAACAATTAAATTTTTACACCCTTTAGACCTAAGAACCGCAGCTAAAGAAGCTAACCCTAATGGTGGCTGTACTCTACGAATCATATTTTTGGCTGCCACAGCTCTCGGAGAAAGTAATGCAACTCTTGCGTTTTTCATATCAAAATCCAAATATTAATTTCATATTTATACAGTATAGCCCGAATTAGAGGCCATGTTCAACTTAAGGCTTTTCACAATTTTTATATCTAAAAGACTATCAACTAAAAAATCTGATTTTTGAATAAACTCATCTGAATTAGATCCGGTGTTCACACCGATAAAATTAATTCCTGAGTTTTTTGCTGTATTCAAATCAACTATACTATCCCCAATTAAAACAACATCGCTGGGCATAATATTATTAAAGTTAGATATAATTTTAAAAATTATATCACCATGTGGCTTTGGGTTATCCACCTGATCAGATGCAGATATATAATCAAAATAATCTATAAGTTTTGCATGTGTTAACGTATTATTTGCTCTTTCGCTTATATCTGATGTGGCCATAGCAATCAAACATTTATGATTCACTAATGACTGTATTAATTTATCTACACCAGGAAGTTTATTGACAATTTTATCTAAATTTTTGTCGGCTATAGTATCAACTAATCTAAATCCATTTTCAATTTCATTCTTATTAATAGCGGCCTTATATTTTTTAACTATTTGGTACACTAAATCAATAATATAAGCCCTTGATTTAACACCCACAGGTCCATTTTTACTTAACTTATTGCACTCTACCAACCCCATAGAGTTAATAAGATCTTCCATAATTTCATTTGTATTAGAATTTGATGCTAGCATAGAAAAATACCTTGCTCTTTCTTTAATTACAAAAGACCAATATTTATGCAAATCAAAGATCGTACCGTCTTTATCAAAAACAACTAATTTAATATTGTCTATAAAAAAATTATCAGTTATTATTTTTACCACTACTTAATATGTGTTTATATAAATATTAAAACAAAACTTTCTTTTCTATTTTTAAGTGCCTATGTAATTTTTCGGCAATAAAAAAATCTAAAGGTGTGTCAATATCAACTGATTCAACTTCATTTAGTTTATAAAAATATGGCTTTCTCCCAATTATATTTCTATTGTTAATCATGTTTGATTTAGAAATTACTGAAATTGCAAAATTCAAAGCAACAATATCTGGAAGGTCTTGACTCCTTGGTTGATTTTTAGGATCATAATTCAAGGGTTTGTTATTAAGATACATAAACTCTTTTATATCATGGCAAGAAGTCAACGAATCATATTTATTATTATTTGCAAAAAAAGTATTGATTGCATCAACATAGCTTCTTGTCTCTACTAGTGGATTTGTACAATTTGCATACAAAATCACATCGCAACTCATTTGTTTTGCCATATTTTCAAAAACATCACTCATTGAAATATTATTTGACGCATAATAATCATCTCTTTTTATCGACTTTGCGCCCAAAGTTTCAGCAAGGTCTAACATTTCGTCACTATTTGAATTAACTACAATCTCATCTATTTCTTCTATTTTTTGTAATTGTTTTACCTTTAGCTCTAACAGGGTAGAGTCATTAAAATCTCTCATGTTCTTATTCTTCACACGAACAGATCCACTCCTAACTGCTATCAATGCTGAAACTTGATTTTTCATATAAATTTCTTATTACGTAACTAATTTTAATCAATCATATTACTAAAATAAAGCGAAATAAGATCTTGTGAAATTGAATAATCTAAAATGTCTTTTATCTCTATTGCAGGAAGTTTATCTAATCTATAAAAGTGTATTCTTTCTGTATCTAAAAGATCATTATCCTGGCTAATATATTTTTTATTAAAAATATAAACACCATTTGTTGCTAAAACAATAGGATCAATATCACTTCTATCAATAAATTTACTTTTAAAATTAATCCTTTCTCCATGATAAAAAGCATAATCTTTCTTTTCTAAAACTGACATAAGCAAATCACAATCACTATCAACAAACTGACGATACATTTTTGAAAATTCAAAGTTCCCCAGAAATGGAGATGTTACATTTGCCCATATGATAGTATTTTCTTTAATTTTTTCAGCAAATAATTTTAATTCTTTCTCTATACTAAGATTAGACCTTCTAATATGACTTACATTTTCTATTATAGAAACGTCTTTAATCTTATCAGAGGTTGACGATATGTAAATACAATCATCTCCTACAACTTTTTTGCACTGAGAGATTTTCCACTGAAGCAATGTTGTATCACCAAACGGTGCTAAATCTCCTAGCTTATGGTATTTATTTGTTTCTTGCGCGGGAATAAAAAAAACTAAATCTTTCACTTGTCAACCCTCCTACTTAATTCGGTCAATCTAGAGATCTCAGAGTCAACATACATGTCGCTAAAATCTTTCTTTGACAAAATATACAATTTCTCAAATTTTAACGCCTGTTCAATAGGGTTTTCCCCATTAAGAAGATCGCTTGTATAAAAAACAACTTTCCTTGTTTCTATTTTTAAAATTGAATCTGTTAAATTAGGGAAATCTTTTTTTATCTTTTCAATTGTTTTTTGAGTAATTCCACCACCAACAGTTAAGCTCATCTTATTTTCACTTATTATTGGTGCAACTTTTTCAATTAATTGAAAAATGAAATTTGAATCTTGTTTAAGATCCTTATCAAAGAATGATGATGTTAAATCAGTTCGACCAATCGTTATATTGTCAACAGATCCAACAGAAAAATCAACTATATCCTTAATATTTTCAATGCCAATTTTAGTTTCAATATTTAATGAAGTATGAATTGACTTATCTTGATAGATTTTTTTATATGCATCAATAAATTTCTTTGCAGCAAATTTACTTTCAATCATAGGCGCTATTAATCCAGCAACCCCTAGTTCTAAAGAGTCTTTAATATCCCTTACTGCTTCTGGACCTCCTATCTTGAGGAATAAACCTATATTAAGTTTTGCACAAATTCTATTTAACCTATTAACGTCTCTGAATGACGAACCCTCTGCCTCAAATTCAGCCTTAATGCCTTGTACGTTATATTTCTTATTGAGCAACTCTAATTGCTTAATAAGATGTTTTTCATTTTTATACATTTAATTTAAGTATGTTTGAAATTGTTTATTGATAACTTTATCCAAAAAAAGTTTATTTATACATTATTAACTGGTCGATTTGTCATTTTTATTTATTTTATATGTACTTTTGTAATTAATAGCTTTAAAAATACTCTCAGCCTCTTTCCAGTCTTCATAAGTATCAATATCTTGAACAAAATATCGTGGAATTATTACTGGAGTTGAATTTTCATTAAACATATCAATATCATTAACAAATGAACTGCCCAATCCCCAATAAAACTGCCCTGCATCATGATAGTACTCTACTAGATCTTGCGACCTATTAAGTATAGTATCTGACCATACAGGATATATTAAATTATTTTTTATAGATAAAGCTCTTTGCACAGGAAATGAGAATGTTGTTACTGAAAAGGAAAATTTACTTTTTTCTTTAATCAACTTTACAAATCCTTCTCTAATATATTTTGACTGTATCAATGGAGCAGTTGCATAAATACAGCAAACATATTCAATATTATCACCCCTTTCTTTAAGCCACTCTATAGCATGTTTAACAACCGCATTTGTCCCAGTAAAATCATCTGATAATTTCTTCGGCCTCAAAAAAGGAGTGCTTGCACCATAGTGTCTAGCAATTTCAGCAATTTCTTCATCATCTGTTGATACAATCACTTCGCCAAATAAATTAGACTTTATTGCTGCCTCTATAGACCAGGCTATGATTGGCTTACCACAAAAATTTTTTATATTTTTTCTTGGTATCCTTTTACTACCACCACGTGCTGGTATTATTGCAATATTCATACAACAGCATCACTTAAACATTTGACAACATACATTTGATCCTCTATCGATAAATCTGGGAAAATCGGAAGACTTATTGCTTCTGAATAATATAAATCAGCTTCTTTGTATTGATTAACACAATACCCGTTTTTTATATAGTATGGCTGGGTATGTAATGGAATATAATGCACATTCACCCCAATGCCCATTGATAGTAAATACTCGATAACTTCCCTATGCGTTCTTCTAGATTTTCTAAGTATGATTCTAACTACATAAAGATGGAAACTTGAAACCACATCAGCACATCTCATTGGTAAAGTTAGTGGCAGTTTTGACAATTCACGATCATACCTATCCGCTATTTCATTTCTTTTAGAAACAAAATAACTAAGACGTTGTATTTGACTGCACCCTAATGCCGCTTGAATATCTGTCATACGGTAATTAAAACCAAGATCAATCTGCTGATAATACCAAGGGCCATCCATTTTTTTTGTCATAAGATTGGGGTCTTTAGTTATCCCGTGGGATCTCAATAATTTCATTCTTTCTGAAAGCTTCTCACTGTTAGTTACAGCCATCCCTCCTTCTCCAGTGGTGATTGTTTTCACCGGATGAAAGCTAAATATAGTTATATCACTATACTCACAATTTCCTATTAAATTATCCTTGTATTTACTACCAATAGCATGTGAAGCATCCTCTATCACAAAGAATCCATATTTTTTTGATAGGAAATAAATATCTTCCATCTCACATGGAAGCCCGCACAAATGCACCACAACTACTATCTTAGGGAGCTTATTACTCTTTTCCGCCTCCTCTAGTTTAGTACGTAAACTTTTGATACTGAGATTCCAACTATTTCGGTCTATATCGATAAAGTCTATATCAGCGCCACAGTACAGTCCACAATTCGCTGATGCTACAAATGTAATAGAGGAGGTCCAAAGTATGTCCCCCTTGCCTAATTGGAGTGCTAAACACGCAAGATGCAAGGCAGATGTACCACTATTAGTAGAAGTTGCATATTTTGCACCAGTATATTTACACACCGCATCTTCAAATTTATAGCCCACTTCACCTTGTGTTAAGTAATCAGACCTTAATACATCAACTACTGATTTGATATCGCTATCAGATATACTTTGACGACCATAACTAATCATTATTTATAGCATTTTTTCCATTAGAAACCACGTGATATCATCCTGAGGAAATGCATCATCTCTATGGTATATAAAGCCATAATCAACTAGCTTTAGATTAGGATACATATCCATTATCTCTCCTGCAAAATCACGCTTAAATAATTTATCAGTATGCCCTCTATAGTTGATGGACACTGGAGTTGGATTATAGTATTCAGCTACCATAATATATTTCTTAGATAAATCATACAGCCTGCTATACACGTTGCTAAGATAATCAGGATTAATATGTATCAATACCCCCATTGTAAAAGTTAAATCAAACTTATTTTTTTCCTTAAAATGAATGATAGACTCATTTATCACATCAATTCCCAAAGAATCTCTAACATATTCAGCAGCTTTTCCGTTAATTTCAACTCCTGATAGTTTACAATCTGGTAGTAACATACTTAAAGCTTGTAAATTTAGCCCAATATTACACCCAAATTCTACTATTGAAGAAATCCTCCCTGTAGAATTGATAATCTTTGAAAACATAGAGGCGTTAGATGCTATAAATTTATCACCTTGATTTCTATGTATATAATCTTCTCCAAACTCTCCAGTCCAAAATTTTTCTTGTTCAGTTAAGTTGTTGTTCATTAGTTCACCATAATATCTTCTGTTTTTTGGTTACATTGTACCAATTTTATTTCTATTTTCATCAATCCAATGCCGTAGTGTATTAATAGTCATCCACTCGATGTTATTTTCAGATGTGTATCTAAAATCTTTAGGCACTTTTCTACCGCCATTAATACGCAAAGGATCTTCACTCCACTGATGGATAGCGGGCAATATTTTGTAGTAGTCTTCGTATTCATATGTATAGACAGAGTCCTCTGCACTAATCATTTCTTCATGTAATTTTTCACCTGGGCGAATACCGACAAATTCATATTTAACGTCGAGACTAACTGCCTTTGCTAAATCTACAACCTTCATAGAAGGAATTTTTTTTACATATATTTCACCACCAACCATGTTATCGAAAGCTTTCCATACCAACTCAACTCCCTGCTCAAGAGTAATCATAAATCTAGTCATTCTTTCATCTGTTATAGGAAGCACTCCCGTTTCTTTTTGCTGAATAAAAAAAGGAATAACTGAACCACGTGACCCCATAACATTTCCATAACGAACAACTCCGAATCGTGTACTTTCACTTCCAGAATATGAATTGCTTGCCACAAATAATTTATCTGATGCTAGCTTTGTTGCACCATAAAGATTAGCAGGACTACTTGCCTTATCTGTTGAAAGGGCAATGACTTTTTTAACTTTTTGATCTAGACACGCATCAATCAAATTCATTGCGCCATTTATATTCGTTTTTATACACTCAAATGGATTATATTCTGCTGTGGGAACAATCTTTGTTGCGGCAGCATGTACTACATAATCAATACCATCTAATGCTCGATATAAGCGTTCTTTGTCTCTAACGTCTCCAATGAAAAACCTTACTCTACTGTCATCTTTAAACAGTTTAGCCATCTCCCATTGCTTCATTTCATCTCTAGAGAATATAACAATTCTTTTTGGATTATATTTTTCCAATGTCATCTTCACAAAAGAGTGTCCAAACGAACCGGTTCCGCCTGTTACCAATATATTTGATTTTTTTAACATATAGTATGTACCATGTATTTACAATTTAAATAGTATTAGAATTAAATATTTCTTTAACATATGAATCTTCATTTGTCATATCGTGATGTGTGTGTTTCAATGTTTTTAATAGCTTATGCTTATCAAAAATAATACGGGTATTTATTCTAGTATCTGTTTCAATAATATTAACTCTATTTTTTAACAAAAAATAATCCGATAAATTCCTACATTTTTTTGCATTATCTAATAACAAAATAGGTCTGTTAGTTACAAGCGAATACCCAAAAGTTGATGTTGAAGTATATGTAAATATAAAAACATCAGCCTTATGCCAAACATTCTCAAATTTTTCTATTATATACTCATCAACTAAATTATTAAATAACCCTTGTACCTCACGTAACCTATCTGGATGCGCCTTATAAATAACATAATATCCATTATTTTTTAGAAAATTGATTAGTCTGTATTCTAAATCAACCTTTTGATAAAAAAATAGACCATTTTCACTTGCATATCGATTGGAGTTTGCCGGATAACCCATAATCATTATTCTATTAACTACAGGTCTTTTTTTAACTTTTTTATTCTCTATAAAAGCCTTATACAAGCTATTGTCCTCTACGGAAATATATTTCGTATTACTTCTTTTCTCGATTGGAATATGTGAATAATCTCTGTCATATCTTTTTGCAATGCCTTTTGTCGGTACAAGAAAATACTGACAATGTGAAACTGTCATCTCATGGCTATGCCTATATTGAGAATAACTTGCATCATTTCCATGATGAAAACAGAAAACCTCAACGCCATCTCTTTGGAAAGCGAGAGTAATTAATTTATGTAGTGGTTTTGCAACCTCTGTAACCAATAATTTATTCGGTTTTTTTTTGATACGGTATAAATTGTAATATATTACTGTTATATCAGAAATACGTTTTATCCATATTTTTTTAATTTCATCAAAATCAATATTTTTAATAAAAAATGACTTATGCTTTCTGAGATTAACTAGAAATGGATTTATAACTTTCTTGACTATAAGATCTACTTCTTGCTCTATATTTACATCTATACCTATAACATCTTTATTTTGAATAAGGTCTATCCACTCACGATTGTCACAAAAATAATTACTTTCAACTATAAATTTATGTCTGATAGGATCATTACTTCCGATGCTTATTATCTTTTCACGTCCAAAAACAACATTAGTTATAAAATTAAATAAAGTTATATGACGATTAAAAAAAACATTTTTAACAATTCTACGTATAAACCTCTTTACAATTCCAAAAGGATATTCAATATCAGAATAAAACGACCCTAACTTTTCCCAATTTGGACATCTATAATGATACGAATCAAGGCCAGACAATAACTCGACATTATTCTCAATAGCATATTCTTTCACATAATTGTAATGAAAAATCTGAACCAAATGTGATACAAACGATAACTCCACAAGGGCTATGTCGTACATTGGGGAATCATCAAGATCTGTAAGGAGTTTCACATAACATTCATTAATTTCACTATCAAATTCTATGAACTCCTGTGTGGATACAGGCCAATTATAATTATTACTAAGATACTCCGCTCCCTTATCCCTAACAGCACTCATATCTCCCAATATTATAGGGCTGGTTTTCACTCTAAAATAACTACCTTATGCTTATTATCATAAGTAAAGTTTATAAAATGTGTACTACTCATGGTAATTATAGGTTGAATAACCTTTTGATTGACAAAGATAATCCTTCTCAGCTTCTTTTAAATCTGCTTCTACCATTTCTTTAACTAGCTCTGTAAAGGTTATTTTTGGCGCCCAACCTAACTTATTTTTAGCTTTGGTAGAATCACCTAGCAGGGTTTCTACTTCTGTAGGGCGAAAGAAACATTGGTCGATAGAAATAACCGTCTTATCCTTCCACTTCCCTTTCTCATTTACTCCACTACCTTGCCACTTAATATCCATTCCCAGCTCTTTTGCAGCCACTTCTATAAACTCTCTAACTGTATGTTGCTCTCCAGTCGAGATTGTATAGTCTTCTGGCTTATCCTGTTGGAGCATTAACCACTGCATCTCAACGTAATCTTTGGCGTGACCCCAATCTCTTTTTGCATCGATATTACCGAGGTAAAGACGCTCTTGCAATCCTAATTTTATTCTTGCTAGGGCTCGAGTAATTTTTCTAGTAACAAAAGTTTCTCCACGAATTGGACTTTCATGATTAAAAAGAATACCATTGCAAGCATAGATATCGTAGGCTTCTCGGTAATTAATAGTTATCCAATAAGCATATAGTTTAGCGGCTGCATAAGGACTTCTTGGATAAAAAGGTGTAGTTTCAGATTGAGGAACTTCTTGAACTTTTCCAAAGAGCTCTGAAGTAGACGCCTGGTAATAGCGAGTTTTTTTTTCCAATCCTGAGATTCGAATAGCCTCAAGAATTCGCAACGCTCCAAGACCTACAGTATCAGCAGTATATTCTGGGCTCTCAAAAGAAACAGCTACATGAGATTGAGCACCAAGATTGTATATTTCATCTGGTTGAATTTGTTGGATAATACGAACTAAACTCATAGAGTCTGCTAAATCTCCATAGTGAAGTATTAAGTGAGGGGTATTAATTTCTATATCATGTAAGTCAGTATAAAGATGATCAATACGATCTGTGTTGAAAGAACTAGAACGACGCTTAATACCATGCACTTGGTAGCCTTTTTTTAAAAGGAATTCGGCCAAATATGCTCCATCTTGCCCTGTAATGCCGGTAATTAATGCTTTTTTCATATTATCGTTATAGTTAAATTAATCTAATGCCCAAACTCAAGTGTGACCTTATTGGTACTAAATTGTTTTTTAAATTCCTTAATAAAATTATTTTTATCTTTTTTGGGTAAATTGTTAATTCCAGCAGCTCCTCTTCTACCACCACCACCAAACATAGAACACAATATATCAGCACCACCTTTATCATTATATGGAGCCCTAACACCTACCAAATAACTTCTATTTTTATTTAATACCATTAATGCATGTGCACGATTTTTATCGCCATGCATTAATAAATTTGCATACGCCCCAATAACTCTTCTTGACCACGGTTCATCAGGAAGAGTCACTATCGAAACGTTATCATCTTCTATTTCTGGAGATATAGCTTTAGCCTTACTTATATCCGAACAGTAACTAT
>LWDU01039000.1_pt1 | contig 23195 bp, 24 predicted proteins | sample 727161 | NCBI WGS metagenome assembly LWDU01 (sample SAMN04566230, study PRJNA314399) | hydrothermal vent metagenome | isolation source: deep sea hydrothermal plume seawater | place: Mexico: Gulf of California, Guaymas Basin | collected 2004-07-11
TCAGCAAGGCCCGGGTCCAACTCCGCCAGGCCGAAAGCCTGGTCACCCAACTCGAGCAGAACATCATCGTATCCGTGCGCCGGGCCGCCCGTAGCCTGTTGGCCTCGGCCCAGGGCGTCGAGGCCTCCGAGCGGAGGCGAATCGCCGCCGCCGAACAGCTCCGGGCCGAGAATATTCGTTTGGAACACGGCGAATCCACGCCCTTCGACGTGCTCCAGCGCGAGCGGGACTTGGTGGACGCCGAGAGCCAGAAAATCAGCGCCCTCCAGGCCTATCGGGTCTCCCAGGCCGCGCTCCAGCGCGAAGAAGGCACTATCCTTGCTGATCGCAACGTGGTGATCGAGCAGGTCCGCAAGCTCGACTGATTGGGAGTGCGTACACAGCATGGGACTATTTGGAAATCGCAGCGGTCAGGACGACTCCTCCCGGACGGGGGGGGGCGAAAAGCCGGCCGGCAGTCCGCACCCGGGCGCCGGCGAGGCCGCGCAAACGAAAGATGATACTCGGACGAACCGGAGCAAGGGCTTCGGCAAAGCCGACGCAAAAAATGACGGCCTCGGGTCGTCGTCCAGGGAGAATGCCGTGGCAACCATAGGCAAGTCGATCGTCTTCAAGGGTGAACTCACCGGGAGCGAGGACCTCGAGGTCAACGGCACCGTCGAAGGCGATGTGAAGCTCCCCGACAATACCCTCACCGTCGGGCAGACGGGGCACGTGAAGGCCTCGGTTTCGGCCAAGTCCGTGCAGATCGTCGGCAAGGTCCGGGGCGATGTCACCGCGACCGAGCGGATCGAAATCGAAGCTTCCGGCGTAGTCGACGGCGATCTCAGAGCGCCGCGCCTGCTCGTCCAAGAGGGCGCGGTCATGAACGGCACGGTGGAGATGACCTCGGCAGAGGCCAGCAAGGGCGCGAGCGCAACGCCAGCATCGACGACGGCCGCTTCTCGACCGGGTTCGGCAACCCGCCCGGCTGGCGGTTCTACGCCTACCGCCAACTAGAAGATCGCGTGTAGAAGGTCGAGTGGAGAGGGTCGAGCGGAGTCGGGTGTAGAAGGTCGAGTGTATAAGGTCGAGCGAGCAACTCGGGGCGCGCGAATCGCGTTCTAACGCGCAGAGGCGGCCTTTCGACCGGCTACCGCCGCGCCGGTCTCCCCTTCAAGGAGAAGCAACAGGGGAGCCGCGATATAGATCGACGAGTAGGTGCCCACCACCACCCCGATCAGCATCGCAAAGGCGAAGGGCCGAATGACATCCCCACCCAGAAAATAAAGGCACAACAACGCGACCAGCGTGGTCCCGGAAGTCAAAACGGTTCGCGATAAAGTCTGGTTCACGCTCAGGTTCAGAACTGCGGGCAACGCGGCCTTGGTCCGTGACGCCATGTTTTCGCGAATTCGATCGTAGATGATGATCGTGTCGTTGAGGCTGTAGCCGATGATGGCCAAAAGAGCGGCGAGCACGCGGAGATCGAACTCGAGCCCGAGGATCACGAAGATCCCCGAAGTCACCAGCAGATCGTGGAAGACCGCCACCACGGCCCCGGGCGCGAAGCGCGAACTGAAGCGAATCGTCACGTAGATAAGAATTGCCAAGCTGGCCCAAAACAGGGCCCACAACCCATCCGATCGCAATTCAGCGCCGACCCGCGGCCCCACGAAATCGACCCGCTGAACCGTGAGCGCCCCCACTCCCTCGGCCAGGGCCGCTTCGACCAATTCCACCCGATCGATGGAGGCGGTCACCGATTCCCCCATATCGCTTGCGCCCTCGGACTCAGCCTCGGTCTGGGAGCCGACTTCTTCGCCCCCCTTGAACTTGACAAGAAATTCCCGGCTCGACACAGCGCCAAAGCGAACCACCGCTGGATCTTCGACGACCGCAGACTCCGCAAGGGCCTGCCGAATTCTCCCCTCGTCGGCGTCGACACCGGGCTCGAAGCGAACCTGCATCTCGGTGCCGCCCGCAAAATCAACCCCCAGCCGGATCCCTTGAACGGGAATCATGGCGAGCGAGAAAAGGATCAGAGCAGCTGAGAGCGTCGCGCACAACTTCCCTCGGCCGATGAAGTCAATATTGGTTTCCGGCGGAACGATTTCGAACGGCAAACTGGAACCTCCCTAAATGGACAACTGCGGGACAGAACGTCCACCCGGATAAAGCATGAAGGCGGTCCGCGTAACCACCAGCGCGGCAAAAACGCTGGTCAGGATGCCGACCGACAGAGTAACCGCAAAGCCCTTGATGGGACCGGTCCCAAACTCGAAGAGAATGAGTGCGGTGATCAACGTTGTGATATTGGCGTCCAGCACCGTCCATGTGGCTTTTTGATATCCGATGGCCACCGCGGTACGCACAGTCTTTCCCGCCCGGAGTTCCTCGCGAATTCGCTCAAAGATGATCACGTTCGCGTCCACCGCCATGCCCACGGTGAGCACCAGACCCGCGATTCCGGGCAGGGTCAGCGTCGCCTCAAAGAGCGACATCACGCCCACCAGGCACACCAGGTTGAATAAGAGCGCCAGGCTCGCATAGACTCCGCTCAACCGGTAGTAGAGGGTGGAGAAGAACAGAACCAGAGCCAAACCCGCCACCGATGCCCGTGTCCCCGAGACGATCGAATCCTGCCCCAGGGCCGGGCCTACACTCCGCTCTTCTTCGATCACAACGGGCACCGAAAGCGCACCGGCTCGCAAAACCACGGCCAGATCCGCTGCCTGCTGAACGGTATAGCGCCCTTCAATTTGACCGTTGGTCGAGATCCGCGAGCGAATCACCGGCGCGCTGTAGACGTTCTCATCCAATATGATCGCCAGTTGGTTGCCAATATTTTCTTCGGTCAGATTTCCGAAAATTCGGCCACCTTCGGGATTGAAGCGAAAGCTGACCAGGGGTCGCTGCTGCTGATCCCAACTCAGGCGCGCATCATCGAGGTAATCCCCGGTAATATCCGGAGCCTTCCGGAGTAGATAAGCGGCCACGACTTCCTCGGTCTCCGGATCACGCTCCAGGGAGATCTCGTGGTCCTCAGCGATCCCGTCGGGATAGAGGGCCCGCAAAAGCGCCTCGGTCTCGGCGCGGTCGAGAACGATCTTGAACTCGAGAAAGCCCGTCGACTTGAGGAGATTCCGAGCTCTACCGCGGTCGATCTGCCCGCCGGGAATCTGCACCAAAACCCGATCTTCGCCTTGGCGAGTGACCACCGAATCCGGAATACCCCGCACGGGGTCGTCGATCCGTCGGCGAAGCACTTCGAGCACTTGCGCCATAGTCCGCTCGCGTATTTCCTGGTTCCAATCGTCGGTGAGTTGATAAACCTCCAACTCCTGGGCGTCGGACACCGCCACCAGCGAGCCCACCTCGGACACCGCATCCCGGACGCCCTGGGAATATTCGGGCTCGACGCCCACAATTTTCAACTGGCCAACCTCGACGACGATGCTCTCCACCTCGATGTTCTTCGTATTCATCGACTCGAGCAGGCCGTCTCGGAGAAATTCCAGTTCGTGCTGAACCGCCTCTTTGATCTCGACGCCGACGACCCAGTGAATTCCGCCCTGAAGGTCCAAACCGAGACGCATCACGTTGTCGGGCCAAAACTCGCTCTGCTGGCGCTCATCCTTCGGGACGAAGTTCGCCGCCGTGATGTAGGAGAAAAAAAGGATCAGGGCCAAGAGTCCGCCGGCCCTCCATGTCAAACTGTTCACGTGGGTTGCCCCCCTTCACCTTGGCTCGCACGAGTCACACTGCCAATTCCGGAACGAGAAACCTCGACCTCGACTCGCGCCCCACCCTTGACCCGAGCGATCTCAACAGTCACCGACTCATCGGCCACTTCGGTCACCACGCCATGCAGACCGCCGTTGGTGATCACCCGGTCGCCACGCATCAGCGCTCGAACAAGTTCCTCGCGTTCCTTTTGTTGCCTCTGTTGCGGCCGGATGACCAGGAAGTAGAAAATCAGAAAAATCGCGCCCATCATCAGAAAAAAACTGGGATCGAAGGCTTCGCCCTGAGCCTGAAACAATATCGGAGAGGGAAATTCCTTCATATCAAGCCAGATTCCACGCACGCAAAGTCATTCTTCTCTCCGTTGGGCCGTTTGTCATCGGGCCGTATGTCATCGGGCGACTCTTGCTAAGAGCTTCCAACTTTCACCCGCCCGCGAATTCTTCGGCGTCTCCAAAGTGGCGTCCCCATCGGGTGAGCTTGGTGCCCGGAAAAAAGCTCTCCAGAATATCCGTGTAAACGGCACCTCGCCGCGCCATGCCCTGGGCTCCCCACTGGCTCATCCCCACTCCATGCCCGCGTCCAGAGCCGACGAACACGAAAATACCGTCATGGACGCTCATTTCAAAAAGAGTGCTCTTGAGGGTTGACTCACCCAAGGCTGCCCTCAATTTAACCCCCGAAAGTCTCGTTTCCCCCCGACTGCCCCTGAACCGAAGCTTGAGCACCCGACCACTCTCCGATCGCGAAAGCACCTGCGCCGCCCAAATCTCGCCGACGCCCAGCCCTATCGATTCCAAGACCTCGCCCATTGTGGTGCGCGAGACCGCCATGCGCCAGTAGGTATCGGGTGAGTTCTCCTCTCCCTTGACCTCTGTGCTGGTCAGATAAGCGAGATGTTGCCCCCAAACCTCACGGGAACTCGCCGTGCGGCCTCCCGAGGCCGAGTGGTAAGCGGCCAGAATGGGAAACCCCTGCCAAGTCAGCACCTCGCAGCGAGTGGCCCGGACGGCCCCAGTGACGCTTTCCCCCGGCGGAGCCAGTTCGAAAACTTGGCTTCGTGTGTTCCCCTCCACATGGTAGGCGCGTTTGGCGTGAACACCCCGCTGGTGCAAGCCGTAGCTGCGGCTCGCCACCGCCTGGGCGCGCAGTGCTTGATCCTTCCAACTCGCCGGCACCTCCCCCACAAGGACCCCCGCCACATAGGCCTCCAGGGGAACCTCAGCGATCAGCGCGAGCTTCTGATCCAACGGCATCACCGAAAGAGCACCCGGAATCCGGTGACCCTCCAGCCGCGCCTGGCCAATTTCGCTCCGCCAAAGTTTTTTCCGAACACCGTCCACCCGCAGCTGACCATTGGGCGAAAGCTCAAAGGTGTGCCTCTGGCCCCCGCTGACCACGGAAAAAGCCGAATCCCGACGATCGAGCAGTACTCGAATCGTCGTATCGCACGCTGGGGCTGCCAGCGCGCGCGTCGGTGCAAGAACAGCGATCAAGATCGCTGCCACTAGCCCAACCCTTCCCCCCCCGAGAATGGCCTGCATTGCGGCGTCTTGATCGCACGAACTTACTGCCGGGTCAAGGGACTCCCGCGGAATTGTTGCGCTTTAGTCCCGCACGGGTCAAAGATCTCCGCGGATGGCCTCGGCCCGATCGGTTTGCTCCCATGGGAACCCAGCGTCTTCTCGGCCAAAATGGCCATGGTAAGAGGTCGCTCGATAGATGGGCCGACGCAGATCCAGCATTTCGTCGATACCCCTGGGCGTCAAGTCGAAGTGCTTGCGCACCAACTGCTCGAGTCGGGCCATGTCGAGTTGGCTGGTCCCGAAAGTTTCGACTCGAATCGAAAGGGGCTCGGCAACGCCGATCGCGTAGGCGAGTTGCACCTCACACCGAGTCGCTGCGCCCGCAGCCACCAAGTTCTTGGCCACATAACGGCTCGCATAGGCGGCGCTTCGATCGACCTTCGACGGGTCCTTGCCCGAAAAAGCGCCACCGCCGTGGCGCCCCATCCCGCCATAGGTGTCGACAATGATTTTGCGACCCGTGAGGCCTGCGTCGCCCATGGGCCCTCCCACCACGAATCGGCCAGTGGGATTGACGTGAAAAATAGTGTCGTTGTCGATCAACTCACCAGGGATACTCGTCCGGATGACCTGTTCGATGATTTCGTCCCGAAGCTTGTCATAGCTCACATCCGGTGAGTGCTGGGTCGAAACCACCGCCGTGTCGATGCGAGCCGCCGAGCCGTCTTCGTTGTATTGCACCGTCACCTGGCTCTTTGCGTCGGGCCGAAGATAATCAAGCTCACCCGACTCGAAGCAGTTGCGGTGGGCCTCGATCAGCTTGTGGGCATAGCGAATGGGAGCGGGCATCAATTCGGGCGTCTCGTCGCACGCGTAACCGAACATCATTCCCTGGTCTCCGGCTCCCTGTTCCTTGTGAAGCCCCTCCCCCTCGCTCACACCCTGGGAGATATCGGGAGATTGTCGGCCCAAAGCCACCATGACGCTGCACGTGGACGCGTCAAATCCCATCTCAGAACTCGTATAACCAATATCGTGGACCACGTTTCGAACCAACGGCTGAATATCGACAACCGCCTTCGTCGTCACCTCGCCGCAGATCAACACGAGCCCCGTCGTCGTGGCGGTCTCACACGCGACCCTCGAGGCCGAATCCTGGGACAGCATGGCATCAAGAATCGCATCCGATATCTGGTCGCACATCTTGTCCGGGTGCCCCATGGACACCGATTCCGACGTGAAAAACGAACGATTTGCCATCTTCTTCTCCTGATCGTGTACCGCGAATCACCCGTCGCCAACTCGGTGTTGGTCGTCGCCGCCCATCCACGGGTCCCTCTCCGCGAAGAACCAAGCTCTGGCTGGGCCCGCACTGTAGGCAAGCCCGAGGGGTGCTGAAACCCCCGCTATTCGAGGCCGGTGGCCTCCAGGAGCGAGCCGAGTTCGCTCACTGCCTCCTCGGCATCAGTCCCCGATGCTCGGATTTTCAGAGTGCTGCCTTGTTCGGCCGCAAGCGAAAGGATCGAGAGTATGCTGCAGCCGCTCACCCATTCGCCCCCCCGGCCAACCGTGATTTCGCTGATAAATCGGCTCGCCAGAGAAACGAATTGTCCAGCGGGCCGGGCATGAAGGCCGAGTTCAGCCCGCACTTCGAATTCTCGCTCGACCACAGAATCCGTGCTCATCCAGCGTTTCCTTCGGGCAGAAGCTGGCTGGCCACCGAAATATTCCGCTGTCCGTACTCCTTGATGAATGTAGCCAGCTCTTCGAGCGATTTATCTTCTCCGAGACTGGCCAATTTCACCAACATCGGCAGGTTCATTCCGGTTACCACTTCGACATGATGCTCCTCGTGGAAAGAGAGCGCGACATTCGACGGGGTTCCCCCGAACATGTCGGTCAAAATAAGCACTCCGTCGCTCTCGTCGGCCTCGCCGATGCCCGAAAGAATCTTCTTTCGCATACTGTCAAGCTTCTCGGTGGGATCGAGGGAGATCGAGTGAATCACCCGACTCTCCGGAACAATGAGTCGCAGTGCACGCACGAACTCTTTGGCAAGGTCGCAATGGGCGACGACGACGACTCCGACCGCCATCAGGGCCTCTCCACGTCGCGATGAGCCACATTCACCTCACGACCCAACTCTCCCAACCAGGCACCTAAAGCCTCCGTCATGGCAACCGACCGATGCTGACCTCCCGTGCAACCGATTCCGATAGTCACGTAGGCTTTTCCTTCGTCGTCATAGAGAGGCAACATATACGCAATGAAATCCTTCAGTCGACCCAAGAAATCTCTCCCGCGGTCGCTCTCCAGAACATAGTCCGCAACGATCTTTTCCTGGCCAGAGAGCATTCTCATTTCTTTCTCGAAATAAGGGTTTGGAAGAAATCGCATGTCGAAAAGCAGTTCGACGGCCTGGGGCGTACCGTAGCGAAAGCCGAAGGAAATGAGGCTGACCACCGTCGGACGACTCTCTCCCAGAACGTGGGCTGTGACCCTGGCTTTCAGTTCATGAACATTCAGACTCGTTGTGTCTATAATCTGATCTGCCAGGCTCACCGCGTCGGCCAGAAGCGCCCGCTCCCGTTCGACGCCCTTCGCAACGCTGCCCTCGGGTGACAGGGGGTGCACCCTACGAGTCTCCCTGTAGCGTTTTTCAATCACTTCGTTCGAGCAGTCCAGGAAGAGAATTTCGATCGCGCCGCCGCCCCCTCGCAACTCGGCCGCGACCGAAGGGAAGCTACTCAGAAATCGCTCTTCCCGAGCATCCAGGGCCAGCGCAATCCGCTCAACAGGCGGACTGGACAAAGCACACAGGCTTATGAATTGGGCCACGAGTTGGGCGGGAAGATTATCGACGCAGTAAAAGCCCAGATCCTCCAGAGCCGCCATGGCGGTACTCTTTCCGCTGCCCGACAAACCCGCCACAAAGACTACTCGGGATGACTGCGGCTCACTCATTCGTCCCCCTCTCGAGAAGCTCCCCTGGCTCGGTTTGAATCCAATGTCGGCCACTCACTCAGCCAAAAAACTGAATTTGCGCCCCGCACTCGATTGCGCTGCTCCAAGACGGGAAACTTCGATGAGCGATGTCATGCTCCCCGCAGATTGAACAGACACTCCGAATCAGGGCCCGCGCCGGGTGTAGCGAAAAATCTGCCGCATTCCGCGAAGGTCAGTAGTCGCGCTCGTTTCCCCAATGCCACCTTCAGAACTTGCAGTCCTCCTCCTCGATGACCGCTAGGACGTTGTCGAGCCCAGCGGCCTCTGCGAGTTTCTTGCGAAAGTCGGCATTCCTGCAAAAGCGCGAAATTCGAGCCAAAGCCTTCAAATGCTGGCGCCCCCCGGCATGCTCGGGAACGACCAGCAAAAAGAACAGTTCCGTGGGCTGGCCGTCAATGGAATCAAAATCCAGCCCGTTGCGGCTACGCGCAAAGCCAGCCACAAGGCCGTCGAGGCCGGGCAATTTTCCATGCGGAATCGCCACGCCCTCCCCAATCCCGGTGCTCTGCAGCGCCTCGCGCTCTACCAGCACAGCGAGAAGTCGCTCAGAATCGATCGACGGAACCGCTCCTGCGAGGGCTCGGGCCATCTCTTCAAGAACACCGCTCTTGGTCTCCGCTGCAACGTCCAAAATGACAGCATCTCGGACGAGAATATCCATGATTTTCATGCCGCCTCCTCGCTTGGCGGCCGGAAATCTATCCCACTATCCGACCTCTCGCCGCTTGGTGGAGGAGAGGATATTCAGGGATTCACGGTACTTGGTGACCGTCCGGCGAGCGATCTCGATATTGAGGGTCTTGAGCGCGACGACTATACGCTGGTCCGACAGGGGCCGTAAGGGGTTTTCGGCCGCTATCAGCTTCCGAATCTCCTCCTTGACGCTCTCGCTTGCCACAGCATCGCCATTGACCCGGCTGATGGACGAATTGAAAAAATATTTCAACTCAAAAATCCCTTGAGGCGTGTGCATGTACTTATTCGTCGTGACCCGGCTCACCGTAGACTCATGCATCCCAATATCATCGGCTACGTCACGAAGGTTCAACGGTTTCAGGGCCGCCACACCGGTCTCGAAGAAATCTCGCTGATAGCGGATAATGCTCTCTGTCACTTTGTAAATTGTCCGCTGCCGCTGATGGATCGACTTGATCAGCCACATCGCCGATCGAACCTTATCCTGCACATAGTCCTTGGCTTCTCGGGACTCGGCCTTCGCCGCGCTGCGTTCCGTGAGAACATCTCGGTACACCTTGTTGATCTTGAGCTTGGGAAGGCCTTCTTCATTGAGCAGGATGTGGAACTCCCCGGCGACCTTGTAGACGTAGATGTCGGGAATCAAGTAGACCGGCTCATCACCTCCAAACGCTCGCCCGGGCCTCGGCTCGAGAGCGCCTATCTCCCGTACCACGGCTGCGACCTGTTCGACCGTCGAATCTACCTGGTGGGCGAGTTTCTTGAAATTCCGCTTTTGAAGCAGATCCATATGCTCTTCTACAATCTGTAGAGCCATCAAATTCGGAGACCTCTGCAGCTTGATCTGAATCATCAGGCATTCACGCAGATCTCGTGCGGCCACGCCGACCGGATCAAGCAGCTGAATTCTTCCCAGGACCGCCTCGACTTCATGAACTTGACATTTGGCCTGCTGAGCAATCTCCTCGACAGTCGCGCTCAAATACCCCTTCTCGTCGAGGTTGCCTGTAATCCACTCGGCGACAGCCACTTCTTCCTCGGAAAAATCTGAGAGCTGAATCTGCCAGCTCAGGTGCTCCGCGAGGTTCGGAGATCGGGTCAGGGTGGCTTCGATACTCGGACGATTATCATCGTCTCCCACACCGCGCGACTCAAGACCCGTCAGGGGATGGGAGTCCATGTAGTCGTCCCACTCGACATCGGCAATCTTGTCAGCATCGGAGGGAGGCTCGACGTTCTCGGCCTCCCCTTCGCTCGGAAGCGCATCAGCCCCCGCAGAATCGAGATCTGCAGCTACCTCGGCCAACTCGGCGGACGCCTCCATTTCGGGGCTCGCTTCCTCCGGCGAAGCCTGTTCGGGCGTTTCGTCGCTGCGCTCGGCCGCGGTCGCTTCCTCGCGCTCGTCTTCCTCCAGACAGGGATTCTCTTGCAATTCGTCCTGGACGAGATCGACGAGCTCGAGCTGATTCAGCTGAAGCAACTTGATCGCCTGCTGAAGCTGGGGCGTCATCACCAGCTGCTGCGATATCCGAAGTTGCTGTTTGAGTTCAATGGCCATGTTGATTCGCTTCTCTACTCCAGTCGACCGATTCTAAGACTAGCTGCAATTGCCTCTACCAACTGCCTCTAAAAGGTGTCACGTCCGTTATACCTCTTTTCTTGAGCGCCGAATCGGGTTTCTCTTCAAGAATACGAGTGATTAGGGGATGGGAAGACATACCATCGCGCCGTGAGCTCATTTTCTTGTCAGATAGGAAAAAACTGATGCCATTGCACACTCCTCACAGCGACCCTACGGAAACCATGAGGTCGAAAGCCGCGGTCCCTTAGGGTCGGAAACGAGGAGCCCCACCCCCGGGGTGAATCCTTGTCCGCAGGCCGGTCGTGTCCGCAACGCGCGGACGAAGAGCAATTGCGGAGGCTCAACCTCCAGCAAATCACTCCTCGCGGCCGAACAGCGTTCGAAAGGGCTCGTGAGAACCCACCCAGTACATGGGCCGAAGAAGCAAATAGTCGAAAATCACGCCGACCGGGTAGACGATGTAGCCCGCGATCCGAAGGGGGTGGCCCGCGTCGTCGGGCTGATACTCCTCGCCCGCAGCGGGGACCGTCCAGGTGCACAACAGTACCATCAGGGCAACTCCTCCGGCCCATCTCCTTGCCTTGCGGTAATAGCCACCGCGGCTCAGACACATCTTGCTCGCGCTGTTGCCTCGATCCATCATGTGTATCCACCTTCGGCCCGAAGCCGGGAAAACTGACCCTCTCGTGCCCTCTAAATCTAGCCCTTTCCCCACAATAGCGCTGCACGCACGCCCATCAGCGGCGCCAGAAAGCTGGACTCAAGAGCACAAGGACCGTAAAAAGTTCCAGTCGACCTGCAATCATGCAGAAGCATAATCCCAATTTGACCGGTACGGGAAAATGGGAGAAGTGATCGAAAGCACCAATTTCGCCCAGCCCCGGTCCGACGTTGCTCACGCTCGTAACCCCGCCCGAAAGTGCTGTGTCGAGATCATAACCATAGGCCGCGATCACTAGAGTCATCACAGCGATCAGCGCGAAGTAGACCGCCAGAAAGACCCAGATGCCCGCGAGCACATCGTCGGGAACGGGTCTGCCCGCATGCTGAACAGGTGACCGAACGGCGTTTCGATGCCCTGCGGTCTTAAGACTCTTTCGCACCGCATCCATCACCAAAACGACCCTAAGACTTTTCACCCCGCCCGCTGTCGAACCCGCCATGGCCCCCAGAACCATCAGAATCAGCAAGACGAGATGCGCGAAGCTCGGCCACAGCTCGAAGTCGACCGTGGCGTAACCGGTTCCCGTGCCAATCGAAATCACCGTGAAAAGAATCCGGCGAAACTCCGGCACTGCGCCTTCAATGACACCCTGATTCGCGATTACCAAAGTGATCGCCGCGGTGGCCAGAACTATGACCGCCACAAAATACCGCAATTCACGATCCGCTAGAACGGCTTTGGTTTGACCAAATATCAGCTTGTAGTGGAGAACGAAATTAGTCCCCGCCAATAGCATGAAGGTGATGACGATCCATTCCACCGTGGCCAAATTGAATGCGCCCACCGACGCGCCGCGAGTCGAAAAGCCTCCCGTACTCATCGTGGTCAGCGCGTGACAGATCGCGTCGAACCCCGCCAAACCGGCGAACCAGAGCGCAAGCCCCTCGATCACGGTGAGCCCGACATAGATCAACCAGAGGCGCCGGGCCGTTTCCGCGACCCGGGGTCGGATTTTTTCGGTGACCGGACCCGGAACCTCGGCTTTGAAGAGTTGCATCCCACCAATGCCCAGAATTGGCATCAGCGCGACGGTAAAAACCACGATTCCCATCCCGCCCAACCACTGGGTCATCGAGCGCCAGAGCAAGAGGGAACGCGGCATGCCCTCGATATTGACCATCACCGTCGAACCCGTCGTCGTGAACCCCGATACCGACTCGAAAAGCGCATCCACCGGAGTCAATGCACCCGTAGTCACATAGGGGAGCGCGCCAAAAAGCGATGCCAAGAGCCATGCCCCGGTGACGATGAAGAAGCCGTCGCGAGGCCGGATCCGCAGATTTGGAGCCTGGACCCCAAGCGCGATAGGAAGTCCCAGCAACAAAGCCACCGAGCCCGCCGCCAAGAACGGCATTATGGGCTCTGCGAAGTAGAGCGCTGTCGCAAGGGGAATCAATTGTGCCCCCCCCAGGAACACCAAAAGCCACCCCGCCATTCGAGCCGAGAGCAGAATATTCACAGCCTCGGAGTCCCCCCTACCCACGCCGCTCCGGGCGGGCGTCTCCAAGCCTACAGCACGATGGCGCGTCCCGCGGGTCATCGAGACGGTTGAGGCTCTTCGATGAAATGGACTCTTTAAGGCTACTGAATTGTTTTTTTGCCCGCGCGGCTCTTCGTCGACTTCGATTTAGATAAGAAATTATCCAATTTTGAATTCTATTTTTAAACTTTACTTCAATTTAGAGTGCGAAACCGCCGTTTTTAGGAGTAAGATAATTCCCGAGAGCCAATCTTGACTCAATATTTGACTATTTTGCCTAAAGTTGAATCCTCAGGATGTTTCTGGGTTCGCATCGAGCTCAATTCACACGGAGAACCATGACCGAGAGAGCCTCTACTGGCGCTGAGAAGCTCATTGAATCCCTCGAGGCCGAGGGGGTGGAATACATTTTCGGCCTTTCGGGGGGCGCGGCGATCCCCATCTTCGACGCATTGGTCGATTCCCCCATCCAGCTGATCCTGACTCGACACGAGCAGGGCGCGACGCATATGGCAGATGGCCCGGGTGTCGTTCTTGTCACATCGGGGCCGGGAGCCACGAACACCGTCACCGGGCTGCTCACTGCGCATATGGACTCGGTCCCCATGGTGGTGATCACCGGCCAATGCGTAACCGATATGCTCGGCAAGGACGGATTTCAGGAAGCCGATGTCACCAGCATCACCTATGCGGTGGTCAAGCACAGCTACCTGGTCCGCAGAGGCAATGACATTCCCCGGATAACCCGAGAGGCGTTCCATATCGCTGCCACGGGACGCCCCGGTCCGGTTCTCATCGACATTCCCAAAGATATCAGCCAGGGCCCTTGCGATGCCCCGCTTTGCCTGGAAGTAGACCTTCCGGGCTACTCCATCCAGTCCAGCGGATCGCCCGATAGCCTCGAGAGCGCAGCCGCCCTGCTTTCCAATGCCGAACGCCCCGTGTTGCTGACCGGCCACGGCGTCGTGATCGCCCAAGCCTCAAAGGCGGTCACGAACCTGGCCGAACGGCTGGGCGCTCCCATGGTGACCACCTTGCTTGGTAAGGGCGGTACAGACGAAACCCATCCCCTGCACCTGGGCATGCTGGGCATGCATGGGACCGCGTACGCGAATAAAGCCACCGACGCAGCAGACCTGATCATGTCGATTGGCTCGCGATGGGATGACCGCATTACGGGCAAGCTGGATGAGTTTTGTCTTGGAGCACGAAAAATTCATATCGACATCGATCCCGCAGAGTTCAACAAGATGGTCGTGCCCGATGTCTGCATCCAGGGTGACGCACGATTGGTCACCGAAGCCCTGCTTCCTCTGGTGGAGCCTTCGGACACCACGGCTTGGCGGGCCCAGGTCGACAGGTGGAGGAAAAAATACCCACTTAAATATCGCAAGCAGGGCGGATTGCGCGCGCAGCACGTCCTCGATCAACTCGACGCGATCACACAAGGGCAGGCCGTCATCAGCACCGATGTCGGTCAGCACCAGATGTGGGCCGCGCAATTCTGCAAGGTGACCGACAGTCGAAACTGGCTGAGCAGCGGCGGCGCGGGAACCATGGGCTTTGGCTTGCCTGCGGCGATCGGGGCCGCTTTTGCTCGACCCGAGCAAGATGTTTGGGCCGTCGTAGGAGACGGGGGCTTTCAGATGACGCAAGCGGAGTTGGCCACGGCGGCCATTCACAACTTGCGGGTCAAGTGCCTGATCATCAACAACAATTACCTTGGCATGGTCCGCCAGTGGCAAGAACTCTTCTTTGAAAATCGGCTGTCGGGCGTGGATCTCGAGGGCAACCCCGACTTCGTCAAATTGGCCCAGGCATACGGAATCAAGGCTTTTCGAATCAAGCGTCCGGGAGATGTCGGACGAATCCTAGGTCAAGCCCATGCGTACGGCGAAGGACCGTGCGTCGTGGTGGCCGAGGTCGTCAAGGAGGACAACGTCTTCCCATTCATCCCGGCCGGCGCGACCCTTGGCGACATGATTATCGAAAAGCCCACCGGAAAACTCGCGAAACCCACCGGCAGCACGTAGCACGCCGAAGCGAACGATTCAGCTCATCGCACCCCCGACTTCGACCGCGGGGTCAATGGGCAAGACGAGGCACGGAGAAATGGTATGAGCACAGCCGCTGAGACTCTACTCGACGACAGCGAGGAACGATCCAACTTCCATCGGATCTCTCTCTACGTCAAGAACGAACCCGGCGTTCTCGCTCGCGTGGCGATGGTCTTCTCACGCCGTGGATACAACATCGAGAGTCTCGTAGTCAGCGCCGCCGCCCGCGCCGGCTATTCGCGCATGACCATTACGAGTTCGGGAGACCCCGCGATCCTTGAACAGATGATCAAGCAGCTTGCAAAACTGATCGACGTCGTGCATGCCATTGATCACACGGAAGACGAAGCCTACGAAACCGAAATCGCTCTGATCAAGCTGAAGTGCGGCACCGAGGAACGACGCGAAATCCTCCAAATTGTCGAACATTTTGGAGCCAAGGTGGTGGACTTCGCCCGGGATAGTCTGGTCATTCGGGTCTATGGGAGTAGCGAAAAACTGGACGCGATCCGCAACCTGCTTGCCAAATTCGAGATCACAGAGATCGTCCGATCGGGCAAAATCCTGATGGCCCGTGGCCGCGCAACCACCTGAATCTCAATACCAAGAAGCAAAGGCGAAAGGGCCGCTGCAAGCAGCGGCCCTTTGATTAGCCTCCGTCCCGCGGAATATTCTTACGCACACCGAAATCCGGCGGGAGATTCAGTATTTCGTTCGGAAAAGCCTCGACGAGAAACTCGACAACGTCCCGAACTGAAATCACAGCAACAGGACAACCCCGAACGTTCACCACCGGGACATGCCGGAAACCACCGACGGACATCAAATTAAGAACCCAGGCAACCCGCGCGTCCGCCCGTAGAAACTCCGGATCCGCGCTCATCACTTCCTTGAGCGGGGTCTCGGTTGGATTTCGGCCTCGGTTAATCACCCGAAGCAGGATATCTCGCTCGGTAAATATCCCCAGGAGCGGAGAGCCCGAACCTCCGTCCTTCGTGATCAGGACGACTCCACTGTGCTCCAACTGCATGGCCCGCATGGCCTCACTCGTTGGAGCGGACTCGGAAAAAATCAATGGCGAGCGGGTGCTGAGAACAGTCACCGGCTCCTGGAGCAGCTTCGCGTCAAACGATCGCGATTTTGCAACACGATCGTCGTCGAAATAGGCTTCGTCGTTTCTTGCGCTGGGCGAGTAGTCCATCCCACGTGTCAGTCGAGACAATTTTCCCCTCCCTCACCATCGGTACCATCTGCACCACCGGTGCCATCGGTACCATCGGTCACAGTCGCTCATTGCTTGCTCATCAGAAGGACTCGGCTTGCCCTCAGAAGGACTCGCATGCCTTCGCGCCAAGCCCCCCTGGCTTGGGCTGTTTTCTTGGCCCCTCGCCTCCGGGCTGCTGCAGAATCAGGGTTCCCGGTCTAGAAGAACTCCTTCTACCAAGATCGGGACCCGCGCGGCTCGCGGAGGAGGGTTAATACCTAGTGTCGTACGCTTTGATGGACTTGCCAAGTAGAATCTTCCAATGTTTGCCAACCCCCAAAGGGCTCTACCTTGTTTTCGCGCGAGCGTCCCCGCTGGGGCCAACTGTCACTTGCGATGCCGGTCGAATTCCCACTGTGTGCGGGCGTGGCACCACCCCGAAGACCCCCCCGTAACCACGAGGCGACTATGAGCGGAGTCGACTATGGAATCATTGCGGGGTATGCGGGATTACTCATTCTCATTGGCGCCCGGGCTGGACGGGGGCATCAGATAGAATCGGAGTTCACTCTCGGCGCCCGCAGCATGCCTACTTGGGCGGTTCTTTGCTCGATGACGGCCACTGAACTTTCTGCCGCGACGTTCATTGGTGTTCCCCATGCTGCCTACACGGGCGACTGGTCTTACCTTCAGCTGGCGGTAGGCGCGCTCTTAGCAAAGGCTGTTCTCGCCCGATATGTCATCCCCTTGTATCGCAAGCTGGGCCTCGTCACGGTCTACGGTTTCCTCCAAGACCGATTCGGCAGCGTCACCCAACGTAGCGCTGCAGTCTGTTTTCTCGGGGGCCGACTGCTCGCTTCTGGAGCTCGCCTGTTCATCGCGGCTCTCGCCCTGTCTGCAGTGACGAACGTGCCCGTGCTCTGGGCAGTCGTGAGCTGCGGTCTCGTCGCCGGCTTCTACACAGTCGCCGGGGGAATCCGTGCCGTAATTTGGACCGACACGGTTCAAGCCGCTCTCCTTTTTACCGGCGCGCTGGCGATTCTTTTTGTACTGGCGAACGCTGGGCCCCAGAGCTTGACGAGCATCACCGATTGGGCGGAGGCCAGCGAACGAACTCAAATTTTTCATCTCACTCCGCTCTTCTCTTTGACCGACGGGCGAGCCCTCGGCACAGCCTTGGTGGGCGCATTTTTTCTTACCCTCGCGACGCACTCTACGGATCACGACATGGTGCAACGACTGCTCACCACTCGTAGCACCACCGGAGGCAGCAGCGCCTTGCTGGGGTCCGCCTTGCTCAACTTCCCGATGACCCTGATATTCCTCCTGATCGGCACCGGCTTGGCTCACTTTTACGCGACCCCGCCCGACTATTCGATCGAAGACCATGCCCGAATCCTTCCGATTTTCGCCCTGCACGAACTCCCTTCCGGTCTTCGCGGCCTCTTGTTCACGGGTCTCTTCGCCGCCGCCATGTCGAGCCTCGACTCGGCCATCTGCGCACTTGCCACGACATGGACCCACGACATTCGCCCCCCAGCCTCGGGCCGCTCGAACCCGCTTCGCCGTGTGCAACTCAGCTCTCTAGCTTTCACGCTTCTGCTCATCGCGGCGGCCCTGGCAATGGCGAAATACCACGCGCTTCTAACCAACCGAGGTACGTCACTCAATCTGGTTGAGTTCGCACTCTCTTCGATGACGATTCTCTACGGAGGACTTCTCGGCATCTTTGCCTTGGGAGTCACGACGCGCTCTCGCGGCAGCCGGGCCAGTACGGTCGCTGGGCTCATAGCGGGAGGCGCAGTTGGACTCGCACTCTTCCTTCACCCGATAGTGCTGCAGAGGACATGGGTGGCCTGGACCTGGTGGGTTCCTATTTCTGCGTCAATTGCTTTCTCGGTCGCCTGGACGGGGCGTACAGCCAGAGCTTTCGAGGCCCCGAAATCCGACTATTCTTCCGCGAATCACGAACGGCAACTTCCTCAAGATCAGACTTCACCCGAGCAAGAAAGCACCCGAACATGAATCCAGGCAATCGGCGCGCGATTTTCGCGGCCCTTCTGGCCAATTCCGGAATCGCGGTCCTCAAGTTCGCTGGCTGGACCTTTACCGGGGCCACTTCTTTGCTCGCCGAGGCCGTCCACTCCGTCGCCGACACCGTGAACCAGGCGCTTCTTCTCTGGGGTAACACGGCTGCCCAGCGGGCACCCACGCCGAACCACGCCTTCGGATACGGACGAGAGCGATATTTCTGGGCGTTTGTCGTTTCTCTCGTGATCTTCACCCTCGGCGGACTTTTTGCGCTCTACGAGGGCGTTGCGAAGCTCATCAGCCCTCACCCGTTGAACGAACCAATCTGGGCCGTAGGCATTCTGCTCGTGGGCATAGTCTTCGAGGGTCTCTCCCTACGAACTGCGGTTCAAGAAGCCCGCCGAAGTAAACTCCAGGAGAGTTGGTGGAGCTATATCCGCCGCACAAAAAACCCCGAACTCCCCGTGATCCTGCTCGAAGACCTAGGGGCCCTCGTAGGCCTATCTTTCGCCCTCGCGGGTGTCAGCCTCTCCATCTGGACCGACACTCCCCGCTACGACGCCCTCGGAAGCATTGGCATCGGAATCTTGTTGGTGGGAATCGCCGGCCTCCTCGCCCGCGAGATGAAGAGCCTCCTGATCGGTGAATCCGCCACCCCTGAGGATGAGGCGCTCATTCGATCCGTTGCCGTTCGCCACCCCTCCGTTCACCAGTTGATCCACCTCCGGACACAGCACATCGGCCCGGACGAAGTCCTTATCGGCGCCAAAATCGAATTCGACGGCCGGCTGGATTTCCGCGAGATCTCGGCGGTGATCGACGCGCTCGAAGAATCCATTCGCGAGGCGCTTCCGTTCTCGGCGTTGATTTACATCGAACCCGCTGTCTCAGAGTATCGCCCCCGCGATCCCGGCACAGAGTCTGAACCCCAAAATCGTGAAAACGACGCAGGCTGATTGAGTATTAGGCCATTTCACCTATAACCAAGAGCGTATGAACCAGTCCTTGGCGGTAAACGCCTCGCCTCGACGAAACCAAGGGTGCGGGTCAGTGGGCACTCAACTTCCACCAGAGAGTCTGGAGAAATTGCGATTCTCGGGGTGCTGCTAGACTCGGTCTGGATTCAAGGGGTTGAACAGCGAAGACGACCTGTCCTCTACGGACTCTTTCGGTCGTGTATTCACAGTAAGCTTGGGCTTCTTGGTCGCAGTGAGTGTCGCGATGGGAGTAGTTGGGGTAGATGGGGGGAGTCGGGGTGGCCGGAGTAATGGTGGGGCAACTCATACACATCAGTGGATCCTAAAACTCGACTTCGTCACGCGCAGATCCCCTATGATCGGTGTCCGTCAGTCTCGATTGGACCACTCCGAGCAAAATAGCCAACCTCACAAAACAACCTGAACACCCGAACCACCCGAAGGAGAAAATCACGTGCGCGTGGGATCCGATGTCTTCGCAAAGTGCCGACGATGCGGAGAGGTCTGGCATGTCGTCGTGGCGGTTGTCCCCAATCGAAAGACACGCGTCGAGTGCAAACAATGCGAGGGGCGACACGGGTACAACCCACCCGCTGCCGAGGCTGGGGTCAGAGGCCTTCGCAAGTCCACCCCAGTAAATCGGGCAGGCAGCAGGGGAAAAAACGAGCCGGTCATCAGTTCCGATCTTTCGCGTCCGGTTCGCCCCTATAGCCAGGGCGATCAATACACAGCCGGGGATCGGATCCTGCATCCCAACTTTGGAGAGGGCGTGGTCCAAAGCATTTCCGGCCCCAAAAAAATTCGAATCCTTTTCGCGAGTGGCGAGCGAACTCTGGCTCAACGCCAGAAGGCTTGACCCGCGCAACAGCGAACCCTTCGTCGATTAGACCCATTATCGCGAGGCCGGCCAGCGCTTTCGTCCGTTCGGTCTTACTCGGGCAGCGCGTATGCGATAAGTGCGTCACCGGATTCCGACCAGCCGTGCCCCCCGGCCGCGATCACGACAAATTGCCTTCCGTTTCTGCTGAGCCTGTACGTGATGGGCGTCGCGTTCGCGGTATAGGGCAGCCGAGCGCGCCAGACCTCCTCGCCCGATCCTGAGGCGAAGGCCCTGATGAACTTGTCGGTAGTCGCGCCGATGAAGACCAGCCCCGAAGCCGTGGCCAAGGAGCCGCCGGCATTCGGTGTCCCCAGGCCGAGCCAGAGCGGAAATGGCGCCTGATCGCGAGTGGTTCCCAGCGGCACGCTCCAAACGACCTTGCCGGCAACAAGATCAATCGCCGTCAGCGAACCCCAAGGCGGGCGGATGCAGGGCGCGCCAAAATTCGACAACAGGCTGACCCGCTTCAGCCCGTAGGGCGTTCCCGCCATGGGATACAATTCATCGGGGTAGACGGCTGCGTCGGGATCGAGCTTATCGAACTCGGCCCGCGGAATAAGCTTCTGCGCCATCGGGAGATGATTCTGGTTCACGAAGAGCAGACCCCGGGATGGGTCGATGGAAACGCCGCCCCAGTTGGCCCCGCCGGCGGACCCCGGATACTGGAGAGAGCCTTCCAGGGAAGGCGGGGTAAAGATCCCCTCGGATCGAAAACTCGCGATCAGATCGCGACAAAATCCCTCATCGATGGGCGTGAACCCCCAGGCATCGTCAACATCGAGACGGTCGTCGTGGATCGGTGGCGGATGCGTGGGAAAAGGCTGGGTGGGCGACAACTTCTCTCCGGGAACTGCACCCGCCTGGGGAACCGGTCGTTCCTCAACCGGATAGAGAGGCTCGCCGGTCTCTCGGTCGAGAAGAAAAATGTGACCCATTTTTGTCGCTTGGGCGAGCGCGGGTCGACCGCTCCCCACACCGGGCAATTCAAAGAGCGCGGGCTGAGCGGGGGTATCGTAGTCCCACAGGTCGTTGTGGACAAACTGGTAGTGCCAGATGACCCGCCCCGTTTCAGCATCGAGCGCCACGGTCGAGGATCCATAGTAATCGTTTCCGTTTCGCAACCCTCCGTAACTATCCGGCGAAGGATTGCCGGTGGGAACAAACACGATGCCGCGTTCCTCGTCTCCCGACATAGGGGCCCAGACGTTGGGCGTCCCAGGACGGAACACGCCATCGAAGCCTGCTCCGCTCGCTGACGGCACATCGCTTCCCTTCGGCGGAACGGGATCCCATGCCCATCGCAGAGCACCCGTCTCGAGATCAAAGGCTCGCACTACGCCGCTGGGGGCATCCAACCGAAGCTGGTCGGCCACAAGGGCGCCCACCACCACCGTGTCACGAACTACGATCGGAGGTGACGTCGGGTAGTACTCCCAGGGCGGCGCTTCTCCAATTCCTTCCCGCAAAGAGACACGGCCGCCCTCACCAAAATCACGAAAGCGATCAGCTCAGAATCGCGCGTTCCCAAATAGACCCGCCGATCACATAGGCCCGAATCCGCGTCTTTGAATCCACCCCAATAGGCGACCCCCCGACAAGAAAGCGGGTAAGGACCCTTGCTCGAGCGCGTGCGCAATTCCGGGTCGAACGTCCAACGCTCTTCGCCTGTCTCCGGATCCAGGGCAATAACCCGGGAGAACCCTGTACAGAAAAAGAGAGTCCCGTCAGCGACAATGGGCGTCGCGAGAAACGATGTCTTGGCCTCTGATGCGCTCCCCTGCGAGATATCACCGTGCCGGTATTCCCAAGCGGGAGTGAGAAAATCGATGTTGGCCGGGGTGATTTGCGTCAAGGGCGAGTATTTGAGCCCGCCTTTATTGGCTCCGTACTCCCGCCACTCCGACACGGGGCCGGAATCGTCCCTCGGAGACAAACCCTCGCATCCCACTATGAGCAGGCCGAGCGCAAGAGCAATTCCAACTGCTATTCGGGGTAGGGAAGCCAAGGTGCCCGCGACTTTAGCGTCAGATCTCCTGAACCCCACGTCCAGAGCACATCAATGTTCAGAGCACATCAATGTTCTGCTCAGGCCTGGGGAACCCTGCGTCCGCCGGGCGCCAGCCCCTGAACCATAGTCCACCAGAGTTCGCGTCGAAGCTTTTCCTCGAAACGCGGTCGGGGGTTGGTCCAACTTTGATCGGCGCGGAGAAACTCGCGGAACTCACCCAGGTCGAAATCCTTCAGCTCGTCTTTCGACAAGCAGCCCATGACTTCCTCGACATCGCGCTCCAAATTCAGTGAGCAGAATTCGCCGGCGGAAGGTCCTTTGGCATTTTTAAGACACAGCTGTCGCCAGCCTTGTGCGTTTGAATCGCTCATCGGGGCAGCGCCTCCCCGCCAGACTCGATTGCTTCGAATATGAGCTTCTTGATCCGGTAGAGACTCGACCGCACCGCATCGTTCGATCGGCGGCTGCACTCAGAAATCTCAGAAATCGACATGTTCTCCAAGTGGCGCATCTCAAATATTCGACGCTGCCAATCGGGCAGCTTGGACATGCGGCTTCGAATCGCAGCCGAGTACCGGTTCAGCGAAAGGTCGTCATCGGGTGACGCCTGGCCAATTGAGGGCTTCGGACTGAAGTGCTCTTTGTCCACGCTTTCGAATCGCTCCCTCTGGTTCTGCGAGCGGCGAATCGTATTGTTCGAAAGATTCTTTGCGATTCCGAACATCCAGGACAACAGGGAAGACTGGCCCCGGTAGTTCTCGATCGACCGGAAGATCGTCACGAAGGTTTCCTGCGTGATCTCCTCGGCATCGGCGTGATTGCGCAAACGGCTCTGGACAAAACCGTAAACCCGACGGAAGTAGCGATTGTAGAGCTCATTAAAATGAGCCTCGTTCGCTTCTCGCACACCAGCGACCAGTTCTTCATCGCTGAGCCCCTCGGCGCGGGCTTGGCCGGAGTAGGGCTCGGGAGCACTTTGTCCGGCCGAAGGCTTGGCGATCGGCGCGGAGCGGTCCGTCATCGTTTCTTGGGCGTAGAGATCTTGATTGGGCAACTCGGAATCCTCCGGTGCCCTTCCCAAGGCGCGTCGATTTCCCCCCGACATCATCTAAGTGTCCGAATTACCAGGGTGGTGGCGAATTTTTTTGAAATCGAGTGCGATTTTCTTCCCGTCCCCCAGATTCCAGCCCGGTCGTCCGACGGAGGGCCTTCGAATATCTCTCGGCGCTAGACCCGCGGGGGCCAGGGGATCCTCCGGGCAGCACCCGGCGAATCGGCAAGTCCCCCCGAAGAGACGA
>LWDU01039238.1_pt1 | contig 23181 bp, 15 predicted proteins | sample 727161 | NCBI WGS metagenome assembly LWDU01 (sample SAMN04566230, study PRJNA314399) | hydrothermal vent metagenome | isolation source: deep sea hydrothermal plume seawater | place: Mexico: Gulf of California, Guaymas Basin | collected 2004-07-11
GCCAAGGACAAGATCCGTCCAGGCCGACGGATCGCCAGGCGGCGGGCCGTCATAGACGAAGGGCGCGGCGAAACACAGGCCAGCCAGGGCGCCCAGGGTGAGTTGGGCCGCGGAGAGACGCCTGCCGGTACGGGGACGAGTACGGGAGAAGTGAGAGTTTGACATAGCTAAAATTAGGGGCGAGAAAATGTTGAGGAGGCTGGAATCCTCAAAGAGACTGGTCTGCCGAAAGAAAGGGATAAGGGGTGCCTTCCGGTGAGCAACCCCACATGCAAGTGGGTTTCTGCCGCAGGGAAGCACAGTTCCTACATATCGAAGCTACCCCGAAACCTGGGGGCCGGTCGGAGAGTTGGCGCGAGTCCTCAGATTGCCCGCCACGCCCCACCACACACAGATACAGATACAGATACAGACACCCCTGCGGACAGGCCGTAGCCCACAAGAATGCCCGCCTGCCATTTCGCACGAAATGACCAGGCAAGGAAGGGGACAGGGAGTCACCAAACGCTGACCGTCGCGCAAGCTGGCGCGTCTACGATGGCCCACAACCGAAAGCGCCCCGGCAGATTCCCGGGGCGCATCACTTGCCGGCCTCTTCAAACCATGCCGCTACAGCACATGCGACATCTTGCAATTTTTGACCCCACGGCTTCAGAATCGAGGTATACCTAGGTTGTCCTGTCCAGAGATAGGGTACCCACGGGTGCCCCACTCCAGGCAAGCAGCAACCCCACCTCCTCCATGCTAGGGCTCTCTTCAAGAGGGCTGGCGGGAGGCTTACCGGTGTCGGAATCGGGGCCGACTGAGCCCAAGTGGTGCACTCGAAGTGCGCCCTTGCAAGCAAGCGGCCCTGGGACCCCCCCAACCAATTTTCGTTGTCCCATGTATGACTCCCCGCAGCAGGGCTCGAGGTTCACTCGTAGCCAACCCCTATTGTCCCGGACAAGAACAGCCAGCCTCTGTCTGGCCAGCTTTCTAGTCGCATTCACCGCCGCCGAGGGCCTGGCGCAGCAGCCGGGCACCCGGACTGGCATGAATGCTCCGAACCCTAACGGCGGCGCCCGCCACATCCCGGGAGTCATGCCGGATATACCCCTCGTGGGTGTCCCGGTTCCCCTGCCTGTCAACTTGGACGAATTCGTCGTGGACTTTGATGCCGCCGTGCGCCTGGGCAAGGCCTTCTTCTGGGATATCCAGGCCGGTTCAGACAGCATGACCGCCTGTGCCAGTTGCCATTACTCAGCGGGTACGGACATCCGTAACAAGGGCACCCTGAACCCCGGCCACGATGGAATTTTTTCGACCCTGGCCAGCGGAGATGGCGGAGCGAACTACACCAATAGTTCCAGCGACTTCCCCTTCCACAAGCTCACGGATCCCAACAACGCGGAGGCCGATGTGCTCCAGAGCATCAATGATGTCGTGGGGACCGCGGGCGTTATGAATCGCATCTTCGACAAGATCGTTCTGGGTCAAGGCGTCGAGGATGGCAGTGTCGATACGGAGACTACCTTCCATGTGGGCGGCACCCATTTGCCCCAGGTCACTGGGCGCCAGGCGCCCACGGTGATCAACGCGATATTCAATCATCGCCAATTCTGGGACGGTCGCGCCGACTTCAACTTCAACGGTGTCAACCCCTTCGGTGACCGTGACACGAACGCTCAGGTGCTCGAACTACAGGCCAATGGCAGCCTGGACTGGGTGCACATCTCAGTCGAGCAGGCTTCCCTGGCCAGCCAGGCAGTGGGCCCCCCCGGCTCCGATGTGGAGATGGCCTGGGAAGGCCGGAGCTTCAAGGAAATGGGGCGCAAACTGCTCTCCCTGGCCCCCTTGGGCGAGCAGATGGTGGACCCCACCGATTATCACCTGGGCGGCTATTCAGCCAGTCCCAACCGCGGCCTGCTCACCTCGAGCAGCTACGCAGGCATGATCGCCGATGCTTTCCACGACAAGTGGACAGCTGGCAATGGCATGGTGGACGGCTTCTCCCAACTCGAACATAACTTCTCCCTCTATTGGGGCCTGGCGATTCTCTGCTATGAGTCGGAATTGGTCTCCGACCAGGCTCCCTGGGACCTTTGGATGGCTGGCGACAAGAACGCCCTCACGGACCAAGAGAAGGAAGGCATGGGCCGCTTCTTCAGCGGTGGCGCAGCTTGTTTCGGCTGTCACTTCGGCCCCGAGTTCGCCGGCGGCACGGTTTCCCAGATCAACGATCCCATCGAAGGCAATGGTTCCGGGGTTGAACGCATGGGCATGGCCAACAGCGAGCAAGAAGCTGCGCTGCTGCTCTCGACCATCCCTGGCCCCACCAATCCCCATGTGGAGGGCCACGATGTGATCTGGCACCTCGGTTTCGATCCCCGCGGCATGCTGTTGGAGATCATCCGCCCGGACACCAACCAGGTTTTGGCCCACGGCTCGATCCCTACCAGCTCTGGCTGCACAGAGACCTCGCTCGCAACGACATTGAACGAAGGCCCGGGATTCCCCACGGGACCGATTAACCCCCTCGAGCCGGAACCGCCGGCAGAGTTCGCAGTCGCCCTCGACGTCCTGGGTGAGCTCCTGCCCGATGGCTCCTGCGCCCTGATGCTGGAGATCGAGGGCGAGGTTGTGCCCGGCGCGGGAACGCCTGGAGGCGACTATCCGGTTCTGATCAACGGCCAACAGGTCGGCGTCCTGGTTATGCCTGTCGCCGGACCCTTCGCGATCTACGATGTGGGTTATTACAACATCGGCGTTCGCCCCACCACCGACGACTTCGGCGGAGGCGGCAGCGTCCCCTTCGGCCCCATCTCGATCGCGGCACGGCTCCAGGCTGGGGACCCCACTGTCGGGCACCTCGACCTCTCGGTTCCCGTCGCAGTCGACGAGCGCATTGCCGTCAACGGCACTTTCCGGGCGCAATCCCTGCGGAACATCGCTCTGACCGGCCCCTACATGCACAACGGATCGATGGCGACCCTGGAGCAGGTGGTCCAGTTCTATGCCCGCGGCGCTGACTTCTTCGCCGAGAACATCGACGACCTCGATCCCGAGGTGGCTGGTGTTGGATCGTTGCGCAACAAGGCCGACAAGCAAGCGGCCCTGGTGGCCTTCCTCAAGAACGGGCTCCTTGACCCGCGAGTGAAATTACAATCCGGCCCCTTCTCGCACCCCTCCCTGCCGATCAAGATCGGCGTGGTTGGCGACGAGCAGGGTGTCCTGGACGACGGCAACGGTGAGGGCGTGCTCGAGATCTTCGAAATACCCGCCACCGGCATGAACGGTGGCCAGCCCCTCGATGAGTTCATCGACCGCCTCAGCGCCGACATCGAAGTCGCGGTCGGCGGCGTCGATGGCGCTCTCCCGGGCCCCGCCACCACCATCGAGGAAGCCGGCCTCTTGGGCTGCGGCCCGGCCGCCTTTGTACTCGATGCGACGCGCGTGGTGCGTGTCTCGCTGACGAAAGCGCCCGTTGCCTCGGTGTCGATCTCCTACGCGGTGAGTGATACTACGGTTCTGGATCCTCTCGTCGGGCTGCCCGATCTGGTCTTCACCACCGAGGATTGGTTCCATCCCCAGGAGATCGTGATCATAGGCCACCAAGATGGTGTCGTCGACGGCATCCAGACGGCTTCCCTGGTCTTTGGATCGGTCAATAGCGTGGACCCTGCCTATGCGGGCCGGACCCTCGCAGACATCGAATTCACTGTGCTTGACACCAGTGCAGTGGCCAACACGGTCTTCGTCGATTCCTTCGCCACGAACGAGTTTGTCAACGGTTCAGAGGCCTTCCCCTTCCACTCCCTGGAAGAGGCTCTTGGATGCAACGCACCTGGAGATCCGGGTGGTGGTCCTGGTCAGGAAGACCTGATCATCCTGGGAGCCGGAGTCCACAATGCGCATGCCGTCTTCAACGGCAGTCCAGTGCGTCTGATCTCCACCCAGGGGGCGATCCTGCAAGGATCGGGCACAGGCCCTGTGCTGACCTTCTTCGGCGCCTCGACCTCCGGCAGTTCTGTCGAGGGCATCGAGCTGCGAGGAGGCGCTGGCGAAGCCGGTGGCGTGTTTGTCACGAACGGTGCCGCGGTGACCCTCATCAACTGTGTCATCACCGGCAACTCCGGCAGCCTGGCCGGAGGTGTGGCGACCCGCAACGGAGCGGATGTGACCCTTGTTGGTTGCCGGGTGGAAAACAACAGTTCGCTGAACGGCCCCGGGGGCATCGCCCTCGATGGCGGCTCGGGCTCCATCGGAACCTGCGTCATCAGCGGCAACATGGGCGGCCAGGCCGGCGGGGGCATCAGCGCCCGCAACGCGGGCCACCTGTCTATCCAGTCCTGCCTGATCTCGGGCAACACGGCCCCCAAGGGCGGTGGGATCTACGTCGAGGGCGGTTCTCTGACCCTCCACGACACCCGTGTAATCTTCAACTCCTCCCAGACGACTGGCGGCGGTGTGCATGTCCTGAACTCGACCCCGGTTGTGATCAGCGGCTCGAAGGTGACGGGCAACACGGCCCTGATCGCGGGCAGTGGGCTCTGGATGGATGGCGGCTCCCTCGTCGCCACCCAGGCCACCATCGCCTCGAACTCTGGTGCCGAGATCTTCGTGAAGAACTTGACGGCTGTTTCCCTGAACAGCTCGATCGTATGGGACGAAGGCAGCGGCGCTGCCATTGAAAGCCCCAGCAGGGTCCCCTTGCATGGCTCCCTGGACTACTCGATTCTCGACTACGACGGTTTTGACGCCGCATCGGGCACGCCGCTCTCCGCGGACCCCCTGTTCGTCGACGCCGCTGCGGGCAACCACGCTGTCCTGCCCGGCTCGCCGGCCATCGACGCCGGCGACCCAACCTTGCCGAGTGACCCCGACGGAACTCAAGCCGACATGGGCTCCCACACGATTCTCGGCGACTGAGCCCCAAAGCTCGCCAGCCAATTTTTTAAGGCGCCCGGCCTCCCACCACGGAGGTCGGGCTCTACTCATTCGGGGAACAAACTACCCTGACACCGGGGGCTAGCGACGCTGACCTGGTTGTTGGCCGGGCAGCCAGATGGGGTCGAGGGAACCTGTTGCGACGAGGGACAAGGCCTCGAAGGCGACCTTGGTGGCGGCTTCGAGGTGGGCATAATCGAGACTGTCGGCGTCGTCTCTGGGCGTGTGGTAGTCCTTGTGCAAGTTGTAGCTCGACAGGGTCTGGCCTACGATGCCGCGACGCACGAAAACGATGTTGTCCGAACGCTGGAAGAAATTCTGCTGGGGGTGGGGATCGTCGAAGATATCCAATTTGGCCTCCTCGAAGGCGGCCAGCAAGTTGGTGCGCGCCCCACCGGTAAGCCACAGGTTGCCCGAACCGCCAATGCTCTCGTCGGGACGCCCCAGCATCTCGAAGTTGAGGTTGAGAACGGTCTCTTCGAGGGGCGTCGAGGGATGATCAAGGTAGTAGGTCGTGCCCACGATGCCGATCTCCTCGGCCGTGGCGAGGAGGAAGATCAACTCGCGTGCCGGTGCTGGCCCGGCGGCGCAGGCTGCGGCCAACTCCAACACGCATGCCACCCCCGAAGCGTCATCGTCGGCGCCGTTGAAGATCGTGTCCGCGGTCTCTCCTGCGCCCGGGATCGCGCGTATGCCCAGGTGGTCGTGGTGAGCCGAGATGACGACGGCTTCGCGGGCCAACTCGGGCCGCGCTGCGCTGGCCACACCCGGCAAGCGACCGACAACATTGAAACTGGGCCGGGGCTGGAGCTCCCAGTGCAGGTCGAAGGCGAGACTTGCCCTGCCTTCTTCCTCAACAGCAGCCACGATGAGGGCGCCAAACTCCTCTCCGTACTCTAGCCAGGCAACGGACGTCTCCTGGGTCTGGGGGGGCAAGTGCAAACGACCGACAGCAGGCGGCTCAGGGTTCGCGGGCGACTCGCGTCGGGCTGGCGACAGGACCAGTCCAAAGCCGCGGCCATGGGAGAAACCTGCCTTCCTCAGCCAACTGCGCGCCCGGGAACGGTGCACGGCGACGAAGCACAAACAGGTTTCCGCATCAGCCTCGTCGGGCAAGTCCTCCGCCACACGCACGAGGACGACTTGCACCTCGCCGCCGGGGCTGCCCTGGCGCACGACGAAGTCCGCACCATGGGTCGCGTTGCGTTCTTGAGCGGCCAAGAGCCGCAACTCGGGCAGGGCGCTGTAGCGCTCGCGCTGAAAGGGCACGAGTTGCAAGAAGCTCTTGTCATCGCCCGCGGGTTCAAGGCCACACTCGGCCAGGGCTTCGGCGAGGTAGTGCGCCACGGCGACACTTTCAGGGCTGCCAGCCTTGCGTCCGGCCAACTCGTCGGAGGCCAGGAAACGCACATGCTCTTCAAGGTCGGCGCGCAGGATCGCCGGAGTTACTTGGGCCGCCAAGGGGGCGCATAACCCGGCCCAGACCCCAAATAATCGGAGGAGCCTCTTCACGGACACAGCCTATCCTCGGGAATTGTCTCCGCTGCCCACACCCTCAGGCGACCAAGTCGCGCAGGGTCTTGAGCAGAGCTTCGTTGGCCTTGGGCTCGCCCACATGCACCCGCACGGCGCCGCTCACCTGTCGCGGAACCTGCATGACCCCGGGGGCCATGCGGCGGTTGACCTTGCGAGCGAGATCCGAAGGCTTGGCCACCTCGAGCAGAATCCAGTCGCCAATCGACGGCATGGGTTGGATGCCGGGAATCGATGCCAGGCGTGAATAGAAGCGCTCCTTCTCGTCGCCACTGATCATCTGTATGCCCCTTTTTTTGGCCCCATGGCCTTTCGGCGCCTTGCACCCCGGCTGACGGGTCTGTCCGTCAGCTGGTCGCCCAACGCTCTTTGGTGTGAATCGGTTGTGAGTCTCTATCCGGGGTGCTGTCTGGCCCCCCCGAGGGCCATGCTGGGGATCTGCAGCAGCTTCTGGCTGCCCTTGGTCCCCACCCCCCTGCCGGGTCGCCCGGTGGCTCGCGCCTCAAGTCGAGACCCAGCCTCGGCGAAAACCACCGTATCTTGTGGTGTGAGATCCTCCTAGGACAACCTGATGGGGTTGCCTGGGATTCCCCGGATTGGGAATTGGTTGGATTGGGGTTCTGCTGGGATTCCACCCTTGCGCCGGGGCCCGGGGGATCCATTCTGGGCGGCCCATGGAACCCGCTCCCCTCTCGCCCGCTCGCGTCCGAGTCCCCGCCTCCACCAGCAACCTCGGCCCGGGCTTTGACTTCCTGGGCCTTTGCCTCGAACTGTTTCTGGAAGTGCGCCGCGAAGATGTGGACGGCACAACCCACGAAGTCGTCCGCGCTGAAGATGAAGCAGCCCACTGGCCCCTGGAGAACAACCTTCTGTGTCGCGCCTTCGATACCAGTCTGCGCACGGCGGGCCTTGCGCCGCGCCCCTCGCGCTTTAAAGTGCGTTCAGAAATCCCCCTCGGGCGCGGCCTCGGCTCGAGCGGTGCAGCCGTCGCCGCGGGACTCTGCCTGGGGCTTCAAGCGGCGGGGCACGACATTCCACAGGCGGACTCAAGGGAACTCACCTGTCTCGCCGAGCTCGGTCTCGCCCTGGAAGGCCACCCCGACAATTCGAGCGCTTCCCTTGTGGGAGGTTGCACCCTGGCCGTCCCCGTCGGCGCGGGCCGCCTCCGCATCGTGCGCCAGCCCCTGGCGCAGAACCTGATCTTTGGCGTGGCCTGGACCTCGGAGCAACTCGCCACTGACGCGGCACGGGCCGCGCTGCCGGGCGAAGTGCCCTTCGCTGTTGCCGTGGAGAACCCGCGGCGCTTGGCGCTCTTGCTCGAAGGCCTGCGTCTGGGCCAGGACGATTTGATCGCCCTCGGCATCGAGGATCGTCTGCATGTCGAGGCCCGACTGGCCTTGATTCCCGGTGGCCGCGCCGCCTTGGACGCGGCCCGCGAAGCCGGCGCCGCGGGGGCCACGGTGAGTGGCAGCGGTTCGGCCCTGGTCGCGGTCGCGACCGATGCGGAAGTTGCACGGCACGCCGCCGCGGCCATGGCCGAAGAACTCGGCCACCATGCCGATTGGACGACTGAACGCGTCCTCAAACCTGCGCGGGAGGGCGCTACCCCGGTAGGCGACCTCAAGGGGTGAGCTACCATCGTGGGGTATACTGCCCCACATAACCTCAGTATGTGCCTTTCCTCTAGTTCCTCGCGACTGTGCGCTCTCTTGCTCCCGGCCCTCTGGGCCTGCGGAGCCGATAAAAGCGACTTGCCGCCCCGGCATGTGCTCCTGATCTCCCTCGACACTCTGCGCGCCGATCACTGCGGTTTTGGCGGCTATGGGCCGGACACCACGCCCTTCATGGACAACCTGGCTGAACGGGGTGTCGTCTTTACGCAGCACTTCGCCAACTCTAACTGCACCCTGCCCTCTCACGCCTCCATGCTGACCGGGCTCTGGATGCCCAGTCACGGCGTAATTCCGCAAAGCACCGGCGACGAGGAGATCACGCCCATCGCCCCCGGAGTCCTGACCCTGGCGGAGAGTTTCAAGCGCGCGGGTTACGAAACCCAGGCCATCACGAGCCATCCGATTTGGCTCAACCAGGCCCACGGTTTCGACCAGGGTTTTGATTCCTTCGAGACCAGTTGGCGCTCGGCCGAGACGACCATCGACGAGTACTTCGCGCGCCTCGATGCAACCCCGCCGGAGAAGAGCTTTACCTTCCTGCACTTCTTCGACATCCACTCGGATTCGGGCAGTGAGGCGCCCTGTCTGCCCTACGAATCAAGTCCCGAGTTAGTGGCCGAATTCGCCGGTGCTTCCCCCGAGGGTTTCACAGGGTGCCACCCGATCCGGCCCGACCTGTGCGCTTCGAAGTACCTGGAGGCCCTGTCGTGGACCAGAAAACCGCTGCCGCCGGGCTACCTCGACTTTTTGATGGGCCTCTACGACGCCGGCATCAGAAAACTTGACGGAGATCTCGAGCGACTCTTCAAGGGACTCGATCAGCGCGGCCTGCTGGACGAAACCCTGATCGTCATCACCGCGGACCACGGCGAGGCCTTCAGCGAACACCTGACGCTCCTGCATTCAGGCCACCACGACGAGGATGCTCGCGTGCCCCTACTCATCGTGCCGCCGGCGCGCTGGCAAATCCCGCCGCGCAGGCTCAACTCAGCCACCCAATCCACCGATCTGGCCCCAACACTTCTGGAATTGTGCGGTCTCGAACCCGTGGGCCAGACCCAGTCCCTGGCGCGGGCTGTGATGTTGGGCGAAGAGCCCGCACCGGCACCGATCCTCTTCCAGGGTCACATCCTGATCGACGCGGACGAGAGTTCGGCCTACAAGTACATCAGGATCTCTGACGAGGTCCCGCCGGTTTTCTTCGACCGCAGCGCCGACCCTGGCGAGACGCACAACCTGATGGTCGACGAGGCCTTTCAGCGTGAGAGTGCCCAACGCCTGGAGCGCATCGGCCACCAGTTGGACCGCATCATTGGCGAGTGCGAACAAATTCGCGCAGCCCTCGGCGGCGGTCAAGACGGCGCTGGCGAACTCAGCGAGGCAGAGCGCGCGCAGCTCTTGAATCTGGGTTATCTCGGCGAGGAACCCTGAAAGAGACTGCGGCGCGGGGCGGGCTCCAGGGCAGTTGGTGGTTTCCGGGGCCGGAGTGAGCCCTTCAGCGGTGCTCTTCAGCGGTGTCAAAAGCGCGCACGAAGGAGTCCGACAAGGACAAGCAGTCGGCCTGGCAGGCGGCGCGAATGGCGCGACTTGAGGCTTCGGTGGCGCGTTCCAGGGTAAAGCTGGCAAGGCTGCGCTGAACATCGGCGAGGATCACCGAGGGCAAGGCGAAGCGGCGCGTTCCGGCGCCCACGAGGAAGGGTAGGATCGCCGGGCGGGTGGCACCCACATCGGTCACGGTGCAGGTCGTGCCCTCATCCTGTGCCGCTTCGAGAATGGCTTGCAGGACCCGCAGTACCACCGGATGAATGCTGTCGAAGCGTTCCGAAAGCTCGCTTTGGTCGCGATCGCAAGCGAGCAGATACTGGGTCAGCGAGTCGTAGCTAACCACCAGAAAATCAACCTCCTCGCACAGGGCACGGGCGCCCATGGCGGCCGCTGGAGTTTCGATCACGGCCCCAAATTCAAGTTTTTCGGGCAGGGGGTGGCGTGCGCGTTGGAGGTCCATGCGTACTTCAAAAAACGCCTCCTTGACTCTGCGTATCTCCGAAGCATCAATCACGAAGGGCACCAGGATGCGCACGGCTGAACCCTCGACCGCCGCGCGCAAGATGGCCTCGAGTTGGCGGCGCAAGACGGCGGGTTGGGCCAAGAGCGCGCGCACGCCAGTGCAGCCCAGCGCCGGGTTGGGCTCGCGTTGTTCATGCAGGTAGTCCACCTGAAAACTGGAATCCAGATCGAGCAAACGAAAAGTGACCTCTTTGCCAGCGAATTCCCGGGCGATGGCGGTGTAGTGCGCGATCAAGGACTCGAGGGATGGTTGCTGCTTGTCGATCAGGTAGAGCAACTCAGTGCGGTACAGCCCCACGCCGGCAAGGTGGGCAGCCGCAGCCGCTGTGACCTCCGGTAGATTGCCGCAGTTGGCCGAAATGGCGATCTGCGTGCCGTCCTTGGTCTGAAACGAATCGGCCTTCCACTGTACTGCACCCTCGGGTGCTTGCGAGCGGTCGTGGTCGGCGCTGGCTTCGCGGTACTGGGCGCGCACCACATCGTCGGGGTTGACGAGCACCCGGCCCTCGCTGGCGTCGAGGATCACGAAGTCGCCTTCGGCCACTTGCTCGCGCAGGCCCTCCACCGCGGTCAAGCAGGGCACACCCATGGAGCGGGCCAGGATCGCTGCGTGGCTGGTCAGGCCGCCTTCCTCGGTGATGATGCCCAGGACCGAAAGGCCGCCGAGGTGGAACATGTCGACGATCGAGAGTTCGCGTGCCACCAGGATGTAATCGCCCAGGGGCTGGGGTTCTGCCTCGGTTTCGTCTTCGGGCTTGAGTTCTTCGAGGTTGCGCAGCACGCGGATGCCCACATCGCGCAGGTCCACGGCGCGTTCTCGCAGGAGTTCGTTCTCCACCAGGCGAAAGATGCGATCGAAGTCGGAGATAACCTTGGCGATGGCCGCCTCGAGGCTCATCTGTTCATTGAGGATCAAATTTTCGACATCCGAGAGAAAAACCGAGTCGCAGAGATAGGCGACATGGGTGTCGAGGATGCGAATGTGATCGCTGGGGACCTTGCCTTTGAGCTTGTCCTTGAGCTCATCGAGTTGGCGCTTGGACTCGCGCAGGGATGAATGAAAGCGATTGAGCTCGGCCTCGATGGCATCGAGGGGCACGCGCTGGGCTTGCACGCGGTCGAGGTCATAATCCTTGCGGTGCACCGGCCCGAGAGCCAGGCCGGGGGCCACAGGAGTGCCGCGCAGTTCCAGGCTCTGAACCGGTGCAGGCAGGCTGTCCTGGGGGGGATCGCTGGGGGGGGATTCTTGGGTCATGGTCTGAAAAGCCTGGCATGCGTATGCTGAACCCCTCAAAGGCGGTCATGGTACCGCCCTCCACCCACCCCTACCACCGGCACACCATGAGCTCCGCCCGATTCCAGAGCCCCGCGAGATGGCTGGCCCTCTCGCTCTTCAGCTTTGCCGGTCTGGGCCCGCTCAGCGCCATGGGCCCGGTGGGCAGCCTTGGCCCGCTCAGGAATCCCTGGAATCCAGTCCGGGCCGCCTGCACGAGCCCCGCCACAGGGCAAGTGGAAATCGCGGACGAGACAGAGCCCAAGCTCTTTGAGGTCACGCGCATCATCGATGGCGACACGATCCACATCCTGCGTGCAGGCGAAACCGACAAGTTGCGCCTGCTCTCCGTCGACACGGAGGAGAAGCTCACCCCCGGCCGGCGCGGATCGGCGAGCAAGCCGCAGACTGTTTTTGGCGAGGAGACCAAACTCTGGACGGCGGCTTACATGGGTCAATTCCGTGACTCCGAGGGCACCCTGCGAGTGGGGCTCTCCTTCCCCGAGGGCCTTGAGGAGCGCGACATCTACGGCCGTCTCTTGTGCCATGTGATCATGCCCGACGGTACGGACTTCAACCTGCTCCTGGTGGAGCTGGGCAAGAGTCCCTACTTCAACAAGTACGGCAACAGCAGGATCGCCCATGATGAGTTTGTGGCCGCCCAGAAGAGCGCTCGAGGACTCAAGCTCGGCATCTGGGACCCCACCACCAACCGTCCCCTCGATTCCGATGCCCCTGCGGCGGTTCGCGATTACGCCGCGCTCCTGCCCTGGTGGCAGATTCGCGCCGACGCCATCGAAGCTTTTCGGCGGCGAGTGGCTGCTGGCGCCAAGAATCTGATCGCCGCCGACAACGGAGCCACCCTAGCCGCCGCCACCCTGCGGTCTGAGTCCGTCGAGGTCTTTGGCTCACCTAGCCGTTTCTACGAGGAAAAGGACGGCAGCCTGACCGTCCTCTTCCGCGCCGGAGCCGACAGCCCTGGTCTGCGCGTCATCATCCCAGCCGACTCCCGCCCCGCCTTCGAGGCCTTCGACCTCAAGGCCCTCACCGCCGAGTTCCGCCAGAACTACGCCTTCGTGAACGGCACCCTGCAACAAGGCCCCCGCGGCCCTCAGCTCATCACCACCCACCCCAAGAACTGGCGCCGCGCCGGCCCGGACCCGCGCTGATCGACGCGGCCATTAGCAGAGTACCAGGTACTGCATCGCTAAAAGTAGCGACGCAGTACCTGGTACTCTGCTAATGGCCGCTTCGATCAGGGGCAGAACGGGATCTTCAGGGCATCGCTGAAGTTCATCGAGGCACCGCCCGCGAGGGGGTCGCGGTACCAGAACTGGAAGTACCAGGTACTGCCGCTGGTAATTGGCGGGCTGGGGTTGGGCAAGGCGTTGTTGTCAAACATCCAGGCTGTAGTGCCGCTGGCGCCGATGTGAGTGACCGGCATGCGGTAGCCGGGATTGGCCACGCAGCGCAGGCCGTTGCCCAGGGGCACGCTGTCCATGCCTGCTCCATAATAGAAGATGCCTAGCTGATTCGGCGGCAGGCCCGTAGAGATCAGGAACAGGTCGTTGCTGAACTTGCTGTTGCTGCCGAGGAAACTGATGCTGGCGGGAAAGCCAGTGGAGTTCGGCAGGGCCGTGCAGTAGTTGCTTGGCGAGCCGCAAGTGTTGCCCACTCCCGATTCGACGGTCAGACGACCGGCGGCGAGCATCAGGCTCGATTCTTGGGGATCGCTGACGGCGAACTCCTCGGTGCCGTCGCCGTTGATGTCGCCCAAGTAGGCCAGCGCCAAGCCGTAGGTACTGCTCGAGGAAGGGCTGACCAGGGTGGCAATCAGGGCCCCATCGCTGCCCGAGAGGACTTGAACATAGCCGGCACTGCTGGTGGAACTGGGCTCCGAACCGACCAGGTAATCCATCTGCCCATCGCCGTTGTAGTCTCCAGCGATATCCACATCGACACCAAATCTATCGCCCGCGGAAACGCCGTCAAAACGATGGATTTCGGCGCCCGTGGCGCTATCAAGCACCAGAGCGTAGCCCGATCCGCCGGGGAGGAATACCGTGGGCTGGATAGCTCCCACAATGACATCGGGCACGGAGTCACCGGTGACATCTCCGATACCGCGCACGGCAATGCCAAGATAGTCGCTAGTGGATGAGGCTGTGAAAGAACGAATCAAGGACCCATCCACTCCAGAGAGGATCTGGGCACCAGCTGCATAGGAACCCACCAAGATGTCATCGAAACCATTTCCGTCCACATCTCCGAGAGCATCCAGGCTGACGCCAAGACGCTCGCCTATGGCCTGCCCGAGCACTTCGAAGAGAAGGACGCCTGAGATTCCAGAGTAGACACGCACGAGACCCGAGTTGGCCCCGTTGACACTGGCGCCCGGCATGCCCACGGCAAAGTCGGGAATTCCGTCATTGTTAGCATCACCTGCTCCGGAGACCGCGGCACCTGCTCGGTAGCCCGTGCTGACGCCGAGTATGGTATGGAGCAATTGTCCGTTCTGTCCCGAGAACACATAGGCAGCACCCGAACTGTTTCCGTTGGAGCCATCCCGCGGTACTCCGACGATCACATCGCCGAATCCATCAGAGTCCACATCACCGACCCCATCAACCGCTGCGCCAAAGAGCTCCCCGCTTGCGCCGGATCCCGCGCTGTTGAGGTCGAGCAAGACCGATCCATCGAGTCCAGAATAGACGCGGGCATAGCCAGGCTGCATGGCGAAGATATTGAAGTCCTCGGTGGCGCCCACGATCAGGTCCGGGTACGAATCACCATTGACATCGCCGGCTGCGGCAACGGCCACGCCTAGTCGGTCATTGATCCCGGCACCGTTGAAGGTATAGAGGCTGGTTTGGGCTGTTGCAGTCGTGGCGCAAGCCACGGCGAGCCCGAGGAGCCAGCTGGGGCCCCCCCTTGAGTAGTTGATGCGAAACATGGTGGTCCTTCCTTCCAGGCACGGATTGAATGTAATTTACGGCCGCCAAGGCGGCAGCAAAGGAGCATTCCACCGTACCCCGAGGACCCCAGGGTGGCAATGCGTATTCTTACTATAACCCGCCGTCACAAGGATATTGCACTTATTGACGCGCCAGGGGGCCTACGAGCCCCTGCTCGCTATCCAGGGTAACCGCTCAGGGACAGAAATTGACCTCGACGGCATCGCTGAGGTTGAAGTTCGAGCCGCCACCGGCCGGATCGCGGTACCAGAACTGGAAGTTCCAGGTGCTGTTGGCCGGGATCGGGAAGCCCAGAGCCGGGAAGTCGAGCTGCATGGATGCTGTCCCTCCGGCCCCGATCACGATCGGGGACAGGCGGTGCACCATGCCGCCCACGCAACGCGTGCCCTCGCCAAAGGGCATACTGATCTGGTTGGGCCCATAGTAGAACAGGCCGGGCTGATTCGCAGGTCCCCCCGCCGCGCTGAGAAAGAAGATGGAGGAGACGCTGGCGGAGCCCACGCCCAGAACACTCATGCCAGCAGGGCTGACTGAGTTGGCGCCGGCCGTGCAATAGTTGGTCATGCCGCCACAAGAGCCAGCCAAACCGGAGTAGACCTTGACTTGTCCTGCGGCGATGCCTGGGCCAGACACATGGGGCGCCCCCACAGCAACTTCGACCTTGCCATCGTTGTTGACATCACCGAGTCCTGCGATTCCAAGGCCCAGGCCGTCGCCTGTCATGGTGGCCAGAACCGCGCCGTCGAGTCCTGAGAGGACTTCGGCATAGGGCTGGACGCCAGAAGATGACGGCACCGTTGCCACCAGGGCGTCAGGTGTGCCATCCCCATTCCAGTCCCCAGCCCCCGCCACGGAGCTGCCGAAGCGCAGGCCGTCGGTGATTCCCGCAACGCTCAGCAGCAGGGCTCCGGTGGCGCTGGATCGGATCTCGATGTAGCCAGGTCCCGGAATGGAGAGCACGCCCTCCTGGGTGGCGCCAATCACGATGTCAAGTCGGCCATCGCCATCCATGTCATCGATTCCACAGACGGCTTTGCCGTAGATGTCGTTCAAGGCGAGAGTCGTGAAGTGCTTCAAGACACTGCCATCAAGGCCAGAATACAGGTATACGCCCTCGAACAGCGAGCCCACGAGAATGTCGGCCCGGCCATCGCCGTTCACATCTCCGACATTACCCAGCGAGTAGCCCAGTCTGCCGTTGGCGACCGTCCCGGTGAAGGTGTAGATCACGCTGCCGGTGGCGCCCGAATAGACCCGGGCGATGCCCATGCTGCTCACAGCCGTGGGAGCTCCCGCGACGAAGTCATTCAGGCCGTCTCCATCCACATCACCACAGCCAGATACAGCCCAGCCGAGCTGCTCGCCAGAAGCCAGCCCCCCGACTTCGTACAGGGGCAACTGAGTCTGGCCTGAGATCACACGCACGAGGCCCCCTGAGAAGCTGCCCAGGGTAGCCAGGCGCGCCCCCACAGCAAGGTCATCCCAGCCGTCCCCGTTGACATCGCCCACGCCGGCAGCGGCATCGCCAAACGCATCCTGGAGATTCGTGCCGTCGAAGGTGGCGAGGATGAGGCCGTCCTTGCCCGAGATCACTCGTGCATAGCCCTCCCCGGTCAGGAAAATATGGAAGTTCTCGGGAGCCCCCACGACCATGTCGTTGAAGCCATCGTTGTTGAAGTCGCCGGCGCTAGCCACAACCGCACCATAGCGGTCGTTGGCCTTGTCACCAGAGAGCGTGTAGAGCGTTGTCTGCGCCAGACTGGCACTCGCCAGGCTGGCGGTCGCGAGGAATAGGCTTGTCAGATGACGGGGGAATAGTTCTCTGGTCATGGTTCTCTCTCTGGCCGTTCAGTGGCTCTTGGGGCCCCGAAGACAAGCGTTTGTGGAGCGTGCCGGTGGGGTTCCGCGCCCGAGCAAGCAGCTCGGCTGGTGATTTTCAATAAAGAAGAGTGTGGACAAATAAAGTAATCCAGGCCCCCTCCCCTCCCACGGGAGACGCCTCGGCCGGATCGGGTAGCCGTTGGAACACTGACCCAGAATACCCGGCTGGGAAGATCCTCGCCATAATGCAATTTCCTAATTATGTGATTTTCTGCCCTTTCAGCGTGGGAGCTCTCGGTCCTCGTTTCCCACCCCGGCCAGGGCCAGAGGGCAATTCGAAGGCTCCAAAGGGTCAATCCGAGGTCAAGCCCTGCCCTGCGGCCTGCCGAAAGCCTCCATGTGAAAAGCCCCCAAGAAGGGCCTTGTAAGCCCCGCTCCCACCCTCCGGGAAGCCTGTCCCCCGCCAGATACCGCCGTGCCCGACTCTATCGCAGCTGCTGTCCTCTCGATCAACACTTCCCTTTTGCAGGCTGTGGTCCAGGGGACCAATGAAGGCCTGGAGATGGCCGCCCTCGTGCCGGAACCCGTGGGGGCCTCGAGTGTCAACCAAACGCGCCGGGACATCTCGGTCATGGTGGGCCTGGTGGGCCAGACCAACGGCACCCTGACCGTCAACATGAGCGAGAGCGCCATGCTGTTCCTGGCGGGCAAGCTCTTGTTTGAAGAGCAGGCGGAGATCACCGAGGACAGCGTCGATGCCATCTGCGAGTTGGGCAACATGATCGCGGGACGCACGAAAGAAGCCCTCCAGGGTTCGGAGTTCGAGGTGACCAACATCTCGGTGCCCTCACTCATCTTCGGCGCAAACTACGATGTCCACTTCACCCGGGGGATCGACTCGTGCACGGTCGAGTTCGAGCTGCCGGACTTGCCCTTCGCCTTCTACCGCGACCGCATCTTCACCACCACCATCTCGCTCTTGCGGCGCGTGGCCTGAAAACCCGAAGCGAATCAGAATCAGCCGCGGGTCTGGGAAACCAGGTGACCGGCCTCCTTGAGCACAATCTCATCCATGGCCAGGCGCAGAGCCTTGGGTGAGCCCGGCAGGGCCAGGACGACCTTGCCCCCGAGCAACCCACCGATGGCGCGGCTCAAGATTGTGGCGCTGCCGATTTCCCCGTAGGACAGCCAGCGAAAGAGTTCGCCAAAGCCGGGGATCTCGCTGTCGAAAAGTTCCTTCAGGGTGTCGTAGGCCATGTCTCGAGGAGCAACGCCGGTGCCTCCAGTGGTCAGGACAAGGTCGACATCCTCCTGGACCACAGCGCTGCGCACGCAGGCGGCCACCAGGGCTGCATCGTCGGCGCACAGCTCACGCCGGACCACGCGCTGCCCGGCCTCCTCAATGCGCTCCACGAGATACGAGCCGCCGCGGTCGGAAGCCTCGTCCCTGCTATCACTAAAAGTCAGGACTGCGAAGCGCACGGTCTGGGCGGACTCGTGGCGGTGTTGCTTGAGGCTCACGGTGTCACGCTCCCTTCGAATAGCGCGGCGAGGCGCCGCACTCGATCCCGGTCCACGGGGTTGGCGAGCAGGCCATCCCGCTTGAGCCAGGTGCCGACGATGGCGCCGCCAGCGTACTTGAGCAAATCCCCTGCATTGGACTCGGTCAGGCCCGAGCCGATGAAGAGGGGTCGGCCGGCGAGCTCCTGGTGCACGCGGGCCAGAGTCGCCTGGGAGGTGCTGCGGCCGGTGCCGCTGCCGGTGACGATCACAGCGTCGGCCAGGGCCCGCCGAACCAGGTCACAGGCGGCTTCTTCGGGGCTTTCGGAGCCCAGGGGACTGGCATGCTTGACATGCACATCAGCGAGGATCTTGACCTCGGGACAGAGGCGTGCGCGCTCGCGCAGCAGGCTAGCCGCCTGGCCCTCGATCAGGCCCTGGTCACACACAAGAGCGCTGGTGAGCACATTGACCCGCACGAAGGCGGCAGCGCTAGCCGCGCAAATGCCCAGGGCGGCCCGACCATCGTTGCGCAACACATTGACGCCCACCGGCCGATCGCCAGCGAGGCTGGTCACCCGGGAAACAGCCAGAGTCATCGCCGCCACAGTCTCCGCTGGAACGGCAGCGGGGAAGAAGGGCACATCGCCGAAGTTCTCCACGATCACAGCGTCACAGCCACCATCGAGGAGCGCCTCGGCGTCCCTGCACGCCGCGTCGAGAACGGACAGCAAGTCGCCCTGGAATAGCGGCGCACCCGGTAGAGCTTGTAGGTGTACGACGCCCACGAGGCAAGGCCTCTCTGGCGCTTGGGGCGCCTGGGCCAGATAGTCTTGAAAGAGGTTCGGCACGGCTGGGGCTTTCGGCTGATCGCCAGAGGTTTGTGAGGCAGGGCGGCTCATCCCGTTTGGGTCAAGGCGCCCGATGGCGCTCAATAGTTGAACGCCATCGGGGCCCTGGTGCAACGACAAGCCCTTGCTGGAGGAGGCTGCCCCCCCTGAATCCGCGCTTCTGGGCCTGGCCTCCGAGTATGGCAGCACAGCTCGGCAGGGCGGTTCCTGAGAGGCGGCTGTGCTACCCTGGAATGCTCCCGGCCCTATTTGGCCCGCGGCACCGTTGAAGAAGATCCTCGCCCAGCTCAATCCCGACCAGCTCCGGGCCGTGACCGCAATTGAGGGGGCCGTTTTGGTCCTGGCCGGGGCTGGCAGCGGCAAGACGCGGGTCATCACCGTTCGCATCGCCCATCTCTGCGCCAGCGGCGTCAAACCCGAAGCCGTGCTGGCCATGACCTTTACCAACAGGGCCGCCAAGGAGATGCGCGAACGAGTCGCCGAGTTGGTCGGCAAGCAGCGGGCCGAGCGCTTGACCGTGGGCACCTTCCACGCCTTCTGCCTGGGGCTCCTACGCGAGAATGCAGCCCTCTTGGGGTATCCCGCAGGCATCAGCATCGCCGACGCCTCCGATCAACTGGCCGCCTGCAAGAGCGTTCTGCGCGAATTGCACATCGCCGAGACATCGATCAAACCAGCCGCATTGCAAGCCGGGATTTCGCTCTTCAAGAACAAGCTCATGACCCCCGAGGATGTCAGTCGCCAACCTGGCGACAACTTCGACGAGCTGGTCTCCCGCGGCTACGCGCGCTACGAGGAGTTTCTGAAACGCTCGCGCAAGATGGACTTCGACGACTTGTTGCTGTTCACCGTGCGTCTCTTCGAAGACCATCCCGGGGTGTTGGAGGCCCTGCAGACCCGTTACCGCTACATCATGGTGGACGAGTTTCAAGACACCAACGGCCCGCAAGCGAAAATCGTTGACCATATCGTCGCCAAGCACGGAAATGTTTGCGTTGTGGGCGATGACGACCAATCGATCTACTCCTGGCGCGGCGCGGACATCTCGAAGATCCTCAGTTTCGAGACCACCTACCCTCAAGCCGTGGTCGTGCGCCTCGAGACCAACTACCGCTCCACCCAGGACATCCTCGACGCCGCCAACCGCGTCATCGAGAACAACCCCAAACGCCACGAGAAAACTCTGCGCTCCCACGCCGGTCACGGCGAGCCAATCCAGCTAGTGGTGCACCGCGATGAGATGGTCGAAGCCGAGTTCGTCGTGCGCGACATCTGCATGCGGGTGGAGGACCACAAGAATCGCCTGAGCGACTTCGCGGTCCTGTTCCGCACAGCCATCCAACCGCGCAGTTTCGAGGCGGAGCTGCGCGCCCGCGGAGTGCCCTATGTGTTGGTGGGCGGCATGAGCTTCTTCGATCGCAAGGAAGTGCGCGATGTGCTGGCCTACCTGAAGGTCATACACAACCCAGAGGACGAGGTCTCACTCCTGCGCATCATCAACTGCCCGCCCCGCGGCATCGGCAAGTCGACTCTAGATCGCGTACTGGCCTTCGCCGTGGAACAGGGCATCGGAGTCCCCGAGGCCTTTGGTCGAGCCTCCGAGATAATCGGTGCCGCGCCGCGGGCCGTTGAGGCGGTCCAGCGCCTGCAAGAGCGCCTGGCAGCCTTCAAGAACGGGGATGCGGGTGGCCATTTGGTGAGCCTCGTCGAACGCGTACTGGAGACCTTCGCGTACCGCGACGAGGTGCAGCGCTGCTACCCCGATGCCCGTGAGCGGGATGCGCGCTGGCTGGCCGTGACCGAGATCCTGAACTTTGCGGAGAACCACTCGCGGCGCTGCAAGCGTCCGAGTCTGGGAACCTTCCTCCAAGAATTGACGCTTTCGGCGAACGATGATCGCTCCGGGGAAGACGCCGGTAAGAAGGATGCGGTGACCCTCATGACCCTGCACTCGGCCAAGGGCCTCGAATTCAACCGTGTCTTTCTGGTGGGGCTCGAGGAGGGCATCCTGCCCCACGCCCGATCGCTGGCCGAGGATAACATCGAAGAGGAAAGGCGCCTGATGTATGTGGGCATCACGCGCGCCCGCAATGGCCTGACGGTGAGCTACACCACAGAGCGCGCCAAGTACGGAACACGAGTCGCGGTGCAGCCCTCGCGCTTCCTGTTCGAAATGCGCGGAACAGCCCCACCCGACGATTGGGTCGCCGCCGATGGCGCGCCCAGCGCGAGCGACAAGCCACGCCGAGGAGGCCGCTCCAAGCGCAAGGGCAAGGCCCCGCGCAAGCCGAGCACGGCCAAGCGCGCGAGGAAGAAGGCCCGCAAGAAGGCTACGCCCAAGTAGCTCTGTCCCGGGCGCTCGGGTACGCTCTGCGCCATGCGAGCCTCGAACAACCTCCTGGTCAGCACCACGGCGGCCCTGGCCGCGGCCTGCGGCGGCGCACAGCCCGCCGGCCCGATCCCCCCCACGGCGCCGAGTGTGTTGCTGGTAACCCTGGACACGACCCGCGCCGACCACCTCGGCTGCTACGGCCACGGCCCGGCGCTGACGCCCCAAATCGATTCCCTGGCGGCCAGGGGTGTGCGCTTTGAACGGGCCTACTCCCAGGTGCCCTTGACGCTGCCCTCCCACGCCTCTTTGATGTCGGGGGTTCTGCCGCGGGGCACGGGGCTGCACGTGAACTTCGAGGGTGCCATCCACGGCGATGTGCCACTCCTGGCCGAGATGTTCGCCGCCTCGGGCTACCGTACGGGGGCCTTCCTCGCAGCCTGGGTGCTCAACAGGGACTTCGGGCTCGCGCGGGGCTTCGGGACTTACGACGACCTCGCCGACCAGGCTGCGCAGGCCCAGGACATTGGCCAGCAGGTGGAACGCGACGCCACGGAAATTACCGACGCCGCCCTGGCCTGGCTGGCCCGGGAACCAGAGCAGCGCTTCTTTCTTTGGGTGCACTACTTCGATGCCCATGACCCCTACGAGCCGCCGGAGGCCTTCGCCCACGCGGCCACGGCCTACGACGGAGAGATCGCCTACATCGATTCCGAACTCGGTCGCCTGCTCACCTGGCTGGAAAAGCAAGGCCGCACGGAAGATACCTTGGTGGTTGTCACCAGCGACCATGGCGAAGGGCTCGGCGATCACGGCGAAACCACCCACGGTCTGTTCCTCTACGACTCGACCTTGCGTGTGCCCCTGATCTTCTCTTGGCCTGCGAGCCTCGAACCGCGCACCGTCGAGGCCGCGGTGGGCCTCGTGGATCTGCACCCCACCATCGTCGAGCTGTGCGGCGCCCAGGCATCGAGTTTGGTGGAAGGCCGCAGTCTGGTGGCAGGACTACGCCGGGGTGCTCTTTCCGACAGGCCGCTTTACGCCGAAGCCGAATACTCCCTGCGCTCCTTCGGCTGGGCGCCTCTGCAGAGTGTTCGCAGCGCGGGCTGGAAGTACATCAAGGCCCCCAGGGCCGAGCTTTTCGAGGTGACCAGCGATCCCGGCGAGCTGCGTGACCTCAGCGCCAGCGAGACCGAAGTACTCGCCGGGCAGCGCCGCGTCTTGGCCAACTTGCTCGCTGGCAGCACCGGCCGCGAGGCGAGCAAAGTCGAGCTGACACCTGGCGCCGACGCCAACCTGGCGGCCCTGGGGTACCTGGGGGGAGCGGCGCTCGGCGCTCTCGGGAATCTCGAGGGCCTGCGAGACCCGAAGGACTGCCGCGAGGTCTACTCGGGCACCATGCGCGCCAAGCAACTCAGCGATCGCGGGCTGCACAGCGAGGTTGTCCAATTGCTCATTCCCCTGGTGGCGGAAAGCCCGGAGTCCGACGAGGTCTGGAGCCTCCTGGCGTCCTCCCTGCTCGAGCTCGGGCGTTATGCCGAGGCCCGCGAGGCCTTCGAGAAAAGCCTCAGGAGGCGGCCCGATCTACCCGGGCGCCTGACCTCCTTGGGCGACGCCCACCTGGGCCTGGGGGACCTCGAGGCCGCCCTGGAAGCCCTCTCCCGGGCCGCCGAGGCCGCCCCGAGAGACGGTAAGGTGCAAGGCCGTCTGGGGCTCACGCGAGCTAGGCGCGGCGAGTTTCCCGCGGCCGAAGCCCATTTCAAACGCCAACGGGAACTGGAGCCAGAATCCCCCAACGCCCCCACCAACCTGGCCAATGTGCTCTTCTCCCAGGCCAAGTTTGACGCCGGCCTGGCACAGCTAGACCTGGCCCTGGAGCTGGATCCGCGCTGCAAGCCCGCCTGGATTGGCCGTCTGCGAGCTCTGGTGGCCACTGGCCGGATCGCCGAAGCGCGGGCCACCGTCAAGCGCTGCATCGCCGCTCTGCCCGGCGACCCCGCCTTCCACCAAACCCTCTCGGTCTTCGCCCGCAGCACTGGCGACGCAGTCCTGATCGAGCTCGTCGATGAACTCACCTCCCGGTGAGTTCCGGCGGCTAGCCGCCGAGAGCGAGGCGACACAAAATAAGGGCGGACATCCACTTGGATGTCCGCCCTCGTTGCAGAGCTTGAAGGAGCTAGGCGCTCCTCAAGCTATCTTTGAAAGCAACCTACAGAACGGTGATCTCGTAGCC
>LWDU01040418.1_pt1 | contig 23178 bp, 18 predicted proteins | sample 727161 | NCBI WGS metagenome assembly LWDU01 (sample SAMN04566230, study PRJNA314399) | hydrothermal vent metagenome | isolation source: deep sea hydrothermal plume seawater | place: Mexico: Gulf of California, Guaymas Basin | collected 2004-07-11
TTACCTTGCGTGGTCGAGCCAGATTTTTGACTAGCTCTGCGACGCTATGACAACCAACGAACTGTTTACCAGCGGCTCGACCGCCGATGAACGCATCTACTTTTTCGGTCGTTCGATTGAATACGGCCACGCGATACCCACGACTCTCCACGTTCAATGCCAGATTCTCGCCCATCACAGCCAGGCCGATCAGGCCAAAATCACACAAGTCACTCATCGATCGCTTTTTTCCGGTTGGGACCTTCGGTCGGTAGACAGCGTCCAAACCCCGGATTTTAGTGGGCAATTGACGGTCCGAATAGGGGCGTGAGCCGGTGACGGCGTTGGCGTTATCGTCGGTCCAAAGTCGGAATGGGGGCCCGACTTTGCCGCCGAGGTGGCCCGAATCGTAGGCGAGGGATGACGCAAATCGCGGATCCTCTCTGGCTGACGCAGCGGGTTACAAACCGCCGAAGAAAAGAGGCCGAGGTGTGGAAATACCTCGTGCTGGTGCAAGCAGAGAGTGGACAGTTTATCGCATTCGACTAGGCGGCGACTGGTAACCTTGCCGTTTTCGATAACTCGAGTTGAGTACAAACCGAGCGGACGACTTGTTCTCGCGCGGCGTCAAGCACTCGTTGTTCCGTCCTCGCGTCCAAGGACCGCAAGATCGCCAATCGCATCACGTGTCGGCGAATGACCTTGTCGGCGCGGACCTGAACGTAGCCCAATCGCTGGTTGGCCGTCATCGAGCTGCCGGTGCCCTGCGCCCGTCGCAGCACTTCCGCACCGGCCAAATTCGCAATCGTCTCGACGTGTTCGAGGATATCAACAGGACGTCGCCAGGAGAGAAACCGTAAATGAAGACCCATATTTTCTGTCCTTCCTATCAGGAAGAGATGCCCATCATCACTTCGCGAACAACACGAGTGTCTGATTCTAGGAATCGTACGACGACGCCGGATTCTTCAACCTGTACGTCGCAAGTGCGTGCTGGTTCGAGTAGGTAAACTGTACAGGCGTCATCTGTTGGTCTAGGCAAACCCTCCATCATTCCCATTTCACGACTCACCCCGAAGAGGTTTCGCAGCCTTCCCATTCCCCTTGACCGCGCCAATCGATTTCTCTAACCTTGCTCACTTCAGGCGCCGTAGCCAAGTGGCTAAGGCAGCGGATTGCAAATCCGCCATCATGAGTTCGAATCTCATCGGCGCCTCTTAGAGACTAAGGGCTTACGTCAAAGGCATAGGTCCTTTTTTTGTGGTGATGGGTAAACCGCACCAAAGATCCCACGGATTGTCCGAGGGCTCGTGTTGAGGGTTGGCTGAAAGCCAACCAGTCCACTGGCCAACAACGTGCAACGCAAATGCGAGATTCTCTAATAAGCGTTGCCGCGCTTATGCGTCACTACTTTTCTCGAGGACGTACTTCCAACCGTTTTCGGCTTTTGAGACCACGTTACACTTGGTCGCGACGCGCCACAGTGCCTTGGGGACCGGGGTGGGGTCGTATTGGTAGAGGTCTGGAAAAGCGGCCTTCAACGCTTCCGTCGCCCGCTTAGCGTGGTAGTGCGGGACTCGGGCGTCAATGTGATGGGCAACGTGGGTGCTGCCAATACGATGGTGGAGAAAGTCGAACACAGGACCGTAGGGTCGATCGATGCTCATGAACGCGCCCTTCACCCACGACCATTCATCATTTTCAAAGTGGGGCACGTCAACGTCGGTATGGTGCAACCAGGTGTAGAGCACTAGCCAGAAGTTCACGACCAGATAGGGCCCGACGTATAAGACAAGCACGGGGACGATTGACCCGGCCGAATACGCCCACAGAGCAAGAGCGGTTAAAACGGCGATCACGCCGATATCCGAGATCCAGACCTTGGCGCGCCACTTCCCGGGAAATAGGGCTGCCGAAAACGGCTGCAATGGCCAAAAGTGATTTGTCACGCCTCGCGCGGGACCACCACTGGCACCGGTCAACAAATAGGCGGGCCAACCAAACAGCAACCTCGCGATCATATTCAAGATACCGAACGCCTCGTCTCCGATGAAGCTCTGCCATTTGGCGCTCGCTTCTCCTTTTTTCGTATTCATTCGATAGGGCACAAACGTCTCGCCATCACTCAAGTGATTTGTTCTAGCGTGGTGCAAGGCGTGGCTTCGTTGCCAGGAGAAATAGGGGACCAACAGGGCCGAATGCAACGTAAAACCGACGGTGTCCTGAATCCAGTTTTGTCGACAAAACGCCCGGTGGCCACATTCGTGGGCCACCACCCAACATCCGATAGCCACCGTCCCAGTCACGGCCGCATAGGCTATCCAGGCCGGAATCCAAGCCCAACTCAATGGAATCAAGTAACCGACAACGCCGCAACTGATTGTCAAGGAAAGCGAAATCGCCATGTACATCATCGACGTAGCAAGGCTGCGCTCAAAACACTCTTTCGGAATAGCAGCCAGAATCCGTTCTTTGGAAGGCCATGACCCGCCGTTTTCCAACGTCACCGATTCCTGGTCCTTGGTTTCGTCCGCATCTTTGCTGAATCCAGTTGCAACTGACAATGGACGCTCCTGGAAAATTAATAACAAAATGAATGCAATAGGTTAGTTGGTTTGTAGTTTCGCCGCTACGACGAAATTACCTGCGGTAAACCGCATTCCCAACCAAGAGAGGGGGCAGAATGAGCCGATCACCAAAATCTGGCTCAGCGTGTCGACCCCAAATATTACAGGTACTCTTGATCCTTCACAATGCCGGGCAGGGGCACGGAATACTTGCCGTTGGGAAGCGTCTTCAGCGGCGATTCACCGTCCAAGGTCAAATCGGCAAGATTGGGGGCGAATTCATGTTCGCCTTTCATGAAGTCATCCAGAGTGATCTTCTGGCCCGTATGAGCGGCCATGCGGCCCATGGAAGTGACGGCGCTTGCCATCACGCCTCTTTCGACCTCATTGTACGGGAGGTCCTGTCGTATCGCGTGAATCAGATCATTCCATTCCAACTGATAGGGGTTGAGTTCCGGTTGTGGATAGGACCACTGCAAGTTTGTCGAGTCTTCATTGTGACCCTTGTAGATTCGGCATTTCGCCGGCGTGTGTGCCGCGGACGAGATCACACCAAGTCCTTTAGAGCCATGGGCGTAGCTGGCGAACTCCGAATGACACCCTGGCATCGTTCGGCCGTTGACGAACAGTTTTGTTCCGTCGCTGAACGTGTACTCCATCGAATACGTGTCGAAGTTCTGATCGACATTGTCGCCCCGATAGTGTCGCCCGCCAGTGCCCTTCACATCGACGGGCCAAGCGTTCTTCATCCAACACGATTCGTCGATATTGTGAATTAAGAAGTCGCTGACAGCACCACCGCTCAACCACAAGAAACCGTGGAAGTTCCGGATCTGAAACATCAGTTCGCTCATTCCGTCGGGCTTTGGTTTCACGTCAGCTGAGCCCGTGCGGCCGGCCATGCGATAGGCCCGCACCATGTTGACTTCGCCAATCTCGCCGTCTTGAATCCGCTGAAAGAGCTCTTGACGCGCTTTGCAATGGCGACACATGAGCCCAACGGCGACCTTCAGATTCTTGGCGGTCGCTTTCTTATTGAGCTCCAACATACGACGCGATGTCGGGGCGTCCACCGTCACCGGCTTCTCCATGAACACGTTCAAACCTTTTTCGATGGCATAGGTATAATGCAACCATCGGAAAGCGGGCGGAGTTGTCAAAATGACAATGTCACCCGGTGATAGAACGTCCATTGCTTTCTTGTAGGCGTCGAAGCCAATGTACTTGTGCTCGTCCAGTACAGCGACTTTCTCTTTGTCCTTGATCTGGGCCGACAAACTACCGTAGCTGGCATTGAGTCGCACGTCGAACACGTCTGCCATGGCCATCAATTGAATCGATTCGTTGGGCACCGACAGAGCATTTTTAGCGGCACCCGTACCTCGACCGCCGCAACCGACCAAAGCGATCTTCACGGTACTAGAAGCCTGAGCGTGCACGTTGGGAACTGTGGCCGCTACCAATGTTGTCGCGGCAGCTACGGTACCCGTCGTCTTTAAAAAATCACGGCGTGAACTGGCCCGATTGATTTTATTCTCGCTCATTTACTCTCTCCTAATGTTGTGTCGGTCGTGTTGGCTCTGCCTCAAGTCTTATTTGACGGGATCGAGCTGAATGGGTGCGGTCTTTTCCCACTTCGCCTGCTTCTCTTTCTGCGTTGGCTCGACGTACGGCCGGACCACGCGAAACCCAACACTCAGCGCGTCTGTATGATACCAGATACTCTGGGGGAGTTGGGGGTCTTGCTCCTTCCATCCCTCATCGGAGCTGCGAAGATCCTCAGCCACATCGTCCCAACCACCACCGCGAACTACTCGTGGGTACAGCGTTGTGGGAATGACGACGGGATTGTCGATGGTCTTCCCCTTGAACTTCGCATAGATATCTTCGACGTATTGATCGAGAACCCACTCGGAGACGTTGCCATGCATATCGTGCAGGCCCCACGGATTAGGCTTCTTCCGCCCGACTGGCTTATATTGGCCGTCGCTGTTTTCGCCATACCAGGCATAGTCGCCAAGTTGGCTGCCATCTTCACCGAAGTGGTAAGCCGTCGTTGTTCCCGCGCGACATGCGTATTCCCACTCCGCCTCGGTCGGGAGGCGATAGTACCTCCCCGTTTTTTTCGTTAACCACTTGCAGTAGGTACGTGCGGCGTGCTGAGTCATGCAGATCGCAGGGTATTTGCGTTTCCCCATACTGAAGCTCATATCGGTGTAGGGATCGGTAGGTCGAGTGACGGCGTCCGCCCCATCATCACGCGGCGATCCGCCGAACATGAGCAGCTGACGTCGGAGAATGTCAAGTTCCTCGCCCCAAACATCGTAGGCGTCCCAAGTAACCTCGCATTTTGCCATCCAAAACGGCGAGATCTTGATCTGCCGTTGTGGTCCCTCGTCGCCCACGTGACCTGCCTCGTTGACGGAACTCCCCATCGCATATGTACCGCCTTGAATCGGCACCATTTCAATTTTGACCGGTGTGTGTTCTAGAAGCTCTGTGTATGCGGTCATCGCCTGAGGCGAATCGGCATATGCGTTGGCGATCTTCAGCGGTTTTACCGAAGGGTCGGCAGCAGAGGCCGGCAAAGTGCAAATGGCGTTAAACGCCACGATGCCAACAAGAAGGACAATGATGTGCCTCGGTCGGAACTCACCAATGACAAACATACGATGCTCACCTTTTTTCAGTCGACTGATCTTCCGTTCCTTCTTTCCGCCGCATTATTCTAATTCCTGGCCGCTTCAGAGTGTAGGCGTTCCGATAAAGTTCTGCGGCAGGCCACGCCGCTGGTAAGGAAATCTGATGACGAAAGGACGAAAACTCTTCAAATTGTCTGTCAATGGCGAGCGAGTAGCATGTCCGCGTTCGATTTGTCATTCGTCATTTGTCAGGCGTCAGGGGTTATTTTTCGGTACTGGCGATGTAACGGATCACTGAGATTCAATGAAAGCTCCGACGACATGTCGGCTCGACCCACGTTTTCGGCACGATGGGCAATTCGCGGCGTTTCAGTGGTCAAGTACGCCGCTTTCCGGTCAACTTCACTTTGCTTTGAGATGCCAATTCGAATACATTAGCGTACATTGATATGTTGGTTTGAGGACACGAATGTGACAGCGAAAGTGTTGAACTATTTGCCCAACGCCCTGCACTTTGGAAAGTTCGTTTTGTGTCTAGTGATCGTCAACGGCACATCGACCGAACGAGTGGGCGGCGAAGAGCTGCGTGTTGTTCCCAACCGCATCGAGCTATTGGGCCATGATGCTGGCGCGGGCGTGTTGGTCGATCTTCTTGAACAGACGATCGAGATGGGCCCCCGCTATTCGGATGTAACTGGTCGGGCCATCTATCATTCGTCCGATCCAAACGTGTTTACGGTGGACCGTCACGGGGTGGTACGTTCGCAGGCGAATGGCCAGGGAACGCTGACCGTTGAGTACGCTGAGCACCGCAAGCTAGTACCCGTCGTGGTGCGAGCGGCAGGCGTCCGTCGCAACTATCATTTTGAGCGAGACATTATTCCTCTATTGAGTAAGTTCCGCTGCAACAGTTCGGGATGCCATGGAAAAGCCGAGGGCCAGAATGGACTAAAACTGTCGGTATTCGGTTTCGACCCAGCCGCGGACCACGACGCCTTGACGAAAGAGGGACGCGGTCGCCGGACAAATACGGCCGCCCCGTTGAGCAGCTTGCTCATCACGAAGGCCAGCGGGGGCTTGCCGCATGGGGGCGGTGTGCGAATTGTTCCAGGATCCCGCGAGTACACTCGACTCTCCGAATGGATTCAGGCTGGAACGCCGGTCGGTGATGATGATGCTCCGATGATTTCGCGGATCGAGCTGCAACCGCAAGACCGTCCACTGGAGATGAAATGGCAGCAACAACTTCGCGTTAAAGCAGTCTACACGGACGGCAGCACCGAAGATGTCACCTCGACGGCCACCTATCAAGTCAATAACGATGGTTTGGCAAGCGTTGATTCGGAGGGTTTGATTACGATCGGGGAGCATCCCGGCCAAGTCGCCGTGATGGCCTCGTACATGGGTCAGGTGGCAACATTCAAGGCTCTCATTCCGCAACAAGTCTATTCGGTGGTCGACGCAGAATACCGAGTTCGCAACGCTATCGATCATCAAGTCAATCGCCAACTACGTAGGCTTCGCATCGTGCCTTCACCTCGTGCGACTGATGCAGAATTCATGCGACGTGTCTACCTAGATGTGATCGGTACGCTACCGACGGCGGTAGAAGCCGAGTCGTTCTTGACCAGTGAAGCGGTCGACAAACGACAACGCCTCGTCGATCAACTTCTGAATCGTCCAGAGTACGCAGACTTGTGGTCATTGAGATGGGCGGATGTGCTGCGAGTTGATCGACAATCGCTTGGACACAAGAACGCCCAATCCTATTACCGTTGGATCCGTACGCAGTTCGCTCAGAACCGTCCTTTTGATGAATTCGCGCACGAGATTGTCTCGGCGGCCGGACTTCTAGCTTACCAACCAGCGGGGCATTTTTACCAAGTCGTCAAAACGCCCGGCGAACGAGCCAGTACACTCTCGCAGGTGTTCCTTGGTGTACGCATCGCTTGCGCCGAGTGCCACCACCATCCGTTTGACCGTTGGTCGCAAACCGACTACTACGGCATGGCCGCTTACTTTCAAGGGGTCTCGACGAAGACCACGGCTCGTGGGCCGTTGCTAACAGTCGGCAAGACGGCATCGCTTCCCCATCCGCGAACGCGAGCGCCGATTGCCGCTCGTCCGTTAGCGTCCGAGGCTCTGACCGATGCTAGTGATCCGCGACGAGGGCTCGCCGACTGGATGATCGACCCGAACAATCCATACTTTGCTCGAGCCGCAGTGAATCGAGTGTGGGCAAAACTCCTCGGTCGGGGCCTTGTCGAACCAGTTGACGATTTTCGTGATACGAATCCACCAAGCAACTCTCAATTACTTGACGTGCTAGCCGAACACTTGGTCCAATCGAAATACGATATGCACGCATTGATTCGGTTCATCACGAATTCGGAGACATACCAGCGTTCCTCAACACCCAATAAGTCGAATTTTGATGACGAGGGGAACTACTCACGCGGGCTGCTAAAACGGATGGATGCGGAAGTTCTATATGATGCGATCAACCAGGTTGCCGGTGCGGTGGAGAAGTTTCGCGGTGTGCCTCATGGCAGCCGTGCAATCCAGTTGTGGGACAGTGAAGTTCAGCACGATTTCCTTGGCCTCTTCGGACGGCCCCAGCGAAAGACCAGTTGCGAGTGCGAACGAGTTGGACAAGTAAGCGTCGGCCAAGTGCTCCATGTGCTGAATTCGCCAGAGATTGAGGCCAAACTACGCCACCCACAAGGACTCGTCTTAAGGCTCACCAAACAACACTCGGAAAACGGTGAATTGACAACCGCACTCTACCTGACCTTTTTCGGGCGGCTCCCATCGCCGGAAGAGCTGGACGTCGGAGCAACGCACTTGGGGCAATCGGCCGACCGATCGGCGGCGGCAGTCGACCTTTCCTGGGCACTGCTCAATTCACTGGAATTTCTTTTCAATCATTAGATAGTGTCACCCGGATCCGATAACACAACTCGGTGAAACAGACATGGCAAATGCACTTGTACGAGAAACCCATTGTGATCGACTACGACGGCGCGATTTCATTCGCATCGGTTCGGCCGGCCTTTTCGGGACTGCCTGGGGCTTGCCGCAATTGTTGGCCGGCACCGGCAAAACGGCGAGTGAGATGTCGCTGGTGGTTGTCTTCCTCAAGGGTGGACTGAGCACGATTGACACCTGGGACCTGAAGCCGCAGGCTCCAGTCGAGTTCCGCGGCGAATTTCGACCCATCTCCACCAATGTCCCGGGCATTCAAATCGGAGAACACCTGCCGTTAGTTGCACAGCAGATGGACAAGTTCGCCATCATCCGGTCTTTTGGCCATCGTAACTCCGATCACGGACCGGCCGACCATTACATGCTGACCGGTTACCACCCCACATCCGGTTTCAATGCTGGATTGACGCCGAACAACCAGCGACCAGCGCACGGGGCCATCATCGCACGGAAGTTGGGACCTCGTCATTCGATGCCGCCTTACGTTTGTTTGCCCGACATGCACCCCAGTGGTGGGTCGGCCTATCTAGGTCCCTTGGCAGCCCCATTTGCAGTCAACGCCGACCCAAATGATCCGGGGTTTTCCGTCCGCGACATCGTCCCTCCTCTAGATCTTGATGTGTCCCGATTGGAATCGCGAGTCGCTCTTCTCGGCAAGGTAGACCGATTTGCGCGGCAGGAAGAAGGCCGCGCCAATCGAGACGCCAAAGTGATGAGCGTCTTTCGTGAGAAGGCGTTTTCGATGATGTCCTCTCCAGCCGTCAAAAAGGCATTCGACATTCAATCGGAAAAAACGACTCTACGTGACCGATACGGCCGCACGTCGTTGGGCCAATCGTGCCTGATGGCCAGGCGGCTAGTCGAATCGGGTGTGCGCTGCGTTACGATCAATCATGTCGATTGGGACACGCACGACAACAATTTCTTGTCGTTAAAAAGAGATCTGCTTCCGCAACTAGACATGGCCATGTCGACCTTTCTGGAAGATCTCTCGAACCGGGGTCTGCTGCAGCGCACGCTTGTCGTCGTGACCGGCGAGTTTGGGCGAACACCGCGAATCAATAAGAACGCGGGGCGCGATCATTGGGGGCCAGGTTTCAGTGTGGCGATCGCCGGTGGCGGCGTTCAGGGCGGCCAGGTGATTGGACGTTCTGACGAACGAGCCGAACGGCCAGACGAAAAGCCAAAGGGTCCAGAGGACTTGTCCGCAACCATCCATCATTTGATGGAAATTCGTCCTGACGACGAGTTTCTGACACCGGAAGGACGTCCCGTGAAAATCGTCAGCGACGGACATGTCATCTACGACCTACTTTAAGGCACCCACATGTCCCGTTTGTTCGTTTGTCTATTGATCATTGCTGGCTTGGCCAACCCGTCGTTCGCCGAACCTCCGTCGGCGGAGTACATTTTTCCAGCCGGAGGCCAGCGCGGAACGACGGTTCAGATTCGTGTTGGCGCTCACTATCTTCACGGCGGCTGCCGATTCAAGATGGATGGCCCCGGTGTCGAAGCGTCAAAACGAATCGAAGAGACAAGCACGACTTGGTTTGAAGGACCGATGATCTTCAAGCCAGCCTCGCAACGCAGTGAAAACTATCCCCGCGATCACGTGGGAAAAGTCATCATCGCCGCCGAGGCACCACTCGGAAGTCGCGACTGGCGGCTCTGGACATCACAGGGCATCACGCCGTCTCGTCAATTCGTCGTCGGCGATCTTGCTGAAGTGATTGAAGAAGAAGTGGACGGGACGGCAATACCGCAAGCGGTAATCACTCCAACGACCATCAATGGACGAATCTTCCCTCGCGAGGATGTCGATATTTGGACGTTCCAAGCGACCGCCGGCCAATCCGTCACGTGCTGCGTCGTCGCCAGCGCGATTGGCTCACCGTTGGATTCCGTGCTGGAACTCTATGGTCCGCGTGGCAAGCGTTTGGCGCAGAACGACGATGATCGAGGTGCGGATTCTCAAATCCAGTTCCGGATTCGCGAGACGGGCGCGTACCGAATTCATATTCTCGATAGCCAATTTCGCGGCGGACAATCCTATGTATACCGCTTGACCGTAACAACCGGAGAATGGCTGAACCAAGTCTTCCCGTTGGGCGGCCGCAGTGGCACCAAGACCAACTTCGAACTGACGGCCAACGGCTCGACGTCGTCGGCCTTATTGCCACTGCCGGAAATGGTGAACGCCCGGGGAGCGGGTTTGTTTCACGCAACCTTCACTGTGCCCGGGGCGGCCCATGTCAGACGTCATCTGATCGACGTCGATTCCAATCTGCAGTTCGACGAGACGAGGGCAGGGGAGGGGATCCGCGATCTTCCCGCGACGATCAACGGGCGAATCGGCAAGGTCGGAGAACGCGACCGCTTTCCTTTGGAAGTCCAGCAAGCTGGCAGCCTGCGATTTCGATTGCTCGCCCAGTCATTGGGATCACCACTGGATGCGAGGATTACACTGAGCGATGCAGAGGAAAAAGTGCTCAAGGTGTGGGGCGACCGGGACAATCCACAAGAGATTGAACAGACATTTGCTTTCAAAGAGGCCGGTCGATACGTCCTGCAAATTGAGTCGCTTTGGGAACGTGGTGGAGGCGATGACCATGCCTATCGATTCAAGATCGAGTTGCCAGCGGAGCCCGACTTCGAGTTATCGCTGCCAACGGACGCCATCTCGGTTGACCGCGGCGGCACAGTGAAACTGAAAGTGACCGCGAAGCGAAGGGGTGGTTTTAACGAGCCGGTTAGCTTGGTTGTCCAGGGGCTACCCACCAGTGTCACGGTCGCAGAAACCTCCATTGCCAAAGGCAAGGGAAACGTCGATTTGGTCCTGACCGCCGCCGCCGATGCAGATGTCGAGCTGCGGACACTGAAGATCGTTGGCTCCGCTATGATCGGCGAAGCAACGGTAACCCGAACAGTACAGGTCGCCCGTGGCGTTGGCAGGGCCTCAACAGACAAGATTCAAATGATGGTCTGCATGCCGACGCCATTTACTATTGATGGAATTGCATTTCAGACCAGGTATGGGGCGCGGGGCACGGTCTTTCGCCGTCATTACGTCGTGCATCGAAACGGCTATAGTGGTCGCCTCACGATCCGCTTGGCCGACCGTCAGCTCCGGCATTTGCAAGGCATTACGGGGCCAGTGTTGGAGCTGAGCGAGTCGGACACTGACTTCGACTACCCGGTAAAAGTCTCGACATGGTTGGAGATGAACCGCACAAGTCGCACGGTGGTGATGGCGATCGGAGAAGTCCAAGACGAAATGGGGCAATCGCATATCGTTAGTTTCACTTCTGGAGTTCCCAAGGACCAGATCATCTTGTTGACCGCGCCCTCGGCCATGAATGTGCGAACCGAGCATCGGGCCATCCAGGTTGTCCCGAATTCGACTGTCACTGTACCGGTGACGGTGAATCGCGGCCAGCTACCAGACGGTCGAGTGACGGTGAAATTAATCGCGCCAGCTCACTTCCGGTCAGTGGCAGCGGCACCGGTCGTCATTGCGAGCGGCGACACGCGAGGTGCGGTCCAGATTCGATTCGGTTCGTCGTCCACACCATTCAACATGCCCGTCGTAATTCGAGCGACAACAAAGGACGCGAACGGTGATGAAGTGGTCGCTGACACCAAGCTGGAATTGGTTCTGCCAGCGGTGGATCCAGAATAAGGCTCGAGGGGACGAACCGTGGGTCGTTTTATCTCGCCTGCGTCCCTCTAGCATTCGCCAACCGAGCGAGTCGTTTGCGAGTCGCCCGTCGCCTGCCGAGATGGGAGACCCAATCGAGCAGACTGGGACAGAATCGCCGAGTCCAATAGAGAGTGTGCGCCAAGGGAGTGACGACGACCATGCGTCGATTTCGTTCGATCGCTCGCACCGTTCGGTTCGCAACTCGCACCGGTGTGGTTGCCAACCAATTTGGCGGCACACGTGTTTCACGGTTGGGCGGCAGGTCGGCGCGGTGAAACAGCTCTGTCCGAACGAATCCAGGACAAACGGTAGTGACGCCAACACCCAGTTTGCCGTAGTCAACTCGCAATGACTCCGAAAAACCAACGAGCCCAAACTTGGTTGCTTGGTAAATGGTCAGCTTCGGCAACAGTGCATAGCCGCACATGCTGGAGACGTTGACAATGTGTGCCTCAGGCCGCCGAAGCAACTCCGGCAACAGGAGCCTCGTCAACTGAATCGGCGCCTGTAGATTGACAGCGAGTAGCTTGTCCGCCTGTTCGGCCGTCATATCGTGAAACGGCCCATGAAACAGCAGACCTGCATTGTTGATCAAAAGGTCCAGCGGCTGCTGGGACGCATACGATGCCAACTCGGCAATCGCCAGTTTCTGACTGAGGTCACAGACGTGCCAATCGACGTGCGAGGACTCTTTACGCAATTGCTCGGCCGCCTGAGCGAGCCGATCGCTATTGTCGGACGCGATCAAGATGCTCGCCCCTCGTCGGGCCAGAACCTGTGCCAAAGCGAATCCAATTCCAGAGCATCCGCCCGTTATCAGTGCTCGTTTTCCATCCAGTCGGCGCATATCCCTCAGCTCTTTGCAGCATCCGAAACCGTCCTCAAGAGCGTAGTGTGTCTGAGCTCAGTCTCCTGTTGCAAGAGCAATTTATGTTGAGAACGCGGTTCAGCGGCGGCACGTCCTGAACTCGTTCGGGCACGATTCTGCCACAAAATCCGGCTTTTTTTTACACAAAAGGGCTGACGGCCCCCCTCCACAAGGCTATTCTAAATATAGGTCGTGCCCCATGAGCTGCATTCTCCACCTATGCAGGTTGGCTACAGTCATCCATTGTGATGCGTGATAAAGGGTAACTACGGTTATCCAAAAGAACGGGCAAAAAAATCATGACCATACGCGTACTTATTGCCGACGACCACGAAGTCATTCGGTGCGGGCTTCGAAGCCTGTTTGCCGGTACGGAAATCGAAGTCGTGGCCGAGGCGTCGACCGGGACAGAAGCCGTCGAAAAAACGATCGAGACCCGCCCAGATGTCGCCATTTTGGATGTCCGCATGGCGGAAGGCGACGGCTTGAATTGTTTGGGGAGAATCAAGTTAGACTATCCTGATCTACCGGTGCTGATTTTCTCTGCCTTTGACAACCCAACCTATATTGCTCGAGCCGTTTCCTGGGACGCGATAGGCTTTGTCCTCAAGACTTCGCCGAGCGACGTTCTATTGCAGGCGATCCGCAAAGCCGCTCAAGGCGAGTCGGCATGGACACGAGACGAATTGCGTCGAGTGACTGGGGCACTGGCAACACCGCGGCTTAATTCCAACGTCGAAGTGCCTCTGACACGCCGCGAAAGCGAAGTGCTCAAGCAGCTCGCGTTAGGTCTGACGAATAAGGAGATAGCTCAGGCCCTGGGAATCAGTTACGAGACGGTCAAAGAGCACGTCCAACACATCCTCCGCAAGATCGGCGTTTCCGATCGAACTCAAGCCGCGGTTTGGGCAGTGCGTAACGACCTAGTCTGAGAAGCGTGACAAAAAAAACGCCCCGGTAATAGGGCGTTTCTGAAATCGTCCACTCGTTTTCGCTGAGAATTCACTTTTGAAGGCGAAACGCCGACCAGCGATAGTTGGGATGGGTCAAGGTAAAGCCGACTGGCGAAGTCACCACAACCGGGTTGTAGTTCTGAACGTGTGGGTAACTGGCTGCCGTCGGGCGGAGTGGGCTGTAGCCATACCATTTTGCGGCGTCAATGCGAGCTTGCCGTTGCGCCGCTCGATGTTTTGCTTTCTGTCGGATGATGTACCAGGGGTCATCCAAGCGTCGTTGATCTTCTAAGTGCAACGACCGCTGTGAATCACCGGCCGAGGCATGCCGCTCGTTCAGCGGCTTTTTCTCGACGTTCGCGGTGGCATTTTCCGACTCGGTGAGTTCCTTAACCACAGGCTCTTGTGCAGAGATCGTGGAATTGAGCAGGAGAGTGGCGAGTAGTGCTAGTCCATATTTCTTCATCGCATCGACTCCGGTCGAGTAGCGTTTCAAGTTGATCGATCCTAGTTCGCGAGACCTGGAGTACTCGCCATCCTATAACAAAGATTCGACCTTCATCGATCGACCAGATTAGGCTGGATTTGCGGAATTTGACGCATTGCCGCCAGCGCAGGTTAAACCTTGACGGTCAGGGACAAGGTAGGGCGCGACGTGGCAGACTTTGCGGGCACCCTGTCGAATCACTACCGCATACGCGTCACAAAACGGCCGGCAGCGGCAAACTCCTTCGAGGAAGAGGTGCAACGCATCACTTCGACGGCCACCTTTAATGGTCTTCCCACCGCTAGAGTTCATTTGCAGACCGATGATCGCCCCTGTATCGACGCGTTTCTCGAGCAACATGGCGGCCCGGTAATGTCCGTCAGGTACTTAGATCGCGGCGAACCTCGTCGGTCGCCAGCAGCCGGAATACCATTGTCTGAGTTGCTAGCGACCTCTTCGGCGGCTTTTTGCCGTGCATCGACGAACTCCGAGACTTGGCCCGAACATTCGTCAGCCTCGGCCTCACCATCCGTCACTCGTGGCAGGCTCCGTCGGGGCCGCCGCGTCAGTTTCGCACACCGCTTGATCGATGGGGGATTGTCATGCGTTCATGGTGCGCACGTTTTTGCAGAGTCTGTTACGATTATGAGCGTCATACGGCAAGCGACCACATTCGCTTCACACGTGGTTGGTTGTTTCGCGGCACGTTTTTCCAGGAATGAGGGTAGCGGGTTGATTCTAGACGGCATTCACTATGCGACGGGAGAGGGGCTACGGCTGCATATTCGCGACGGACGAATTGCCGGAATTGAATCCGTCGAATCTAAACCGAGTTGGCCATACATCGCACCTGGCTTTGTCGACGTTCAGGTCAACGGCTACGGTGGACAAGACTTCAATGACCCCGAATTGACTGTTGAAAAAGTGAGGCAGGTCGTCCTTCCAATGGACCGGGACGGCGTCACTGCCTCGTGTCCGACGTTGACAACGCACAGTTTCGAGTTGATGCACCACGCGATTGAAACGATCGCGCAGGCCTGTGACGAAGACCCCGAAGTTGCGCGTCGCGTTGCTGGAGTGCATGTCGAAGGACCCTACCTATCTGAGGAGGATGGCCCTCGTGGTGCTCATCCCCGCAAACATATCAGAGCACCAGACTGGGACGAATTTCAGAAATGGCAGGAAGCCAGTGGAAGTCGGATTGCGATTCTTACACTCGCGCCGGAATACGACGAGGTCGTTCCGTTCATTCGCCAAGTTGTCGACTCGGGCGTCGTGGTGTCTATCGGGCATACAGCCGCGTCACCGGATCAAGTCAAGGCTGCGGTGGACGCTGGTGCGTCGATGAGTACTCATCTCGGAAACGGCGCGCACGGCGAAATACGCAGACATCCGAATTACATCTGGGAACAACTAGCCGACGACCGGCTTGTTGCCAGCTTGATCGTCGACGGCCATCATCTGCCGGCGAGTGTCGTCAAGTCATTTGTTCGCGGAAAACACCCGAGTCGTTGTGTTGTGGTCAGCGATATCACCGGCCTGGGTGGAATGCCGCCTGGTCGATATCAGACTCAAGCTTTGGGCGACGTCGAAGTGCTGGATGATGGGCGATTGGTCGTGGGAGGACAACGACAGTTTCTCGCCGGCGCTGCACTGCCGATCCACGTGGCTATTGCCAACTTGATCCGATTCGCGGCGGTGTCGCTTGATGAAGCGATCCAAATGGCATCTATTCGCCCCAGCGAAATCGTCGGATTCCCCGTCACGCGGCTCGAAGTGGGCTGCACCGCCAACGTCATCCGCTTTGACCTACCGGATCTGGCGACGAACGAGCCGATTACGATTCGGGAAAATGTAATTGCCGGCGAACGAGTCTATTCGCAGGAATAGAAAACACTCGAGGCACTGGCTCTGCCAGTGTTTTACACATCTAAGAAAACACCCGAGGCTAGCGCCTATGGCTCAGTGTGTGGCACTGGTCCTGAGATCACTGACGGTAGAATCCCAATCCGTTGCCATCTAGTGAGTGCGTTCCGACTGTCCCAGCCTCGATCTGAAACATCGACGGGTATTGCTCGTCCCAACCGGCGTTACCTGCCGGGCAGTATTGACGTCCATTACCCTCGATTGCCGCAACGGATGGGATTCTCGCGGCCAATGAAGCCGAGTGCAGGAACGAGCTGCCGACACAAGTTAGATCCTGGACACAGAGAAACAAGTTGTGTTTTTGCGCGGCAGCGCCCATCAACAGCGCTTCGGTATGACCTTTACATGCCTTCAAGGCCACACCGCTGTATCCCAATTCCCGAGCTAACAGCAACGACTCGTAATCGACAAGTGACTCGTCAATGACGACCGGCTTGATCTTGGCCGCCTCGTGCATACGATTCTCCATGTTTCCACGAAGGTCACGGTGCGTCGGTTGTTCGATGTACTGGACACGGCTTAATGCTTGCGGCACAACCTCCGCCAACTTGCTCAAGAATTCCAATACGTACTCAACGTTTTCGCACCGCTCGTTGAAGTCTAGAGAATAGAACCACTGCTTACGTCCTCGTGTCGCTTGTGCGGCGGCCGCCGCACCTTCGGTGCTGGCCACGCGTTGTACGTCCCAGGCCAAATCGTCACCGGCCAGCTTGATCTTGAGGTGCGTCAGGCCGTCGGCGACAATCCACTCGCCGAGTGTCTCGGGCAGCCCGTCATCCAACCGATCGTTCAAATCGGCCTCGGTAAGAGGGTCTAGTGCACCGACCAGATGATAGAGGGGCATCGCTGGCTTTGTTTGCCGCAGTGTGTACTGGTCCAGATACTCTCCTGCAAACGACGAATCCAGGTAGTGTGACAGGTCCGTGTTGACCCAATCGGCACCCAACAAGTTGTAGCTGTTCTGTTGGTGAGCGCGACCGTACGCATCGTGAATGGCCGCTTCCAATGGGCTCGAACAGACCAGCCGTGCTAGTCGAGGCATCTGCTCACCCAACTCGTCAGTCACCGCCGCCGAATCTTGCCCATGGGCTTCGGCTAGAAGCGAGGTCAGTTCCAATGGATGTCCGTATTGCGGACAATCAGCGGCCGCCTCTACCATTTTCGTTGCCAGTTGTACCATGGCAGTAAGGGTCTGCTCGCCCGAAAGACTCGCCGAAGGCCAACCCCAGACATTACCGACGGGCATGCTCCCGGACCCCGTGCCGTGTTTTTTCCCATCTCGCGTTTCCATGTCCACTGTCACATGAAACAGCGTAACATCGTCGACAATTCGACCGCCGAACTTTATCGGCGTTCGATAGCCTATCCGTTCGGTGGCGCAGGAAATATCGACAATTCGAACGTCAGTGGATTTCGTCATGGAATACGTCTCGTGAAGTTAGGTAGCAACCTGTCGCCGTGCTGCATGGACCCTGGCGTTCGCCGTTTGTCAGAGTACGGCAAGATGACCGGTCCTCGGCGGACCGAACCGCATCGCGGTCGCCGATAATGTTATTTCCTTGCCTTGGGATGCGGAGTCCTCGTCTGCTTGCCCCTCGTCTTGTTCCCTTTTCCTCGCTGCATCGCTTTTTTTCCTTTGGCCGGTTCACCGCGCAATTTCAGGATCTGGTCTCGCAAACCGGCGGCCCGTTCAAAATCCAACGATTCGGCAGCAGCGAACATTTCCTTTTCTAGTTCGGCCAGCACTTCCGCTTGCGTCTCTTGCTCGTCGTTCCCCGCCACCAAATCGGTCGCTCTTCGTCGGGCCGTGGCATCGGTGTCGATACCGTGCCGTATATTTTTTTTGATCGATTCGGGCGTAATATCATGCTCGGAATTGTACGCCTCCTGAATGTCACGACGGCGTTCGGTCTCTTCGATTGCCAACCGCATCGATTTCGTCACAACGTCGGCATACAAAATGACCTTTGCATTCACATTGCGGGCAGCTCGGCCAATCGTTTGCACCAGCGACGTTTCACTTCGTAAGAAGCCCTCCTTGTCGGCATCGAGAATGGCAACCATCGAGACTTCTGGCAGGTCGAGCCCTTCACGAAGTAGGTTCACGCCAACCAACGCCTCGAATTCTCCCTGCCTCAATTGTTGCAGCAAGTCAACACGTTCAAATGCGTCGAGTTCACTGTGGAGCCACTTGCAAGCGACACCGCTTTCATTGATATAATTCGCGAGGTCTTCGGCAAGTCGCTTAGTCAACGCGGTCACCAAGACTCGCTCTCCACTAGCTGCTCTTTCGCGAATCTGACCCAACAAGTGCTTTACCTGGCCGCGGGCCGGCTGAATTTCGATGACGGGGTCCAACAAACCAGTAGGTCTAATAACCTGCTCGACCACCTCACCTCCGGACTGTTGTAACTCGTAATCGCTGGGCGTCGCCGAGACAAAAACGGCGTTGCCTACCATCGCTTCCCATTCGGGGAATTTCAGGGGCCGATTGTCCAATGCACTCGGCAGCCGAAACCCGTGTTCGACCAGCGTTGTCTTGCGACTGCGGTCACCGGCGTACATCGCGCGAATCTGAGGTACGGTCGCATGTGATTCATCAACGAGTAGAAGAAAGTCCTTGGGAAAGAAGTCGTACAATGTAGACGGTCGCTCGCCCTCCGCTCGCCCCGACAGGTGACGGCTGTAGTTTTCGATTCCTGGACAGTGGCCCACTTGGCGCATCATTTCGATATCGTATCGCGTCCGGGCGCTAAGCCTCTGCGCCTCGAGTAATTTACCTTCTTCACGAAATCGACTCAGTTGTTGATCGAGTTCAGATTTAATTTGGTCCACCGCCTGCTCGATGCGTTCTTCTGGCATGACAAAATGCTTGGCCGGATAGACGAACAGTTGGGGTTGTTGATGAAGCACCTCACCCGATGTCGGATTGATAATCGAGAGTTGCTCGATTTCGTCACCCCACAACTCCACACGAAATGCAAATTCTTCATAGGCGGGCCAAATTTCGACGCAGTCGCCGCGGACGCGAAACGTGCTGCGGCCGAATGACACGTCGTTGCGTTCATAGAGGATATCTACGAGCCTAGCCAACATCTCGTCTCGATCGATCTCTTGACCAACACGAAGGGAGACCATCATCTTCTGGTAGTCTTCCGGCGAACCGAGGCCATAAATCGAAGAAACGCTAGCGACAACAATGACGTCCTTGCGACTTACCAATGCGCTGGTCGCCGCCAGACGCAAGCGGTCAATTTCGTCGTTGATCGATGCGTCCTTCTCGATATAGATATCGCGCTGAGGAATGTAGGCCTCGGGCTGATAATAGTCGTAGTAGCTGACAAAATAGTGAACGGCGTTGTGAGGGAAAAACTCTCTGAATTCCCCGTATAGTTGAGCGGCCAGTGTCTTGTTATGGGAGATGACCAACGTGGGGCACTGCAAATGCTGGATGACATTCGCCATGGTGAACGTTTTGCCCGAACCAGTAACCCCCAATAAGACCTGCTTTTGGCGATTGGTTCTAAACCCTTCTATCAACGCGGCAATCGCATCCGGCTGGTCGCCCGCCGGTTCAAAGTCCGCTTGAAGTCGGAATTCTTCCACAGCATCTTCCCCTACACGGGATCGTCCCAATCCACTCTGATGCACCCGTCGCGAGTAATTGTCTCGAGTAAGAAGTGGGTCGTTACACGTCATGTTCACCCGAAATGTAGGCAAGGGACCCCGACAAAGGGCTGTCCCTCGCACACGTTTCGGGTGCGAAATTCAACAGCCCCCCTAAGATAAACCATAACCGTCTCAGACGTTAGGGTTGGACATCAATCATCGGGGACAAACTTTAAGTAGGGCCGCAACTTCTCCACCGTCTTCGGTCCAATTCCTCGCACGTGAGCCAAATCTTCGCAGCAAGTAAACAGGGCCTGATTCGTGCGCCACTCGATCAGCCGCTGTGCGATCGTTGGCCCCACGCCAGGTAACAGCACGAGTTCGTCAATATCCGCGTGGTTGATATCGACAATAAAGGAGACGTTGATCCGCTGCGGCGATCCCAAATCGACGCAGTCAAAGCCGCTTCGGAAAAACAGCCTGGTGATGATGAGCGTCAAAATGACCAGCAGAGCGACCGCGGAACGTCGGCGGTCCACCGACTCGATCGTACCCATGCGTTCCTCCAATCCTTTACGCACGCTATCATGTCGCAGTGTCCTGCCTCCGTTCAACTGTTGCAACCTTTCCCCACGAGTCAAGCGTCAAATGCCCAATGACTACAAACAACTCGCCTGGTCTGACCAACTGGTTGACGACTGCCTGCAATTAGTTCGCCTGGCGATCAGAGAGGACTTAGATCGCGAACAAGACTGGACAACCGTGGCACTGGTGTCCCCTACTCAGAAATCGCAAGCCACCATTGTCGCCCGCCAGGATGGCGTTTTTTGCGGCCAACATGTGGTTGATGTCATTGCCACGGCGATGCAGCTGACGGTCGAAACCGAGACATTCGCCGAAGATGGTGATGCCGTCGTCGGTGGCACCCAGCTCGTAAGAATCACTGGAAACGCGCGAGACATATTGACCGCCGAACGGACGATTCTCAATTTCATGGGACGACTGTGTGGCATCGCCACGCACACAGCCAAGTTTGTTGCAGGTGTCCGTGGTACGAATGTCGGCGTCTTCGACACGCGGAAAACGACGCCTGGGTGGCGCCGTCTTGAGAAGTTTGCCGTCAGATGCGGTGGTGGAACCAATCATCGCACCGGCCTGTTCGATGCCATCCTCATCAAAGACAATCATCTGGCATTCGCTGGACTCGTCGACACGCCCGACTTGGCGGTCGCCAAAATCCGTGAGTTTCTCGAGCACGCAGATTCGCCCGTCGAACGCGAACAGATGCCGATCACTGTCGAAGTCGATTCCCTGGAGCAATTGGCGCGTGTCCTGCCAGCCAATCCCGACATTGTGCTCGTCGACAACATGACTCTCGACCAACTCCGCGAAGCGAGTCGCATGCGAACCGCCGCTGCTCCAGATGTCATTTTGGAGGCTTCCGGGGGCATCACATTGGAGTTGTTGGCGGCGGTCGCCAAAACGGGGATCGACCGCGTCAGCATCGGCGCGCTGACTCATTCAGCTATCAATATGGACCTGGGACTGGATTGGCTAGTGCCGAGTTAAATCGGTTGGATATTGGCCCGGAATAACTCAATCGCTTCGCGATCGCGACTGCAGGCGAGAAACAAATACGTGCCATCGGTCCAGGCACCCACATGCCAGCCTCCCGACGTCGGCACTGCCAGAAAGGGAATCCTCTGCTCCATTTCCTCAGCTAGCGGCTCCTTGCCAGTTCGCTTCTGTCGAAACACCGTTGCGGTGCGCCCGGCAAGCGGAAATTCGGCCCGATCCCGCAGCGGCCAGACAAGAGGCTCTTCATTCGCCACCCAAATCAACTCACCGTCCAGCGCATTGACACTCGTGGATGCCAAACTCTCCAGTGATTCGAGTGGTAGGGGACGAGACGGCAACGACGTAGCGAGCGTTATCACCACAGCAACCAAGCCGGCTAAAACAACGCCGAACACCAGAGGATGACGCCGAATCGCAGACTTCATTGAAACTCTGTCACGGCCCAATGAGACCTTTTCGCTCACTTGATCTCGATCATCCGTAGTGACATCCGCCGAATCGGGTTCCGCCAACAGTTGGCTGAGGACTTGCGCCTCCAACCTCGCGGGAACATCCACCTGCTCGAGAGCATCGACCACCTGGTCGTCAAATCGCCGGGTCGCTTCCCAGCAAGCTAACTGCTCGCTCGATAACGCAGGCACGGTGAGCTCGTCCAACTCATGCACTCCATCAAACTCTTGTTGAACGCGCATCTGCTCCAACGACGATTCAACACGGGAAGTGAACTCCTGCGGCATGTCCACACGGTTCAGCATCTGCATCACATCGCGATCCAACGCACCCAGCCGTTCCCACGCTTCCCGCATCGGCTCCGAATCCACCAGCGTCTGTTCGACTTCATCGCGCAACGACCCTTCCAATTCGTCCAGCGAATGCACGGCAAGCAGCGCTTCCCAGATTCGTTGTTGGTTGTTCATGGTCGTTTCTCCGCGGAGGGCGAACGATCGCGATACTCCGTTCGGCTTGTCAGACGCTGCCTCAATCGGTCTTTGGCACGGGAGAGGCGGCTCATGACAGTGCCCATTTTCAAGTCCAGCATCTCAGCGATTTGTTTATACGATGCATCCTCAAAATAAAACATCAATAGAATCGTGCGATCGTGGTCCGGAAGTTCCTCCAACGCGATTTGCAAAGCCTCTTTGTCGACCTCGATATCCTCCTTCCAGGGGGAGGGTACCTGAGCCAAATCCAAATCCAAATCCCAAGCCATCCGCGGCGACGATTTTCGCAATCGCTTGAGAAAACAACTGCGTAGGATTGCAAACAGCCACGCCCGAGCTTTGGCCGGTTCTCTCAACTGTTCCAACCTCTGCTGTGCTATCAGGAAGGCCTGCTGCGAAAGGTCCTCCGCATCGGCACCTGTACCAGAGAGTCGAAACGCATAGCGATAAACGGCTGGGAGGTAGTCGGCAACCAGCATCTCCATCGTCGGACCTCCAGCGGGACCGTTTGCCGGAACCTCTGGATTCGCTCCATCGCCTGTCGATGCATTCATGTCAATTTCGCCTTATATCGGAAGATCCATCCAGCTGACAGTTTATTCCAACTGGCGGTGGATTATTTGCCCTTTGACTGGGGTGGGACACTGATTTGTTGATTTTCCCACCAGCCCCGCCTAACCAATTCACTCCGTTCGCATCGCCAAACGCGATGCGAACGGAGTGAATTGGGTTGGTGTTTTATTGGGCCAGGTAGTTGCCAAGCCCCAAAAACCACCGGTACCCGACCGGTGGGCACTCTGTCGCTTCAGCACGACTGAAGCCCTGACACACATTTGTACGGACCATTGCCGCGATCTTGCTCGCTCGTAAATTCGAAATGACTGAAAAAATCCTTTTTTTGAGGGAAGATAAGGTCCGTTTAGAGTATCACTCATCATGTGAC
>LWDU01041183.1_pt1 | contig 23178 bp, 21 predicted proteins | sample 727161 | NCBI WGS metagenome assembly LWDU01 (sample SAMN04566230, study PRJNA314399) | hydrothermal vent metagenome | isolation source: deep sea hydrothermal plume seawater | place: Mexico: Gulf of California, Guaymas Basin | collected 2004-07-11
CAAAAGATGAAAGAAAACGGAAGTACCTCCGTAAAACTAAGAAGAGTGGGTAAAAAATTCGGACATGTAGAATGTGCCTTGTTTGCCAGTATTTATACTAAAATGTGGTTCAATAGTTTTAGAAAGGGAAGTGAAAAAGGGAGAAGAGGTCCAATTCTTAAAAGATGGGGAATTGCATTTCAAAAAATGAGAATGTAATTCCTTTTGAAAATTATTTTGTAATTTTATCAAAAAATTACAATGCCATTAATCATTTCACATCCAGAAACAAATCCTAAAATAAGAGAGGTAGAAAACGAGATTGCTGCTAAAAAAGAGCAATTAGCAGAATTAATCGCAAATGAAAAAGGCAGGATAATTCCTAATTATACTTTTCAAGACAAGAATGGAAATGATATTTTACTTTCTGATATTTTTGGAGATAAAGAAGAACTCATAATTGTTTTCTATATGGGCATACACTGCAAATATTGCACCCTTTGGGCTGATAATTATAACGGCATTGCAAAGCCACTTTCCGACAGAGCATCCTTTGTAGTGGTATCTAATGAAACCCCACAGCAGCAGCAAAAGATTAGAAAAGATAGGGGATGGACCTTTGATATGTTTAGTAGAAAGGATAACTCTTTTGGGGAGGATTTAGGGTATGTCAGAAAATCAGAAGATGATTGTTCCAAAAAAGGAGACCCAATGCCAGGAGTTGCATCTTTTAGAAAAAAAGAAAATGAAATTTATGTGCACCACCGATCCTATTTCGGTCCTGGCGATAACTATTGTAATATGTGGGATTTTGTAAGTATATTACCAAAAGGAATAAACAATTGGCAACCTAAATACACTTATTAATATGAATAAAAAAACAACATTAAACCTAGCGTGTATTATCTTTACTCTTGTAGCTATTTTACATTTATTGCGCTATCTTCTTGGATGGGAACTCACAATCAACAATTGCTTTATTCCGCAATGGGTAAGTATTTTGGGAACAATAATTCCTGCTTTATTGGCTTATAACTTATGTAAGCTAAAAGATTGAGATGAAAGATATTTGGAAAAAATTAAAAGAATTATACGAATTGAATCCAACGATTTTTGGGATTCTGCTTTTTCTTGATTTGATGATTGTATTTTTCCTTATTCGATATTTGATTGCTTAAAGAGCATTAATCTTTTTTATAATAGCTTGTATTTGAGGGAGTAATTTTTCTTTCCCATCATTTACAATTACAAAATCGGAAAGCTGTTCCTTTTTATCTTGTGGCATCTGATTTTCCATGCGTTTAATAATATCCTCTTTGGTGCAATTATCCCTTTGCATCACCCTTTGTATTCTAATTTGTAGAGGGGCTGTAACGCAAATTACACCATCCAAACCGATATGCGCTCCGCTTTCAAACAAAATAGCAGCTTCCTTTAAAACAAAAGGAGTTGTTTGCTCTTTTTGCCATATTTCAAATTTATTTTGCACAAAAGGATGAACCAAATTATTTAATTCTTGTAATTTTTTAGAATCTGAAAAAACGATATTTGCCAATATTTCTTTTTGCAAAATTCCTTTTTTATAAATTCCATTTCCAAAATGGCTAGTGATTGAATTTTTCAAATCATCAGAGTCGTGCATGCACTTTCTCGCCTCAGTATCTGCTGAAAAAACGGGAACCCCCAACCTAGAAAAGATTTCACTTACGAAAGTTTTTCCTACACCAATCCCTCCTGTTATTCCTATTTTTTTCATTGTACTTTACTGCTTAAATCTTCATAAATTTTTTCATACATTGGTAAAATGTTTGGTAAATCAAATTGCATAGCATGCTTGTAAGCACACTTTTTAAACTCTTTTAATTTATTTTCATCACTTAAAAGTTCAATGGCTTTTTCCGCCATGCCATTAATGTCTTTTACATCTAGTAAAAAGCCCGTTTTTCCTTCAATATTTACCTCAGGAAGTCCGCCAGTATTGGAGGAAATAACCGGAACACTAGATGCCATTGCTTCTAATGCCACCAAACCAAAACTTTCAGTGGCAGATGGTAAAAGAAAAAGATCAGAAACAGATAAAATTTTCTCTACTGCTTTTAGTTTTCCAATAAAACGAATACTCTCACATAAATCCAAATTCCGGCATAATTGCTCCATTTCGAATCTTTCGGGACCATCCCCAATTAGTAATAATTTTGAAGGAGTTTCCTCTCTAATTTTTGCGAAAACTTTCAATACATCTTGCACTCTTTTTACTTTTCTGAAATTGGAGATATGGATAATTAACTTTTCCTCTTTTGACACAAAACTTCTTCTTAAACTTTCATCCTTTTCATATTTATATAAATTGGAATCAATAAAATTTGGAACTACTTGAATTTCTTTTTTGATATTAAAAGAATCAAGTGTTTCTTTTTTCAAACTCTGGGAAACAGCCGTTACAACATCAGAATTATTAATAGCAAACTCAATTACCGATTTGAAAGATTTATCTTTTCCTAAAAGGGTAATATCGGTGCCATGTAAGGTAGTAATAACAGGAATATGAATACCTTGTGCTGCTAAAATTTGCTTTGCAGAAAGTGCAGCTGAGGCATGCGGAATAGCATAATGCACATGTAATAAATTTAATTTTTCATGCAAAACCACATCCACCAATTTGGCAGTGAGGTTGTGTTCGTAAGGAATGTATTCAAACAAAGGATAATCCGGAACACTTACCTCATGGAAATTAATTTTATCAGAAAAAACATCCAAACGAAAAGGCTGAGAATAAGAGATAAAATGTACCTCATGGTTTTTACTGGCCAAAGCCATACCTAGCTCAGTTGCAACTACCCCACTCCCACCATAAGTAGGATAGCAAACTATTCCTATTTTGTATCTATTCTGTTTCAAGGCAATCATATATTACTTGCATAATATTAGTGCGCACATCCATATCCAATAGTTTTGTATTGGAAGCATCAGGATGAATTCTGTTGGATAAAAATACATAAACTATTTCAGTTTCAGGGTCAGCCCAAGCTAATGTTCCTGTAAAGCCAGAATGTCCAAAGCTCAAATAGGACACGCATTTGCAAGTTGGACCGCCTTCTTGCTCGGGTAAAGCCGGTTTATCAAAGCCAGCTCCTCTCCTATTATCATCTGGGCAAAACTGACATTTTGTAAATTCTTTTATGGTTTGGGCTTTGAAATATTGCTTATCTGCATATTTGCCATTTTGCAAATACATTTGCATCATAATAGACAAATCGTTGGCATTAGAGAAAAGTCCTGCATGCCCTCCCACTCCACCAAGCATTGCTGCCCCCATGTCATGTACATCTCCAATAAGAAGTTGATCTCTGAAATAATCATCCTTTTCAGTAGGTATAATTCTATCTTTCTCCAATCTTAATTTTGGAAGAAAACCCATAGTGGATAAACCCAAACTTTGATAAAAATTTTCTTTAACTAATTTATCAAGTGATTGATTGTAGTGTTTTTCAATTATGTCTTTGAAAAGATAATAACCTAAATCGGAATACTGATACTCTTTTTCTTCTAGTAAGTCGGATTCCAGCACTTGCTTTAAAATACTGTCAGGATAGCTGTGGTGCAAATACAAATCTTCCGCAACTTTTATGGGGTATTTCTCAGAATAACTATTACGGTAAAGCGTATCTCGCAAAGTTGTATCTTCTTCTATTGTTTCTCTGTAAAAAGGAATCCAGGATTGCAAACCAGACTGATGTGCCAATACTTCCTTTACTCTTAAATGCCCTTTATTGGTGGTGTAAAGCGATTTGTCTAATTTTCCCATTTTATAATTTAAAGAAAAATCTCCTTCTTCACTCATTTGCATTAGCATGGGGATGGTTGCAGCAATTTTTGTGATAGATGCTAAATCGTAAATGTCTGTATTTTTTACTTGTCTTTTCTTACTATAAGTGTGATATCCGTAAGATTTATGAAAAAATACTTTACCTTCCTTGGTAATAAGAATTTGACAGCCAGGAGTTGCTTTCTGATTAATGGCATTCTCTACCAAACTATCTATTTTGTAAAGCAAAAATTCATTTATCCCCACCTCTTTTGGAATAGTATATTTAATGCGAAATGCTTTTGTATTTAGACCGGATTTATTTTTAAAATGAAGAGTAGAGACTGGTAATCTCCCATTCATTACTATGCCACCAAAAATAGCTTGGGCAGTAAGTTCTTGGGCTATTTTACTATTTTGATAAGCCATTATAAAACCATCAAAATTGTTTGTAAAAAGGAAATGATTGATGGTATAAGGGTTCGCAAAAACCGATACAACTACTTTGGATTGAATAGCAAGAGTTTGCAAAAATAAATCGGTATTTCTTGCAATTTTATGTGTCTTCCAAGGGCTTTCATTAGATTGGTGAATACTTGCAACTACCAGATTAAATCCAACTAATTTATCCAAGAGTTCTCTTTGTATTTCTGAGCTAGGGCTTTCATCAATGGAAAAATGAGTAATGGGAGCATAATTAGATAGCATATTGGTAAAATGTTCTGAATTTCCTCCAATTGTAATGGCTGCTATTTTTAAAGTATCTAAGCGCTGAAATGGAATGAGGTTTTCATAATTCTGTAAAAGTGTGAGCGAATTTTCTACTAATTTTCTATTTACCAATTCAACATCAGAATTATTAATTCTAGAAGTTATATTCTTAATGTTGATTGGCTGAATACTATCAAGTCCCATCCATTTTTTTGCCATAAGAATCTTTTTGCATCTAGCATCAATCTCCTCTTGCGTGATTTTTCCGTCCAAAATCGCCTTCTGAATTTTTTCTATCGCCACAGGTACATCTTTTGAAACTAGTAGTATCTCATTGCCGGCTAAAAGTGCTTTTACATCCAACTCTCCAGCATCAAAATATTTGCTAACTCCTTTCATATTTAATCCATCAGTAAATATTAATCCCTGAAAACCCAATTCTTTTTTCAGGAGATTTGTTACTACTTTTTTAGATAAGGAAGATGCAAGGTTCTTTGTTGCATCAATGACTGGAATCCTGAGATGTGCTACCATGATACTTCCTAGACCTTTAGTAATCAAATGCCTAAAAGGAGCTATTTCAGTTGTATTTAATCGATATCTGCTATGCCGAATTACCGGAAGAGTTTCATGTGAATCTGAATCGGTATCCCCATGACCAGGGAAATGCTTGGCACAAGCTAAAATACCATTGTCTTGCATTCCTTGCATATAAGCGGTAGAAAATGTGGATACTTTTTGGGGTGATTCACCAAAAGAGCGGTTCCCAATTATAGGGTTTTTTGGATTACTATTAATATCCGCAACTGGTGCAAAATTGATATTCACTCCAAGTAATTTACACTGTTTTGCGATTTGCTCTCCCATTTTATAAATCAAATCCTTATCTTGAATGGCGCCCAAAGTCATCTGCCAAGGAAATCGCATTACAGAATCTAAACGCATAGCAAGCCCCCATTCCGCATCTTGAGCAATCATAAGTGGGGTTTTGGAAATGGATTGAAAATGATTTGTTAATTGCGCCTGTTCTGTAGGGCTTCCTTGTAGAAACATCAATCCTCCAATTTTGTAATCTTTTATAAGTGCGGAAATTTCCTCTTTATGAAAAGTGGCTTTGTTGGAATATGCTGCCACCATAAAAAGCTGAGCAATGCGTTCTTCCTCTGATAAATTTAACAAAACGCTATCTGCCCAATGTGTATTTTCAGAATGAAAAACTGGTTTCCAAAGCCCTTGTGAAAAAGCAGTTTGCACAAAAATTACAAGGAAAATAAATGCTATTGAAATTCTATTTATCACAGATTGTAAAAGTAAAAATTTATGTTTTTTAATAGAAGTTAGATTTTGTCAATTATGAACAATTATAAAAGTCATTTTCTATTCGATAAAATGAATATTTACTTAATTTTGTGAAATGCAAGCGCCAAGAATCCCTTCCTTTTTTAAAATACCTAAATCAAAATTATTTGACTATAAACCAAGGTATTACAATCAAAGAAAAGAAGAATTGGAACAACTTAAAAAAGAAGGGAAAAGAAGAAAAGGTTTGTTTTTTAACAGAAAAAAACAAAAAAGTGCAGCAGGAAACAGATCAAAAAGAATAATTTTTATCATTATTGCTTTACTTTTGTTAGCCTATTTAATTTTATCATAAAAAATACGCATTGGATATTATTCAATTACTTCCTGAACATGTGGCAAACCAAATTGCAGCCGGAGAGGTTATTGGGCGCCCCGCTTCTGCTGTAAAAGAAATGTTGGAAAATGCACTTGATTCTGGCGCAACAAATATCAAACTTTATATAAAAGATTCTGGAAAAACACTTTTGCAAGTGGTGGATAACGGATGCGGAATGAGTGAAGCAGATGCTCGGATGAGTTTCGAAAGACATGCTACCTCCAAAATAAATAAAGCAGATGATTTGTTTGCCATCAAAACCATGGGTTTCAGAGGAGAAGCAATGGCATCTCTGGCGGCAATAGCACATGTGGAAATGAAAAGCAAGCTCACTGAAAAAGAGTTGGGGACACATATTATTATTGAGGGGAGCCAAGTGAAAAAGCAGGAAGATTGCTCCTGTGCAAACGGCACTTCAATTTCCATTAAAAATTTATTTTACAATGTACCGGCTCGCAGGAATTTCCTAAAATCGGATAAGGTGGAAACAAGACATATTATAGAGCAGTTCAGCCGAATTGCTTTGGCAAATCCTGATATTAATATGAGCTTGCATTTAGATGATGTGGAGTATTTCCATTTAGAAAAATCGAACAAACGACAAAGAATTGTAAGTGTAACAGGTGCAAAAAGCAATCAGAAATTAGTGCCAATTCAGGAGCAAACCACTTTAGTAAATATTAGCGGATTTATTGGGAAACCTGAGTTTTGCAAACGAACGCGTGGGGAACAATATTTCTTTGTAAATAACCGATTTATCAAAAGCCCCTACTTGCATCATGCTGTTAAAAAAGCTTATGACGGCTTGATTCCAGACAATTATTTCCCCTCTTACTTTTTGTATTTAGATATTGATCCAAAATTAATTGACATCAATATTCATCCGACAAAAACAGAAATAAAATTTGAAGATGAGAGGTCAATTTACGCTATTATTCGTTCGGCTGTTAAGCATTCCTTAGGAAAATATAATGTAGCACCAACTATCGATTTTAATCTGGAAACTTCATTCGATATTCCTGTTATGGAGAAAGGGAAAGCTTATACTCAGCCAAAAGTAAAAGTAGATACTAATTTCAATCCTTTTGAAAAAGAAAAGCCCACTGAAATATTTTCGTGGGGAGATATTGTTGAAAAAGCGAATATTCAGCAGGAAATTGAAGTAGATTGGACTCAGGAAGTTCAAGAAAAACAACTGCTGCAAATTAAAAATCAATTTATTTTACTAGAAGGGAAAGGAGAGCTACTTATTATTCATCAGCAAAGAGCACACGAAAGAGTTCTTTTTGAATACTATCAAGATTTACTGGAAAACAAAAAAGTAGAATCCCAACAATTGGCTTTCCCATTTAATATTACATTCTCTAATTCTGATTATTTATTAATAACACAGCTTGAAGAACCTTTACATAATTTAGGATTTAGTTTTAAATTAAAAGATAATAGTATAGAAATAAATGGAATTCCTCCTGAGTGTACAAAGGAAAATCTGGAAGCTATTTTTGAGGAAATTTTGGAGCAAGAAAAAAATGATGATAAATTAAAAATTGCAATAAAAGAAAAAATAGCAAAAGTGTTAGCCAAAAATATAGCAATAAAAAAAGGAAAAAAAATAGAGCAAAAAGAAATGAAAGTACTTGTAAGTAATTTGTTTGCTTGTGATTTACCAAGCATTAGCCCAAATGGCAAACCAACAATTATTAATTTGGCTTTAAACGACATTACAAAACATTTTTAGCATGGATTATCGACCAGGAAATTTTAGGCATTTACCAGAAGTAGTAAAAAACTTACTCATTATAAATGGATTATTCTTTTTAGCAACCATCACATTGGATGGCATGGGATTTGATATGTACCGATTTTTCGGGCTTCATCAGTTTCAATCAATAGAGTTTATGCCACATCAACTCATTACGCACCTTTTTATGCATGGCAATTTTACCCACCTTTTCTTTAATATGTTTGCCCTTTGGATGTTTGGAAAAGTATTAGAAAATGTATGGGGAGGAAAGAAGTTTTTAGTCTATTACATGATAACAGGATTAGGTGCAGCAGCTATTCATTTAGGGGTAAGTCAATATGAAATTATGAGTTTGCAAGCACAAATTAGCAGCAATGATTTAAATACAATCCTTAATGAAGGTAGTAATATTTTAGCTGGCGGACAAAATTACACAAACCCAAGTATGGGTAAACTGAATCTGTTAATACACACCCCAACAGTTGGGGCTTCTGGGGCGGTTTTTGGCGTGTTATTGGCTTTTGGCATGCTTTTTCCAAATGCACTTTTATACATCTATTTAGCGATTCCTATCAAGGCAAAATATTTTGTAATCCTTTATGGACTTTTAGAATTGTATGCTGGAATTAGCAATAATCCTGCCGACAATGTGGCACATTTTGCGCATTTAGGTGGAATGATATTTGGCTTTTTACTAATAAAATATTGGAGAAAAAACTCAAATACCTTTTACTAAATGAGTAGTGTTTTTGAGGATATAAAAAATAATTTTAAGGGAGGGAATTCGCTTACTAAACTCATCTATATTAATGTAGGGGTTTTTCTGATTGCTAGTGTTTTGCGTGTTTTATCATTCCTTTTTATGGTAAACGGCTGGGAGTTTTTATCTTATTTTACTCTGCCAGCAAGTATCCCCCTTTTAATAAAAAAACCTTGGAGTATAATAAGCTATATGTTTTTGCATCAGAGTTTTATTCATTTGCTTTTCAATATGCTTTGGCTCTATTTTGGCGGTCAAATATTCCTCTCCTTTTTTGATAACAAAAAACTAATAAGCACTTATGTACTTGGCGGTATAAGTGGAGCCGTACTGTTTATTCTGTCTTTTAATCTTTTTCCGGTTTTTGCTACTGCTCTGCCAAATGCCGTGGCTCTTGGAGCTTCCGCCTCAGTGCTTGCCATTATTATGGCAATTGCCACCAAATCACCTAACTATTCTATCCGTTTGTTACTTATTGGAAATATAAAATTAAAACATATTGCTATTGTTAGTATTGTTTTAGATATCATGAGTATTCCACAAGGAAATGCAGGGGGACATATTGCGCATTTAGGAGGCGCATTTTTTGGATATTTGTATGTAAAACAATTAAATAGCGGAAATGATATTGCAAACAGTTTTAATAAAATAATGGATAATTTAAACTCTTATTTAAAAAAAGATCCCAAGCTAAAAAAAGCATATAGCAGAAAAAAATCGGATCAAGACTACCGAAAGGAAAAAGTACAAAACCAAGCCAAAATTGATAATATTTTAGATAAAATTGCAAAATCGGGATATGAAGGACTAACAAAAGAAGAAAAAGATATTTTGTTTAAAGCAAGTAAAAAGTAGCGTTTGAAAAATTTATCCTTCATAAATAAGATTCTGTTCCTTATAAATTCTTTATTGTTAGTTGGGCAAACTCTATCCTATTTAGCCCCATTTGTTAGCCCTAGTATTTTTTGGCCAATTGCCTTTTTTGGTCTGCTGTTTCCCATTTTTTTTCTTTTAAATCTTCTCTTTATTTGTTATTGGCTCATTGTAATGAAAAAACCATTTTGGGCAAACCTAATTGTACTGATAATTGGCATGAATTCTATTTCTACATTAATTGGGAATTCGGAAGACAAAAGCACAAAAGAGGGAGAAAATAATTTCAGTATTATGAGTTATAATGTACGGCTTTTTAACGCCTATAATTGGATTAAAAAAGAGGGCGTAAAAAATGAAATTTTTGATTTGTTTAATCAGAGAAATACCAATATTCTCTGCATTCAGGAATTTTATGCACCAAAGCAGTTGCCAGAATTAGACTACTCTTTTCAGCATATTGGCTTGCAGAGTAAAAAAAGCCAGTGGCACATGGCAATTTACAGCAAGTTCCCACAAATAAATAAAGGAACGGTGAGTATAAAAGGAGAGCGAATGAACAATACTTGTATTTTCTCGGATATGGTTTTTCAAGGAGATACTATCAGAATTTATAATATTCATTTGGCTTCTAATTGGTTCGACAAAAGCGATTTGGCTTTTATGGAAAATCCGGAGATGAGTAAAGAAGCAATAAAAAAAGGGGTATTTGGCATTGGGAAAAGATTAAAAAACTCTTTTCAGAAACGCACCATGCAAGTAGAGGTAATAAAACAACATATGGAAAAATCTCCCTACAAGATTATTGTATGTGGTGATTTTAATGATACACCAAACTCCTTTGCTTACCACAGAATTTCTGAGGGATTGCAAGATGCTTTCCTAAAAAAGGGAAATGGTATTGGCAGTACTTTTTTGGGTAAAATTCCCTTTTTGCGCATTGACTATATTTTGCATAACTCTAAGTTTAAAACAAATTCCTTTACTACACACCAGCAAAAGCTTTCCGATCATAAAGCAATAGAAAGTAGTTTGGGTTTTAATGTGCCCAGAGCGGGAGTCGAACCCGCACGTCCATAAGAACACATGGCCCTCAACCATGCCTGTCTACCAATTTCAGCACCTGGGCGAAAGGGTTAAATTAAAAGAAAAATCCCGCTAAAACGGGATTTTGTGACCTGACTGGGGCTCGAACCCAGGACCCTCTCCTTAAAAGGGAGATGCTCTACCTGCTGAGCTATCAGGTCGTTCAAAAACGGCTGCAAATATATTACTATTTCTCAATCAAAAAAATGTTTTTTCATAAGTTTTAACTATGAATGGGATACCTCTCAAAATTAGCATTTTTATCGAACAATAGGCGGTAAGTTTTTAGCTTTTGATAGTCGGTGGCACCAAGTCCTTCTATCAGTTTTAGCATCTTAGGATTAAAATCGCCCACCCATGTCATTATAATATTTTCATACTTCTTACTTTTTAGAAATTGATTGGAAATTTGTTGTATTAGTGCTCCTTCCACCCCTTTTTTCTGAAAATCAGGAGTAACTCCAAACACAACTCCATGCACATTTTTTGGTGGACAAAATTTTAACAAAAGCCAAAATTTAATTTTTCCAAAAAAGTTAAAATTTCCATTGATGTATTTAAAAATCTCGTTCAGTTCGGGCAAAAAAATAGAGAAGGCAATTGGATCCTCTTTATAATAAGCAAACCAAATTATTTTTTCATCCATTATAGGGCTCATCTTATTAATGATACTTACCGCTTGTTTTTGCTTCATTTTCCTAAAATTACGAAAGGAATTACCCCAAGCTTTATTGTAAACTATGCGGAAATCCTCTGCATATTTAAGTTTATTTTTTTTTCTAATGTGCTCAAAAGTATACTCTTTATCTTCTGCTATTCTCTCCGCCCTTATCTTGTATTTTTCTTGCAAAGGAGCAGTTACTGCCCGCATAGAAACATGCTGATTGTAGTAAGTTTTGAAACCATAATCCTCAAAGAAACTTTGATAATAAGCAGGGTTGTAATTGTTGGCATAAACGCTAGGATTATCAAATCCTTCTACTAGTAACCCCCAAAATTTATCCTTTTCACCAAAATTAATAGGACCATCCATTGCCTGACAATCTCTTTCTTTAAGCCAATTTTTGCAAGCATCAAACAATAAGAAAGCTGCTTTTTTATCCTCAGTACATTCAAAGAAACCCATACCACCAACCGCTATTTTGCCACTTTTCATTTTCCTATTTACAAATGCTGCAACTCTACCAATTACTACTGCATTATCATCTAGTAAAATCCATCTTATGACTTCTCCATGTCTTAGCTGTTTATTTTTACTTTTATTAAAAATTGGTTCAATATCTTGCAGCAGGTGAGGCACCCAAACATTAGTGTTTTTATATATCCTAAAAGGAAGTTGATGAAAACTTTTTATTGTCCTTTTATTATTTACTTCAAATAATTGCATTTTAATTCATTAATTTGTAGAGTAAAAATAATATTAATTTATGAAAAACAAAGTTATTATCATTACAGGTGCCTCATCAGGTATTGGAGAAGCATTAGCTATTTCCTTGGCAAAAAATGAGAATAAATTGGTGCTTGCTGGCAGAAATATGGAAAAACTTTATGCCGTTTCTGAAAAAATAAAAGCTAAAAATATAAATACAATTAGCATTGCAACTAATGTATGTAAAGCAGAAGACTGCCAAAGGTTAATTGAAAAAACCATTGCAGAATTTGGGAGAATTGATGTGCTTATAAATAATGCTGGAATATCCATGCGGGCATTATTTAATGAATCCAACCTAGATGTAATAAAAAAAGTAATGGATACGAACTTTTGGGGAACAGTTTACTGTACAAAATATGCACTCCCTTATTTACTAAAAGTAAGGGGTTCTCTAGTTGGCATTTCCTCTATTGCTGGACATATTGGACTTCCAGAAAGAAGTGCTTATTCAGCTTCAAAATTTGCCATGAATGGATTTTTGGAATCGATAAGAAGTGAAAATTTAGAAAATAATTTGCATGTACTTATTGCTTGTCCTGGGTTTACGGCTAGCAATATCAGAAAATCAGCACTTACAAAAGATGGGACTCCACAAACAAGAAGCCCTAGAAATGAGAAAAAAATGATGACTGCTGAAAAGGTTGCAAAAGAAATTATTTGTGCAATAGATTGTAAAAAAGATACTTTGACTTTAAGCGCAAATGGCAAACTTATTGTCTGGATCAATCGGTTTTTTCCAAAAATTGCAAAACGACTGGTTTTTAATCATTTCTCCAAAGAGAAAAAAATCAACTGATGCGGATTTTCTTAATTGGATTTATGGGCTGTGGAAAATCAACAATCGGCAAAAAATTAGCAAAAACTTTAAGCTGTAAGTTCATTGATTTGGATAAATATATTGAGAGGAAAACAGGGGAAAGTATCCAGCAAATTTTCAAAGAAAAAGGAGAAAAGTATTTCAGGGTTTTGGAAACAGAAAGTTTGATGGAGATATGTAAAAGTGATAATCTTGTAATTGCAACTGGCGGAGGAACACCTTGCTTTTTTGATAATATGCAAAGAATACTGGATAAAGGAATTTGTATTTACCTGAAAATGGATATAGAGGATTTGGTAAAAAGATTGAGTAAAGAAAAAAGTAAAAGACCCTTAATTGAAAATCTTACTGAAAAATACTTAGTAAATTTTATACGAAAAAAACTTGTGGAAAGAGAAGTGTTCTACAACAAGGCAAATCATATTATACAAGCAAAAAATATTAGTGAAAAGGATATTATAAAACTAATTTCTTAGGAAAGATACACCCCTGCATTTTTTTCTAACTCTACAGAAATATGTTCTTTTAAAGTTGTAGACAAGGATAAGCCAACAAAATCCGCTTTTATGGGGAAACGATTGTGGTTTCTATCCACAAGCACTATGGTTGATAATCTTTTTAAGGGAACCGACAAAAAATATTTTGTACCAAACATTAGTGTTTTTCCAGAATTGATCACATCATCAACCAAAATAATTACTTTGTTTTTGTATTCCTTTTCTTGAATATCAACTTCTATATCTTTATAGAAAGGATGATCTTTATCCACTTTTATGGTAGCTAGTTTTACTTTTATATTGGAAATTTCCATTAATTTATCTGCTAGTTTCTTTGCTAAAAGTAGGCCCCTATCTGCAATTCCAGCAATAATAATTTCTTTCTCTTTATAATTTTGCTCATAAATTTGCCAAGCCAAACGATCTAGTTTTTGCTGGACTTGTTTTTTATCTAATACTAGTGTTTTACTCATGAGTTATTGGTAACTTACATCTGTAAATGACCCTTGCGTAACGCTAACATTTGATGCGTCAATTGGGTCGGTATTTAAAGCCTCAAAGCTAAAAGTTCCAGACACTTTATTTGCTGTAATCTTTGAGAAGCGAGCAGTCCCTGTGAAATTGGGAACAGAAGTGGCAAAAATATCAGTTCCTTGCCAAACATGCCCAGAATTAGAAGAGCCAAGTATGTAATCAATATCTGTTAAAAAATTATCTTTAAATGTATTTTGTGCGCTCCCAATAGTAATTGTTACTGTATTCATAACCCTAGCGCCTGGCAGATTAGAAGTAGCACTAATTTCTAAAGCACCATTTAAAGCAGGATTTGTTGTAATAATTTGTGATTGAGGATCAGAATCATTTAATTGTGCTCCATCAATCATGCAGCTAAAAGAGGAAGAAGGCGAAAAAGGGTCTTCCTCTTCTGCACAGGAGGAAAATAAAAGTCCAAAAGATAAAAACAGGTAAAATAATTTCTTCATATTTAATTTTTCAATATTAATTATTCAAAAAGCAATGATACAAAAATCCTCTATTTCTGCAATAGTAAATTCCCTTTAAAACTATGAGGAACATACATTTCTTTCAACACACTTATAATGTAGGAATAATACCCATTTGCAGAAACTTTTCCCTCATTAATCGTACCATCCCAATTTTCATACTCCAAATATATTAATACTTATTGTGCTAAAGCAATAGAAAGTGTTTTTTATAATCACTTATTATTATACTTTTTTTAGATTTGCGAAAAACAATACAAATGAAAAAATCAATTTACTTCTTATCTGCAATTGCAATATTCTTGCTGCTAACACCAAATGTATTTAGCAAACTAAATGGCTCTCCAGGAGCAAAAACGGGCTCACCTATGGATGGGAATAATTGTACTGCTTGCCATGATGATGGTACAATAAATACTGGCTCTGGAATACTTTCAGTTGCTACTAACATCCCTGTGCAGGGCTATACTGCCGGGCAAACTTATGCTATTACGGTTCAGATGATCCAAAGTTCCCGTAGCAGATTTGGTTTTGAAATAACTTGTGAGGAAGGTAATTTTGGAACTGCTAAAACAGGGAGTTTTGGTATTACAGACGCAACAACAACTAAGTTTGTAAATAATAATACTGCAGTTACTCATAAGCAAGGAGGTACGTCTGGTTCAGGATCTAAGACTTGGAGCATGAATTGGACCGCACCACAAACAGGTGTTTCTGCTGGGGTTATTTTTTATGTAAGTGCAATAGCAGCTAACAACAATGGAAATAATCAAGGGGATGAAGTATATACTACTTCTAGACCTTTTCCAGAGGCACCTTCTTCTATTTCTGAAACACATAATAATATTACTGCTTTTGTAAATCCTATATCAAAAGATATTATGATAAATGCGGTGGAGCCAATACATATTAGTAATTTAGAAGTTTATGATATTTCTGCTAAACTAGTTTATAGTAAAAAAGAAGTTTTATTACCAAGCGCTATAAATGCTGATTTTCTGGATGCCGGCATTTACATTCTGAATATGCAAACAAGAGGTGGAAAGATTATTACTAAAAAAGTGATTCTTCCTTAGTTGCCAATAATTTCAAATTCCGTTCTTCTGTTATTCTGTCGCCCTTCTAGGGTTTCGTTACTATCGATTGGAGCAGTTGAGCCATATCCTTTTGCAGTTAGCTTTTCCTTATCTATTGCTTTACTGATAAGATATTCTACTACCGCTTCTGCTCTTTTTTGAGATAATCTGTTATTGAGCACCTCTGAGCCAGTATTATCGGTATGTCCTGAAAGTTCTACTTTCAAATTTGGTAATTCTTTCATCAAAGAAACTAATCGGTCTAATTCTGAATAGGAATCTTCTTTTACAATAGATTTCCCAATGTCAAAAAATACATTACGCAAAGCGATTTTGCTGCCAATATCAATATACATCAACTCAATATCTTTTTCTACTAAATTGTATGCCTCCCCTTTTGGAATATCAAAATTCTCAGAATGAAACAAATAGCCCTCCGCACTAACGGCTATACCATAATTTTTTCCAGAGGGCAAGGAAATTAAAAACTTCCCAGAAGAAGAATTAGAGTTTAGTTGAATGTATTCCTTTCTAGAAGCATTATCCATTATTGTAATATTTGCAGCAACTGCTTCCTTAGTGATTATATCCAGAACCTTTCCTTTAAAAACGGTTAGATTTCTTTCTTCTATCATAATTGGCTGGGTAATCGATTTGTCTTTTACAGGATTTGCAATACTTGCTATAAGTTGTTCTTCAGAATCTAATGATTGTGGTTTTTCGCTTCCCCAATAGGTAACCTTATAAATATCCAAGCCACCTTTTCCTCCTTTTCGATTTGATGCAATATAGGCCACTTTTCCGCTTGCTGTGGAGGAATAAAACAAATCATCATAAGGAGTGTTGATGGGCGTACCTAAATTTTGAGCAGGACCCCAATGCCCTAATTCATCAATATAAGAAACAAAAATATCATAGCCACCCATGGAATTATGCCCTTGTGAAGAGAAATACATGGTCTTTCCATCAGGGTGCAAATAAACGGAACCTTCCTGGTATTTTGTGTTCACTTCATGCCCTGCAGATTGTCCTTTTCCCCAGATATTTCTTTCCCTTTGCATCACCCCTGAAAACATGATGTCCCAATTTTTACCATAACCACCATCCGTTAAATAATACACTTTGATATCTTGAGGATCGTAAGAGGCAAGGGTTTCATTGTCAGTTGTATTTACAGAATTTTCTGCTTTACCCATTTTCCTTGCTGGGGGTTCCCATTTTGTTCCATTTAGTTTGGATTCAAATACATCTGCATTTTCATTTTCTATCTTATAAATAAGCAACCTTTGTCCATCATAAGAGAGTCCACCAACAGCATCATCTTCTGAAGTGTTTAATGTTGTTATTGCCTCTATTGCAGTCCATTTTCTTTTATCTAAAGTTGAAAAATAAATCTCATTATCGTATCTTTCAAACTCATCAGCTAAATGTTCATTTGCCCTGTTGGAAGTAAAAATAAGCAATTCCCCGTCCGCACTAAGGCAAGGGCTCCAATCGTCATTTTCAGAATTAAGCGCTATATTGTCAATCCATACTTTTTGTGGTTTTCCGGATAATACAATCGCACTTTCACACTCCAGAATGTGTTTTTTGTAAAAATCGGAAAAGGGCTCAAATCGTTTTTCAGATTGTCTTTTTTTGAATATTTTAAACTGGGTAATTGCATCATTATATTTTCCTTCTAATTGCAGACCCATTGCATAATAAAAATGAATATTTGGGGAAGCATTTTGCTCATTAGCATCCATTGAAATGGCTTTTTCTAAAAATGGGTAGGTCAAATATTTCTGATTGGTATACAGGTAAGCATTACCAATTTTTAGATTAAGATCTATATTTCTTGGGTTAAACTCATTGGCTTGTAAATAATAAAAAAGTGCTTTTTCAAAATAGTCAATAGCATCATTTCTTGCAAAAATTGCCTCATTTGCTTTTTCCAAAAATTCATCTCCTATTTTTATGTTTTTGACAGCTTGCTTTAGTCCGTCTTTTTTCGATTTGAAATTAGAGGATCTAAAATCGATATTTTGGGCAAATAACTGATTCACTGAAAACAAAATCAGCAAAAGAATTTTTATACTTTTATATCTAGTAGCAATCATTCATCAAATATTTTTTGGCCAATTCAATTCCCAAATCAAAAGCCTTTTGCCAATCTGCACAAGCCCCACCCTCATCTCTTTTCATTTGCTTTGATATTGCTCTGTTCAAATATGCTTTCCCATAGTTTTCATCAACTAATATTGCCTTATCAAAATCAGCAATTGCAGAAATATAATCTTTGTTTTTATGGTGGAGAATTCCTCTGTTATTATAGGCAAGTGTATAATCAGAATTTATTGCAATCGCTTTATCAAAATCAGTTGCGGCAGCAGCATAATCTTTAAGCTCAAATTGCAACCTACCCCTGTTGTTGTAAGCAATTTCGTAATCCGGATTTTTTGTAATGGCAATGGTATAATTGTTCATTGCTTTTTCTCCATCATCAGTAAGCCGATAAATCCCTGCCAAATTATTGTACAAAAAAGCCAAGTTTTCATCTAGTAAAATAGCACTTTTATAATCTGAAATTGCTTTTTCGTATTGCTGCAAATTTCGATAACAACTTGCCCTGTCGTTATAAGCATTTGCTGTCGGCTTTATATCAATGGATTTGGAATACAACTTTATTGCTTCTTCTATATTATTTTGTAGAAATAGAATTACTCCCTGTTCGTAATATGCTTTGTAATTTTTGTCATCTATCTCAATAATCCATTTATAATCTGTTAGAGCCAAATTATTTTTATACTGATTTCGGTAAATTTCTGCTCTCTTAAAAAGGGAGAGAATATGTCTGCTATCTAGGGAAAAAGTGAGAGAAAAATCAGCAATTGCATTATCATAATCTGAAATTTGAGAATAACAAACTCCCCTGTTGAAATAAGCCGCAATAAAAGAGGAATCCATACCAATTGCCTTGGAAAAACTATGAATCGCTTCTGTAAAATTATTTAGCTCAAAAGATTCAATTCCTTTATTGTAGGCATCTCGTGATAGTTTAAGGCTTTTTTGTTGCAAATTAAAATTTGCAATTGAATCCTGAAAATTTGTTTCTTGATTATTTAACGTACTATCAATTAGTAAAGAATCAGTGTCTTGAGAAATGCTAAAATTTGCAAAACCCAAACAAAAAATAAAGAAAAAAATATGTTTTTTCATCAATATAAATAGAGGCGTAAAAATAGTTTTTTACTAATTTTAAGACGATAGAAAATGTATTTTTTTTCAACAATTTTCAAATATTTTTTTTCAACAATTTTCAAATATTTTTTTTATATTTTTTCAAATTTAAAAAATAAAATATAGAAATAGCAATTAAAAATACATACTATTCTATATCTTTATGTATAATTTATATCTTACTGATTAATAGTTTTCTATATTTATATTATGACAAGTTGTCATATAGCGTTTTAAGTAAAAAATAAGTAAAATCAAATACTAAAGAATAAGAAAATTGGATTTTGTAGTTTTGCAAAATGAGAATTGACATACTAAGTATTTTACCAGATTTTTTTAATATTGCGTTTGAGCAATCCATTTTAAAAAGAGCACAAAAAAAGGGGATTGTAGAAATCCATATTCACGACATACGAAAATACTCCACCAACAAGCAAAAAAGTGTGGATGATTATCAATATGGCGGAGGAGCTGGTATGGTGATGTGCATACAACCAATTGATGATTTGATAAGCAAACTAAAAAGCGAAAGGAATTATGATGAAATTATTTATCTAACCCCTGACGGAGAGCAGCTCAATCAAGGAATTTGCAATAAACTCTCTACATTAAAAAATATCATTTTGCTTTGCGGACATTATAAAGGAATTGACCAAAGAATAAGAGATCATTTTATTAGCAAAGAAATTTCTATTGGTGACTATGTGCTAACAGGAGGAGAATTAGGAGCTATCGTTCTTTCTGATGCCATTATTCGCCTTATTCCTGGAGTAATCTCAGATGAAACCTCTGCTCTTACCGATAGTTTTCAAGACCAATTATTATCCCCACCCATTTATACTCGCCCATCCGAATACAAAGGATGGAAAGTACCAGAAATATTACTTTCAGGAGATGATAAAAAAATTGAGAAATGGAGGCAAGAGCAAGCTGAAATACGCACAAAAACAAGAAGACCAGATATTTTAAAGGATAAATAAATTTTATCTTAAAAAGTAGGATTATATTTCAAAAAATAAATTGTAATATTGCACTCCAATTTTTAAACAATTAATTACCTAGAAATGAACTTAGTCGATAGCATATCAAAAGAGTGTTCAAATATGAATCAGTTTCCAGAATTCGGTTCGGGCGACACCATAACAGTTTATTATAAAATTAAGGAGGGAAATAAAGAGAGAACCCAACACTTTAAAGGTGTGGTTCTTCAAAGAAAAGGTAGCGGAACTACCGAAACTTTTACAATTCGAAAAAATTCAGGTGGCATTGGAGTAGAAAGAATTTTTCCAGTAAACTCCCCTATTCTTGAAAAAATTGAGATAAATAAAAGAGGAAAAGTAAGAAGAGCAAGAATCTTCTATTTAAGAGACTTAACTGGTAAAAAAGCCAGAATTAAAGAAATCAGAAAATAAAGATTATCTAAAATAATTTAAAAAACCCGCTAAAATGCGGGTTTTTTATTGCCCTAAAATCACAAATTCTGTTCTTCTATTTTGGGCTCTCCCTTTTTCTGTTTCATTAGTTATAATTGGTTTTTGCTTTCCAAAACCTTGAAAATCTAACCTATCTTTTTTTATTCCATTATCTAGTAAAAAGGAAAAAACTGCCTTTGCTCTATTTTTGGAAAGCAATAAATTGGCAGAAGCCGAACCAATATTATCGGTATGTCCGTGAATGGCTAATCTTAGTGAATTATTTAATTTTAAATAATCGGAAAATGCAAAAAGAATCTCACTAGAAGTATTATTTAGCTCGAATGAATTAGTCGCAAAATAGATATTATCTAATCGGAAAGCTTTACCATTTCCTAATTGTTCTAGCTCAAAATCTATTTTTTTTGGAGAAGAAAAATCATCATTATTAGAAGAAATATAGGTGGAATTAAAAGCATATCCTTTTTTATTGATACTAAGCAAAATATCATCCTCTTTATCAAGGGTTACAGCAATAGTATATTCTCCATTTTGCACGCTAATTTGCTTATTTTCTTTAGTACGAATATTTTTAAGCTGAATACTTGCATCACTGAGCAGATTACCATTTTCATCCCTTAATTCTCCTTTCAAAAACAAAACTTTTTTCGGCTTTGCCTCATCATACAAATCGAAAGCATACAAATCCCAACCCCCTATTCCATTTAACTGATTGGAAGCAAAATAGGCCTTCTTCCCATCCGTACTCACAAAAAGCCCTAATTCATCCGCAATGGTATTGATTGGATAACCAATATTTTTTGGCTTTTGCCAATTTCCTAAACTATCTTTTCTGCAAAAGAAAATATCATAACCCCCAACAGATGGAAACTGATTGGAAGCAAAAAACATTGTCTCAGAATCAGTATGCAAAAAGGGAGATTTTTCATTATCTTTTGTATTGATATTTTTACCCAAATTTTTTGGCTCTAACCACTCCCCTTTTACATTTTTTTTGATAAAATATAAATCAGCTCCGCCAAATCCACCCTTTCTGTCACTAGCGAAAATAATAGTATTTCCATCAGCAGAAACAGAGGGTTGCGATTCCCAACTTTTTATACCATTTATCTTCTTGTTAAAGGCAGTAATTTCAGACCATTTTCCATCTGTTTTCTTAAAAGTATAGAATAAATCACAATTATTATAGCCACTAATTGAATTGGCGCAAATAGTGAAATACAAGGTATTATTATCAATTGTAATACTCGCCCCGCCCTCATTGGAATTTCTGTTAAATGGAAATGGCATAGGGTTTCCAGCATTAAAATTTGTTGAATCTTCTGTGCTAAAAATAAACTCTTCTGTAATGGACTGGGTCAAACTGCCAATGTCATTTTTTTTGCCTCTTCTAGTATAAAAAACCATTTCCTGGTCGGGCGATAAAATGGGTAAATACTCATCTGCTTTGGTAGAAATCCCTTCTACTACTTGCGGATTAAAAGGCACAGGATTATTGATTATATCAGCAATTACTTTTGCTTGCTCATACATCTTTTCAGCTTTATTCTTAGTAATTTCATCCAAACCTAATGCAATTGATTTTTCTAAATATTTACTTGCATGCCCATACATTTTTCTATCATAGTTTAACTCTCCTAGCAAATAATAAACTAAGGGATTTTTCTGAGGGCAAAACTCAATGGTTTTTAAGGCAAATTCCTCTGCCAATAAATCTTTATCTTGCTTCCAGTACAGAATAGAAAACAAACGATTTATGGCTGGAATATCTTTATTTCCCTTTGCTTTTTTTAGTAGGTTTTGTGCTTTATAAAATTGGTTTTTTTCAATAAGGGATGATGCTCGATTACACATTCGTTTTGTTTTTCCATCCTCAGGAAGGCAATCTTGGGCATAAGAGAATTGGAGAAAAAAGAAAAAAGAAAAAAGAAAAATTATTCGCATGCTAACTCATTAGTTCCTTCTCAGTAACTTCTCGCAATTCACCTTCAGTTGCTGCAACCACAGTTGCCACAGTAGCATCACCTGTTACATTTACAACCGTTCGCATCATATCTAATATTCTATCCACCGCAAAGATAAGAGCAATTCCTTCTGGATCAATACCAATAGCGGAAAGCACAATCACTAGCATCACCATTCCAGCACCAGGAACGGCTGCTGCACCAATGGATGCCAAAGTGGCTGTAAGCACAATAGTTAGTTGAGCTGCTAAATCCAAATCATAACCAAAAGCTTGGGCAATAAACACAGCCGCTACTGCTTGATACAAAGAAGTACCATCCATATTGATGGTCGCACCAAGTGGCAACACAAAAGAAGAAACTTCTTCCGATACGCCTAAATGTTCCTCACACCTTTCCATAGTAACAGGCAAAGTTGCAGCAGAGGAAGAAGTGGAAAATGCCAACATTTGTGCTGGAGAAATAGCTTTGAAAAAATCAACATATTTAACTTTGGTAAATATGCGTAAAACAAGCGGATATACCACCAATATCATAATCAGCAGACCAATAATTACAGTAACTGAATACAGGCCCAAGGCAATAAATAAATCGGCACTACCACCAAAATCAACCACTAAACCACCCAAAAGAGCAAACACTCCATAAGGTGCCGCCATCATGATGATATCCACAATTTTCAGGATAATATCATTTATGCCATCAAAAAAACCTTTTACATAAGCGGTTTGCTCGTTCGGTAACATTATCATGGCAATGCCAAATAAAATGGCGAAAAAGATAACCTGCAACATATTGCTGTTATCGGATGCAGCCGATAGAAAATTAGAAGGAACAATATCCACCACAAATTGAAGTGGACCATCCTCTTTTACATTGGTTGCCGCATTAATTTTATCTCCTGCTTTAGAGGCGTATGCCTCTTTTAACTCCATGCGTTTCTCCTGGGAAAAAGTATTTCCTGGCTGCACTGAGTTTACTAGAAACAAACCGATTGTTACCGCCACTACTGTAGATGCCAAATAAAAACCAATGGTTTTACCGCCAATACGCGATAGTTTAGAAATATCAGAAAGGGAAGCCACCCCTTTGATAAG
>LWDU01032398.1_pt1 | contig 23172 bp, 21 predicted proteins | sample 727161 | NCBI WGS metagenome assembly LWDU01 (sample SAMN04566230, study PRJNA314399) | hydrothermal vent metagenome | isolation source: deep sea hydrothermal plume seawater | place: Mexico: Gulf of California, Guaymas Basin | collected 2004-07-11
CCTGCACCAGCGGCAACAAAGCCTAACAATCCCATCATAATAGGTACAACAATAAACACAAAACTAGCAATTATATAAGACGGAATAATGCTTTCTGTCTTAATACTAAATGCTCGCTGATAAAAACTATTATCGCCCCATGGACCACCCATGTGGCCTAGGAATGCCGCGGCTCCAAAGCCTGTAAATATACCCCAAGCAAAAGGTGTGCCTAATATAGATGCTCCAAGTCCTGTGCGTCCTCCTAACCCTGCAACTACTGTACTCCAGCCACCTGCTTCTGAAATTGCCCAAGGTACTAATATAATAACACCTGCCCAAACTACAATAATTTTAATTACTTCTGTGACTACTGTTGCTTTGAGTCCTGTACGAAATGAATATAAAATTGCTACTCCTGCCATTAAGAATGTTGCAAGAGTATAATCTATTCCAGTAAGAATGTTAACAGTTTTTGATCCTGCTAACAAATTAATAGCAAATGCACATGTAGCAAGAATCATCATTTCTACTACAAATAGCCATTGCAATCTAGGACTAAATCGTTTTCGCAAGTAACCCGAAAATGTAAAGCCTTTTGGTGATTCGACACGTATCTTTTTTGCAAAATACGCAAATGCACCTAATGTTAAAAAATTGCCTAAGCAAAACCAAAACAAACCTACCAAACCATTTACGTATGCTTGTTGGGCACTAATAAACAATCCTGGTGCCCATAACCATGCGGCCGCCACACTTAATGAGCCCTGAAATGTGTTTAATTCACGTCGTGCTACTAAAAAAGATGTTTTAGTATCATCATATCCGCGTGAATACCAATAGGTCATTGCAAGTGCAAATAACCCATATACTACTAAAATTCCTACGCCTGTCCCTGGAGAGAAGAGTGGGAATAAACTTTCTATATCCATTTATTTCCTTTTCCATTCACTATACAGCCGTTGTCTATCAAGGGTTGTATGTGTTTCTGTTGTCATAAAATTTATTTTATAATTAAACATGTCAGCAAAATGTTCCATCCATTCTTCATTCCATGGAAAAAAACTTATTTGCGAACACATATCGTCATCATGATCATGATGACCAGGGTTACACCGCCAATAAATTCGGCTAGTGTTTTTTAATATACTTACTACTTTTGCAATTTGGTTTGTTATCTTTGTAACATCACCAAAATGTATTGATCCCAAACATAATGCAACATCAAATTTATCGTCTGGTAAAAAATGTTCCAAACCTATTTTTATATCGGCCGCATCATTTGCAGGATCTATTCCTACCAAATTTGGTATTTTATCTCTAAATAAATTATATCCACATCCTACATCTATTACTGTTTCATGCGGTTTAATTTTATCTATTATTTGTATGCCGGAATATTCCCACTTATCTATTGGAGAAGGTTCCCACACATTCTCAAAATAATAATCGAGTTCTTTCTGATTGTTCATGTATATTGTTTAATGTAAATTTTTTAAACCAATTTATAGATAATACAATTCGCTCTATATCGCTGTTTAAATTATTAACAAAATGATATTTTGATCCTTCAAAGAAAAACGCACGACTATCTGTAAAACAATCTATATCTTTTTGTTCTTTTGAATTATTAAAATAACATTTGCCAGTTCCTTGCAATAAAATATTTAAAACAACACCCCGTTTGCCCAAATCGATATGAGGACGACCTTTAAAATTTTTTGGGGTTACCAATATGTGCATACTATTAGGTTTTAAACGAAATTTATTACTAATTTTATCTTCAAGGGTTTTATTGGCTCTATAATATCGAATATCGCCTCCCTGCATTTTTAATTGTTTTTTTACTTTAGAAGGGCCCTTACTGCGGTAACTTATAGTTTCTTCGCCTGTATTAAATTCTAATAATTTATCTTTAATATCTGCAAATAAATTGTTAAATTCAGGAACTACAACATATCTCATTTTTTTAAAATTGTGCTAAAGTCTGCCGTTATAAGTGATTTAATTTGTTTAATTGCTAAATCATATAAATTGTTTTGTTTACTGCGAATTTGAAAATGAAACCATTTTGGGTCTTCAAACATTTTATGAGTATCTTTAAATTTACTATGCTTTGTAGTATTCATCCATATTAATAAATCTGGTTCAAATAATTGTCTAAGTTCTTCTGTTGGACATATAAAATCACAAATTACAAATCCGTCTAATGCTTCTGCCATTTCTTTTATGCGTAAACATTGCCGTTTTCTTCCTTCGGGGGAAAAATCCCAATCTTTGGCCTGTTTTCGTATTTCGTCGTTATTTAAATGGGGGCAATTTAATGCATAGGCTAATTTTTTAGCAAAGGTTGTTTTGCCAGAGTCATTTAACCCCATTACCAGTATCTTTTTTGTCATTCTTAAGTGTATACCTTTATTTTGTGTTTACGCTCAAATTCTCTAGCATCTTTTTTCGTGTTTACTAGAGGTTCTCCTTTGATGTTTAAACTTGTGTTAAGTAACATCGGACATCCTGTTTTTTCATACCAAGTTTCTAGTAAATTTCTTACGTGTGGACAGTCTTCTTTAGTAACTGTTTGTACCCTGCTGGTATTATCTATGTGGATAATAGCGGGAAATTGCTCTGGATACTTACATTTTGCAGTAAATTGCATATAAGGTGAAGAACTCACTGGCATATCAAAATAAGAATCTGCATGTTCAGCAAGTATCATTGGAGCAAAGGGCCTAAACGGCTCTCTTCGTTTATATTTATTAACTAACTCCTTTATTTTGTCACCTCGAGGGTCGGCTAACAGCGATCTATGCCCTAATGCTCGAGGTCCAAATTCTGCTTTACCATTTGCTACTCCACATATTTTCTTTTTTAACAAATGTTCAACTACACCATCTGTAGGGTACATCCTCTGTATGTCATAACCTAAATATGCTCCAGGCCAACGTATATGTGTTTTTAAATTTGCTAATACAGCACCTATAGCAGATCCAGCATCACCCGGACTAGGCATAATCCAAATATCATCCCAAAGCGGTGCAATTATACTATTAGCAACACAATTTAATGCACACCCGCCAGTGAACACTAAATTTTTACTATTTCCATTTTCTCTAGCCCATGTCATAATAGACATAAGCATTTCTTCATAAATATTTTGAGTTGCGGCTGCAACATCATAAATATCCATTGCTCGCAAACCTTCGGGCTTCCACCACCCGCAACCCCTGTGTAAGTTATTAAGAAAATTTACTGTAGGACCATCCATACTTGCAACAAATGTGTCTTTTATTTCTTTATAAAATTTGTCTGGATCCCCAAAAGCAGACATACCCATAAGAATATACTCTTCTTCGTTGGGTTTCAAACCACAACGTTGGGTCATTGCAGAATAAAATAATCCTATTGAATGTGGGAACCACTGTGAATATATTTTTTTAAGTTTATTTCCATTTGCTTCCCAAATAGTAAGTACTTCCCATTCACCTATTGCATCAATAACAACTATAGTTGCATCTCTAAATTTAGATGTGTAGTACGCTCCTGCCGCATGTGATAAATGGTGTGATACATTATGTTGGCGTAAATCTGTTTTAAAATGAAATCCTAAATCATGTTTTATGTGATCTGCCAATAATCGTCCATTACATGCTCCTCCAATAAGCCCATTAACTGTTGACCATTGCTTTGCGTATAATTGTCGTGTAAGTTTTAATAACGGTTGCTCGTAATAACATATACTATCAGGAGAGCCATGAGCCAGAGCATCATAGAGTAATTTACTATGTAAATGTTTGTCGTTTTTTATTCTGCTGTATCGTTCTGAATGCGATGCAAATACAAGTTGTTTATTTTTAACAACCGCTAATGCCGCATCATGTGATAGTGCAGATATACCCCAGGTTATCATTATAATTTTTATTAATACCCGAATTCATTTTTCTTAACATGTTCAAAAAATGGTGCTACAGTCCAATTTTGTGTAAGGCGCCCTCGAAAAGGATTATCATGATCTACAACACCGTCGTCGTTAACAGACCAATCTACCAATCTTACAAATATTTTTCCCGCATCTGTGTGTACAGGAAACATAACAGATGTAAGACCATCACCGTAATTACCTGCTTTAACTACTCCTGCAGAAACTTTTTGATTTAATATAAAATCTGTTTTAATGCCAAGTTGTTCTTCACATAAATCTGCCAATTCAAACATACTATAACATTTATCTTCGCCCATATGTCTACCTAGTAAGCCAACACTTTTCATTCTTAATACAGGAGTTATTCTACTATATGGAGGAGTAGAGTCAAAATTTACTCCTTCATTTTTTGCAGTTTTAGAAAACACTTCTATTTGCCGTTTAATAATATGGCCATTAACTCCTTTTGCAATTATAGTACCAGTATTAACCGGAAGTCTACATTTAAAAATATTCGCCAATGCTCGCACTTTTAATGTTGCCCACTTTCCATTATCTATTATTTTATATACGTTGTCATCGTCTGCGCCATTCATACTATGTAATAATAATCTTAATCCGGCTTTTTTCAATTCTTGTGTGTACTCTAAACGGGCCATTCTTACACCATTTGTTGTAACACTAGGTCTATGACCTATTTTTTTAACTGTAGAAATTATTTCAGGTAGATCATCTCTTAATGTTGGCTCAGCACCAATCAAACGTATGTATGTTCTAAAAGGAAGTTTTTTTAAAAATTTATACAACTTATTTTTATCTAAATCAGGTATATCTCTATTTGGAATATAACAATTAGCACATGACATATTACATCGATGTGTTAAATCAATAAGAATATTTGTAAATGTATTTTCTTCAGGTTTTTGTTCAAAGTATGTTATCATAATTAAAATTTATTCTAACTAATTTTCTATTACCAGGTCCATCTTGTCTACTATGCATTAATTTATAGTTGTCATATATGATAATATCATACTTGTTCCAATTATGTGAAAATTGTTTGTTATTACTTAATAAATCGTCTATTATACTTGTTCTTTCTTCTGATTCTATAATCATTGTTGCAGGTGATGCTGATACACATTTCTCATTAGTTATAGGATGGTCTATATAATAATTAAATTTTTCGGGTTTTTGGTCTAATAGGTGGGTTGTAAAAAGATGTTTTGCCCGTTTTCTTAATTTAGGATTTTTATATAATCGATCCATCATTTTTGCTTCATTTTTATATTCTTTGTTACCTACTAGTGTAGCACCACTAAAACAACCATGTTTATATACTTTATCGATTAAAGATGAATTCATTGTGTAACAAAAATCAGTTGGCATATCAGATGGTTCTTCACAATACAATAACGTGCCTGCATACCATGGAGAAGTATGAATCATATCTTTATGCCATTCTAATTTAGAATCTCCTAATAATTTATCTTTCCTAATTATAGAAAAACTATTATCTACTACAAAATTATATTTGTCGGGATAAACATACATATCACCAAATTCATCTACAATATTTTTTAAATCTATGTTAGAAAGAGGCTTATTATTTTTTATATGAACAAATCCTCTATCAAGAAATTCTTTACGCATCATTTCCTTTCATTATTTTAATAAGATCATAAAATTCTAGGGATTTAACATTCCATTTCATTAAAATTCTAAATTTCTTATCTGATTTGGCCGAATGGAAGAAATCTGTATTAACAACTGTTGGGCGATCCAATGGTACTGCTAATTCCATTCCAATATTATTTAGCAACAGCGATTGTCGATGTACTATATCCATATCTTCCTCGTCTCCTACATATTCATGAAACTTCATAGGTGTTGATACTTGAATAGGAAACATAATTACACATGTACTATGACTATATGGCCGATCTAAATGTGGATCTATTCCTTCACTACGAGGATAGTGCATCAGCCCTTTATCAAATGTAATATCGTGTTCTTTTAAATTAAAATCATTTAAAAATTTGCGTTCTAGTTCTTCAAAATAATCTACATTGTTTACTTTTAATCCATAAATAGCTCTTTTTGTTAGAAGTGCATAGCGTGTATATTCGGAAATATGTTTTTTACGATAATCTAAAATATAATCTTTATCTATATGAAAATCAAATTTATAAAATAAATTTTGCATTTCAAATGGTTGCTTAGGAATTACTTTACCTTTATATATATTATACGGCATTAAATACTTCGCTTATTTTATACATTCCTTTATTAGAAACAAAATCACTTGCCATTTCGTATTCTGATTCTATAGAAGAAATATGGAATTCTAAATTTTTTAGATGATCTAATATTTGTTTATCTTGTATTTTATTAAAAAATTTATTATACTGTTCTAAATTTTTATTTATTATACAACTTGTATGAAAAATATTTTTTGTTTTTGAGTTATTAATCTTTAAAAATTTATAATAATTTTCATATGCACTATAGTTTATTTTTTTAATAAGAGCATCATGCATAAAATGGGTAGATCGAGCTTCATATATAAACGGTGTTACAAAAGATTTTGTTGCATTACACATATTACTTAATATAGAGGTTAAATACGACCCGACACAAAATGAATAAAAATACAAATTATTAGTTTTGGGAAATTTATCATTGATAAAATTTTGTAAAAATTTTGCAGTTGATGGTATATCAGTAGATATAGTTGGTACACCTGTAAATCCCATACAGGATAAATCGTTTTTAATAGGCTTTAAAACAATTATGTTACCCTTAAAGTTAATTTTTATTTTCTCTAAATCTGCAATTACATTACTACCAAAAAATCCATAAATGTTATAATCTTCGTATATATAAACTAGAGTATAAGTTGACTTTCTATCTATATATTGTAGTCGCCCGCCATGTAATGAAATTAAATCAATATGTTGAGGTTTATCAAAATGATTTTTATGTGCTTCATAATATTTTCTAGAAGATAAATCTATTTTAGTTCGATTTGTTAATTCATTTATTTCTACATTAGGTAATGACGATAAATCTCCGGTAATTATATAAATTGAGCAAGGATTAAAATCTAAGTGAGTATTATTTGAAGGACATATTTCTAAAAAAATATCTTCATCTGTTAGTAAATTTAAATCTAAAAGTTTACTTGTTTGTGAAAATATATCATTACCTGTATGTATTTTATAATATAATCCTGGATTCCAAGATACTGCTACTTGTTGTTTTAATGGTAATAATTCTCTTAAATTGTACTTTCCAAATTTTCTAAAATGTATTATATAAAATTCTATATCTTTATTTTCTATTTCTGTTATATTACATCTAATAAACGCCTCTATCGAATTAGGCATTTCTTTTAAATTAAAAACAGTTTCTTCTTGATCATATAATTCTGAACCACGTAACGCATCCGCTATAACATGTCTGTATCCTGCGCGATAATTATTAAACCTGAAAGTTTTGATCATAATTAAATTCTTTAACCATTTCTTGATTTATTTGAGCATTCTTTCTTAAAAATTCATCTATAATACCATTAACATTTAAATTAAATATATTAAATAATTTTTCTGCATAACTATGAGAATATGTAAATACTAACTTATAGGCATCAAATTTATATGTAGGTTCGGCGTTTAAAAAATTAACTCTAGAAAATAGGTTATAATTTTTAAATGCGTGTTCTGCAGAAAGATATCCTATTTCTTCCCATCCCATTTTACCTGTTTTAATATACCATAAAACTTTAAATGCCCACAATCTATAAGCAATATCTGCTTCATTACCAAGAATTGTTAGATATATACTTTCATATCTTGTAAATAATGTTTTTAATTCAGATTCCCATGTTTTGTAATGACCTTTCGCTAGATATGGCACATCAGGTAAATTTGATGGTATTTTACAATCTTTTAAATAATCTACTAACTGTCTTGTTACATTGTTTAATTCTTGACCAACTACAAGTTTAAATGATTTAATATATTCAAAATAATTTTCTTTAGTGCCATTATAATTATAATCATCATATTCACTATTTTCCCATGATACTAACCATAACTTAAAACAAAATTCTAAAAGTATCTTTTTTTCGTTTATAGGTAAACCAGATATACCGGCAGAGGATAAATTTAATTTTTTGGCTAATTCTTTTGATATTGATTTTTTCTGGAGTAATCCTGAGAACACATCATTACATGAATGTTTATTTAAACTTTTATCGCAATATGATGTATTATAATTATTAGATAAAGGCAATCTGCAAGTAATTCCTCTAGCCAAGACATCTCCGCCAAGGCCACCATCATAGAATAAAAATTTTAGGTCTAAATCATAAATCATACATATTGATTATGCTTCAGAGTACTGCATTATGAATCCTGCGTCGCCCATCGCTGGTTCTATTGCCGACCAATCAAGATAACTTCGAAAATCAGTAAAAGCATCATTATCTGACCATTCTCTATCAACTTGAATGGTGTTGCCATCGGCATTTAATGTCGAACTTACTGAACATTTATTTTCTGTTACTGCTTCTATTATTTTGGCATTTGCCGCAGACACATGATTACTTAATGCAGAATTAAAAGTATCATACAATGCATCAGCAGTAGCATGAACTGTTCCGCTTGTATCTGTAATTATTGTAGTTGTACTTATTGTCATAGTATTCCTCTCTTTTAAATATGAGTTTTACGTAAATATTTATCATAATATTTTTCATAAAATTCTAATCCCTCGTAATATAATTTATCATCTCCTTGCCCTGATAAATGTTTTTTTATTTGATAATTATTCGTCTTTTTTAATAATCTAACTTTTCGTTCTAATGGAAGATTAACTGCATCAAAATACGTAGGATATTGTATAAAATTTAAATTCCAGTTACATTGGTATTTTTGCATATAATTGTAAAAATTAGGAAAATTTTCTATATTTAATATGCCTAATGTAGGTGTTATAACTAAATCAAATGTAGGAAAATTATTTTGCAAATACTCTATATTTTCACACACTTTTTTAAAACTACCACCTAATCGTATTTTATCATTATATTCAGGTAAGCCGTCTAAACTAATATTAAAATTTACAGAATGATTACTGAGTTTTTCTAACTTTTGTGCTATTTTTCTATTCGATAAATCGATAGTACAATTTGTAGTAAAAATTATTGATACATCTTTATTATTTTCAAATAAATCTAATAATGTTAAAACATTATCGTCTAAAAAGGGTTCGCCTCCTGCTAGATACGCAGACTTAATATCATCTATATACGGTTTAAGTTTATCTATATAATCTATACTTTTATTTTTAGTACCCTCAACATACATGTTTAAGTCTTTGTAAATATCATAGATATTACTACTAAACGAAGGTGAACACATAACACAAGCAAGATTACATTTATTGCTGAATCGTATATCTAAATAATAAATTTTAGGTTTGTTTATAAATGTTTGTTTAAAATAATCATCATTTAATTCTGTAATATAATAACCACATTGATCTTGTCGCATAGACTGCAATCCTTTATCTTCATCTTCAAAACATTTCCAACAAGTACCAGGGCGTTCGTTGTTTAAAAATGCTTTTCGTAATTCAATAAAAGTATTAATGTTTATATTTTCTTTATATGATTTATCTATATCCAATTTACCAAATGATTCCATGGGATCTGATTTACAACATGGAAACATATTACCATCTGCCCATGCATGTAATGAAATCCAAGGTAAAGGACAAAAATTATCCTCTTTCATTTTTTTCATGTGTCCATATATCATCTATTTGATTATTTTCGCCACATGTAGTGGCACAATAACCTAATTTTCCGCATCGTATATTTTCTTTATCCCAACTATTCTTAAATATATCAAAATATCCACTATTATACACTTCTTCTAAAGTATTTTTATATAATGAAATTTTATCTTCACCAAATTTTTTAATTACCTGTTGCATTTGTACTATTTCAAACCAATTAGATGGAACATAATAAATTGTACCTATCCAACAACACGGCATAACAAGTCCTTGAGCAGTAATATAAATTTCATGTTTGTCTTCTGGATTTTGTGGTTGCCCTAATACTTTACAATTTATAGCAGAAATATTAACTCTGCGTTCGTAATCAGGTTCGGTACGAGCAGTTATAGGATCAAAATCTAAAATAGAATCCATAAATATTTTATCCCATTTATGCCTGTTGGCTAAAGGTATAGATTGATGAATATTAACACCACCTATTTCAGTTAACGAACCCATATTTCTATTATTATCGTCTGTGGGTGCTTCAAGAAGATATTCTAAGTCGCCTTTCTTATTATAAACAGGATGAGGTATTGGTACTCCGTCTTTTACATGTTGAAATCCTAATGCTTTTTTTGCAATAAATTTAGTAAAACCCATTTCTTTACTTAACCGTCTGGCTTCTTCAATTTGATGTTCGTTATGTTTAAAAATAAGAAATTCCCATTCTGCTTTACCTCCTCCGTCAATAAATGCTTGAGAATTTTCCATTACTTTTCCCCAATTATTATTTCTTCTATAAAAATGATTTGTATCTTCTAGTCCATCTATACTAAAAATTACTTGTCCTTTGTCTTCATTTTTAGGAAAATATTTTCCTAATTCTTTATAATATTTCGGTGTCCGTATACCACCATTTGTATTCATATGAATCCATGTATCATTGTTTTCTGTTCTAATATACTCTATAATTTTTAGCATATCTTTAGCAACACAAGGATCGCCTGTACCTCCGCACATAACCCAACGTGTTACTTTATTAATAAAAGGCGAAAACCAAGATTTAAAATCATTTAAAGATATCTCTGTAAGTTCTAAAGTTTTTCTTACTGATGCACCTTGGACACTTCTAGGACACATAGGACATAATAAATTACATTTACTTGTAGGTTCTAAATGTATTCTATAAAGAGAGTCTAAATCAAAATCCGGGTAGTATTTTTGCATAATCTTCAAATGTTTTCGTAAAATCTTGGTTTCTATAATTGTCGTGATCTTTTACTTCTTTAACCCACATATTATAATCATCTACTTTATATTCTTTTGAATTCATAAAATTCATTATACTATCTAAACCATAATAAGCATGCCATTCTGTAGGTATGTCTTTCAAACCATGCCGCACTTTTTCTTCTATCTTTTGTTTGACGTCAGTTGGAATGTTTGTTATATTTTGATGACTGGGCCAATGAACTAAATTTAAATATACACCTATATTTTGCTTTTCAAAAAAGTTTACAACTTCATCTATATAATAAACATTGAAATTACTAATAGTCAAACATACCCCTGCACTTATTGTTTCTGGTTGTTCGTCTCGCAATATCATATACTTTTTTATATTATTAAATACTTGTTTCCATTTAGCAGGATACCGCATAAATTCAAATCTATCTTCAATTCCATCTATAGAAAATTGTATATCAACCCACCCGAACTTCTTTAACCATTGTAAATATTTTGTTCTAAAAACAGTTCCATTTGTATTATAATGCACTCGTTGATTTTTAGCATAACCCAAATCTACACTTTTTTTAATAAGGTTCCATTGCTCTTGTATAATCATAGGTTCGCCTCCATAAAAATCAAAATGATTTATATTTGGCAACCATTCGTCTAATGTTATCCAAAGGTCGCTTTCTGTCGAAAAACATTTAGCCGAATTCTTCATTCGTCTCTTTATATTATTTTTATCCCACGTATTACTAAAATGCATTTCTTCATCAAACCAACTTGTGCTACTATGAGTACCACATGTACGACATGCAATATTACATTTATTTCCTAATTTTAAATCTAAGATTTGGGGTTGGGATAAGTCGTTATTTAAAAGTTCATCATGGACTGTATTATCTCGTATTCGTTTAGAATTTCTATTTGCTTTTTCTTCAATCCAGCATAACTCACAATTAGAATGATATTCTCCATTATTTAATGCTGTACGTATTTCGTTTATTTGATCGCAATTCCAAAACTCTTTCAAAGTATGATCATTAATTGAATCTGACCCTTTTATTTCTAATCGATCTTTACTCATACAACATATTTTTGTTTCGCCGTCGGCTTCGACAGTTAAACTTGTAAAAGGCAATACACAAAATGTTTTACTGTTCTTGTTTACACAACTCATAAAAATCCTTATATTCTGGAAATGTTTTTAAAAAATTTTTATTTCTACGTTTATCATGTTCTATAACAAACTTATAAAAATCTTTTCGTCCATTAGTAATTTGTTCTGTTGTAAATGGATTTTCTATCATAACATCTGTTACCCTTTTCATTTTTTCATATTCTACTTCATTAAACTCTTTTTTATTTTTTATCATAAATTTAAGTATATCTTTTTGATCATGCAAATATGATTCAGGCAAAGTATTAAGTAAAAACCAAGGTGGTTCTTTAATATATGGAGTATCAAATGTAATTCGATCAGAGAATTCTAATCTCCATTCTAATATTTTATATAATAATAATTTAAAACTATTACGTACACATAAATTATGATACGTACACATTAAATGAAGTTTACTATTTTTAACAGAATTTAAATATAACTTAATATTTATTTCCCATAATTTACAATCAAGTCCACTTCGTATATACTCTGCTTTTTCGCCCCATGATTCGACACTAGTGAATAATTCAAATGCTTTAATTTTATTTCCGGCAAGCAACTTAGTTATTTTTGTAGTTAGCCGTCGAATAAATTTAGTAGCCATTCCCATATTACTATTAATATGTATAGTTAAATGAGGCGAAGGATTATCATTTAACATATCAAGCATCTTATATGTATTAGGGTTAATTAACGGTTCCCCTCCTGTAATACGTAATACTTGTAAGTCATTTTTTAAATCTGGCCACCACTTCCAGAATGCATCTATATATGGATTATAATCATCTGGTTTATAAAATTGATCTTTTAAAAATTCTATACCATATTGATTATAAGACACATCATAATTACCATATCGTTCTATTTCGTCCATCCAACCAGAACTTGATTGAGGACAACAATATATACATTTAAAATTACATTTATTACCAAAACTTAATTCTATATGGCTAGGATTCCAATCGGCATCCCAGGGTAAATTTTTAATAGTATCATAATCTTTAATTGCATAATCACTGGTGCTATGTATAAATCTATCTGATATATGGTCACCTTTTAAGTCTTCTATATTCCAACAATAATAACACTCATCGGGACGACCTCCTTCTAACATTGTTTTACGTTGTTGTTTTTTCCACTCAGTATTATGTAAAGCAGATGGATTATTTTCTATTTCATGTAATCCTATTCTTCTAGGTCGTGGGTGATAACAACTATGATTATCTCCCATATGAAGATATAAAGTTTCTGTTTGCCATTTCATTAAACAAAACCCTTTACCTACTTTATTAAGTTTTTCTTTTGTTTCTAATATAGAATCATAATAACTCGACATATTCCGGAAAATAATCTAAAAGGTTAACGTTTCTACGTTTATCGTGTTCTTTAAAAAATAATTTAAAATCTTCTAAAGGACAACTATTATTTTGTTGCATATATTCTAGGTTGCGTTTAATTTTATCTATTTCAAAATCTGCAAACCCCAATAAATCGCCCAATTTACTAACATGGTTGATTTGCATAAATTCAATTGCTTCTTGTAAATAGGATTGATATTTAGGTGTTAAGATATTTATATTTTGCCAAGCAGGGTAAGTTAATAAAGGTACATCAAAATTAACTCTACGTCGTTCCCAATAATTATTATATGTATTATTTTTACCTGGTATATTTTTCATAGAATTTACAAATTTACGTAACTCTAAAACTCCATTTAAAAAATCTTTTATACCTATGACACTAAAAACATTAAATGTATTAATAAAACATATACTTGTAAAATGGGTTTCATATAAAAATGTTTTTATATTATTATGCATTTGTTCAAAATTTAACCCATGTCTACAATATTCAGCTCGTTCTCCCCAGTTGTCACAACTAACATATAATAATAAATGCTTACATGCTTTATTGTCTGTTACAAAATATCGTTGCATATCAGGTGTTATATCGATTTCATTTATATTTGGATAATTTTTACAATTAAATCTATGTAGTAAGTTATCTGTTACAAACGACTTGTTTATTATAAATTTTTTATCTTTAAAATTAACAAGTTCTATTTTTTGTACAACATCTTGTATCTTTTTAACTGCAATTAAAAATTTAACAAATAATGATCGATCATCCGGACAAAAATTAGAAGTAATACCCAATTCTAAATCATTTTTAGGATGCTTTGCTATATAATCTAAAACTTTATATGTATTTTTATCCATTAGTGGTTCTCCACCTGTTATTCTAAATACATGTAAATTTTTATATAACTCCGGCCACCACTTCCAAAATGCATTAACATAAGGGTTTTTATCATTAGGTACTTTTAATGGCATATCTAAATATTCTAAATCATTATGATCTGTATCTACCCCTGACATTTTATACGGACCAAATTCTTTTATTTCTTTTTCCCACGTAGTACTTAAATGAGGTGAACAATAAGAACATTTAAGATTACATGCTTGATTAAAATTTACTTCAACATATGTAGGATTAGGATTATCTTGATGTATAATATCAAAATATTGGTTTGCCCAATGCTCACTACTCCGATAAATCCTATCACTTCTAGCACCAAGTTCTTCTGCTCTCCAGCAATACGCACAACCTTCAGGTTTTTTACCTTGGAGCATTTCCTTTCGTTCCTTTTTCTTTTGCTTAGTATTATGTAAAGCACTAGGATTATTTGCTAACTCATTTATATCTATTTTATGAGTAGGAGGATGGTAACAACTATGGGTTCTGCCATTAGTTAAATGTAGGCTAACATGTAACCATTTAGCAAGACATGCGGTAGGACTAATAGAATTTAATTTATTTTCTGCATCAATTAAATTATTTTCTATATCATTTGTTGTTTGTGGTTTAGTGGCAATATAACTCATTTAAATACTTCGTATTCAATTTGATCTTCTCGTATAAGAGGAGCAGTTCGTGTAGGACAAACATATACTTCTTTAAAAAATTTACTATTTTGTGCATCCATTTCTGCTACAGGCAATCTTAAATCATTTCGTATTTTATCTCCCAAATCAAAAATGTCTTCTAATAATTTTTTATGACCGATGTCATTTTCAAATTTGGGCCATACTTCTGTTTCCCAAAACTTTGTGTGCCATTTAAAGTCACGTACAAGTGTATAATCCCAATCAGTTGCATTTGTCATCCAACAACCCAATCGAGCACCATATATTGCCCACCAGCCATTAAGTGCATCTGCTCCTACTGTCATCCATACTAATAATCGTTTAAGATTTTTTTCATGTATTAGTGTTAATGGTTTGTCTTTTACAACCGACCCTTCATCTAAACTCATTTTAACACCTTCACGGAAGCCTGCTCTATATGCTTGGTATGGTGTTGAGTTATTTTGTACATAACTATAAATGTTATTCATTTGTACATAATGTACATCCCAACAAAATTCTATAAGCGATTTTGGCGACCCAAGTATATTGGATGCTTCATGTGTTCGCATATTTTCTACTACATGTTTTGGCCAACATTTTAATCCACCATTACCGTATACTAAACCATTAACATCATTTTTGCCAGACCAACTAATTACCCAATCTTCTTTTATTATGTCAGTATCAATTTCTATATTAAAAAAGTCTGGGTCAACAATATTATCGCCATCAACTCCAACAAATCTATCTGTTTCGGATAAATTTGCGGCGGCTTTGTGTGCGGCATCACTACCAAATACACCATGAGATCGTTTTGCCCAAGGGCACTTGCTTTGCAAATCTGCAAAATTGGCATCTGCATTAGGTTCATCATACGAGATAAACACAATATCTAATTCAGTTACTGGTATTTTCATATTTTATTTTTATTCTTTTTGAGTTGATATGTATTTTAGTATTTGATAAATTTACTGTTGAAGGTATATCAATATGAATATGAGATCGATCTTTTAATTGTTGAAGAGCAAAAGGTATATAATATTCTAAATAATTTCTATTTTTACTAAAAAAACTTATAATAAATTTATAACTTATTATATCTTCTAATTCGTCCCAATAATTTATATTATTTTGTATTAGTAATTCATTATCAGTATTATATATTTTAATGTGGTATTTGTCATTTACTAAATTTCTATCAACAATATCTGATTTTTCGAAAATTTCGTATGCATACTTTTCAAAACATCGATTGGTTTTAAATACTAAATTTGTTACATTAGTTTTACTTAAAATACTAGAAATATCTTGCTTATATTTTTCTGTTTTAAAATATTCATTTAAATCAACTTCTAATGTGCCAAGCAATTTCGAATTTTGTTTAGAATGAACATATATTTTTAATATAGGCTCTGTAAATTGTATGCGATCTAATTGATAGGGGTCTATGAATGTTTGTATAAAATACTTATCAATTATTATTTTTAAATTTTTCTCATTTGGAAATATATTTAATTTTACTGTAGCATTTTTACCATATTCTATATTTGAAAGTTTCTTTTCTAACGGTATCCTAACTATATTATCTCTCTTATATAATTTACTTTTAAATACTATGTGATTATCGATATTAGCTGGCATCGTATTAACTTTAATACAACGACCATATTTTTCTTGTGTATGACCGGTAACTAAGCCAGTCCATTTTTCATGATGTATATATTTCTGCATTTCTATAATGTAATGGATAATATTGTTTAAAATTTTCTATATAGAACTCTTTATAATCTCCCCAATAATCTAAATCCTTATTCCAAGTAGGTGACTTTATTTTGGTGTTTAAACAAGTTAATTTCATATCTATATATTTAAAAATGTCATTTTTATCATATACAACATCTTCTATGCCTAACATTTTTATACAAATGGGGAAAATATAACTTGTTATACAATTTTGAGGTTTATAATCAGGAAAATAATCAAAAGAAAATTTATTATAATTTATAATAACTTCACCTAACATAATAAAAAATTCTTGAGCAAATTGGTCTTTCTTAAAATAAAACATTTTTTCGTATGCAGGGCGTATATTATTCTCCGTTAACACTCTATTATATTGTTCGTGCTTAACTGTTTCTTGTTTATAATTTATTATTGTATCGGGAAACAATAAATCGAACCTTGACAAATAATCCCACCAATATGAATAATCATTTAAAAACAACATGTCAGCATCTAATACAATGGTTTCATCATAAGGTGACATCCAATAAACTTGCCATAGATTTTGTATTTTATGTTCTTTACCATATGATGCATCTCCGCCAAATTCTTTCAATGATCCGGAACAAATAGTAACACTATCATTTGTATAATATTCTATACTTTTTTTAAGAGCTTCTGCCTTAGTAATATAATCATTACCTTCTGCATATATTAAATAACCTCTAGACATATAGTTCCATTAATTTATCATAATGCCTATCGATAGCACGTTTATTCATCATATGCAAGTTTTCGCCTTCGCTATATGTTAGAATATTGTTCCATTCTTCTTTATAGTCATTAGCAAAAAATACAATACCATTTTTATCTACCCGAGCAATATCATCTTTATATGCCATGTACTTCATTGGTGATGCAGGTAGTTCAGCAAATACATCATCAACACAATCTACAAACCCTTTTAATAAATGCATACTAATACTAACTGCAAAATCTGTTCTATAAAATCCTGTAGAAAATTTATATACTGATTGGTAATAATCATAATTTTCTTTTACATGTTTCCACATATCAAAAAACATTTTTGACATAGGTGACTTATCAAAATATATAACCGTTGACCAATACATAGGTATACCTGCATCATTTAATCGCTTATCTAAATGACTTTCGGGCTTTGTATTTTTTAATGTTTGTGCATTCTTATATAATTGTATAGGAGCATCAATATTAAATGCTAAATTTAAAATATCATTATTAACAAGATAATCTACATCAAATAATATGGTTTGGTCATACGGTGTCAAATTATATACATTATGTTTTGTTAAATTTTCAAAATGCGCTTCAAATGATGCGTACGGTGTATCTTTATATTTTCTTATATTTTTCTTACCGTCCAATACCTTATGACAAAATATATTACCTTCTCTATAATTAAGAGGTTTAATAATAATATTATCAAAATATTTTATTAATTTTAAGTCAATTTCTTTATCAGTTACAAGAGTGCAAGGTAAGTTTAAATGTGTTCGAACAGACGAAGCACTTAAACATGCTAATTTAATATAATCTATTTGTTCATTGTTATATGCAAAAAATATTGCGCCTTTACTCGAAATTAACGAGTTTTTTAATTGATCTTGCTTTTTTAATTTTAGCATATCCGATATAATGAGAGTTTTTTGCTTTAGAATAAGTTGCTATTAAATTTTCTAAAAATTCTTTAGGACTTTTTATATTAACAGGGTTTTCATTTATGTCATCTATAATAACTGTAGGATAATTAAAATCTACAATAGTTTTAATTAGCCCTATTAATTCTGGTGTTGCTTTAAATATTGATTCTTGATATGTTAGTAATAATTCATTTATTACTTTTGCTTTTAATGTTTGTTGTTGGTTAAAAAGTGTTTGTCTAAAGTTTGAAAAGTCTAATGCCTTTTCTAATTTGTCATCCATGTTCTCCTTTTATTAATCATTAATTCTATTAAGACCATCGTGTTGTTCAGAGGTTGATGCTTTATCATTAGTTACTACCGGTGTACCTTGTTCAGGATAAAAATAATCCACTGCAATGGGACGTCTACGACCTAGACGTACTGTTCCTACACCATGAACAGTACAATGAGTACCTGCGTTGTCATACATCATTCTATAAAAAATACATGGTTTGGGGTTATTACTACCATCTAGTTGATTTGGATCCTTTACAAATCTCCAATCATAATGAATATAACCTCCATCACCGGGAGTACTTTCATCATTAGGGAAAGTAGGAGGGTCTAAATTTCCGTTATCTCCGTATAAACCTCCTGAGCCATCATATTGACATGCTCGATACCACTTACTACATGCCCATGCTTGATTAGATAGTGGACCATCGCCGGGTGGATCATTGGTAGTTGGGTCAGGATTATACACGGTTCCATTTATTTGTCGGATATTTTGATAAAGAGTAACTGCTGAGGCACTATCGATGGTTTCTATTTCACCTATCCATTGTCCTAGATGCAATATATCACCTGTAGCCATGTTTGTGGTTGAAACTCCTGTTATTGATGTTCCGTTGGTTGTGGCTCCGCCTGTTCCTGCAAAATATGCATTGGCCTGATCTCCTATTGCATGTACCCTAGGAGCATCAGCAGTAACACCCCAACCATTGCCCGATCCACCTTGATTAAACCAATACCGCAAATGATTCCAATCCAAAAACGTCATACGAGCTTCGATAAATGGTCTATCATTTCCGTAAGTAGAACCACCAGACGTGCTCCATGGTATATTATATCCGCCTGGACTCCAAGTACCGCCTGCTGACCAAGTATCTGAGCCCCAGGCATTACTCCATGTACCAGCCGCTAGATCATAGTCATCATCATATACAGAATCATCATTTTCGTTCATAGAATAAGGAGCATATATTCCGTGAACATGCAATTTATGAAAATTATAAGAACCCAATGAAGTTGTATTAGGAGGTGTTGAACCTGCACCCCCTAACCATTCTATTTCGGCTGACATAGCATTTACATGATCATCTCGAACTCTGCCCGTATCTTCATTTATATCAGAAGTCTCGGTAAGTCCATCTGATAGGTACATTGCTTTAGTTTGAACAAGAGGAAGGAGACCCAAGGTAATATCACCTTGAGCAAAAGTAGATTGTCCTGTGCGTTTTAGAGCCACATTTATTCTTTGTTGTATTGCAATATATTGATCTCTAGTAATGGAGGTAGTTCTTTCATAATTACCAGCATCTCCTACACCCTCTACAAAATCAACAACAAAATTAACATATCCTATTGATCCCGCCCATGGAGTATTACCACTAGAATCATATTCAGTAGTAAACCCCGCATCAGTAAATAAATCTAATGTATCATTATCAATAACTTTAGCATAAAAAAATTGATTATTTACATTATCACAATTTAATTCATGCATACTAGTTGCAGGGACACCTACTATTTGTATTTTATTAGGGACAGATAGAGTACTATCTTCGTGTGGTGTTCCGGATGTAGAATCATGTAATAAGCCGTGACCTACACAAGTAATTCTACAAGGAGGAGTTGTGTTGGTTGCCGCAGTTATATTGGCTCGTACTGTATATTTTCCGTATCCAACTGCATCTCTTGGATCAGAAGTTGATATTAGATCTGGGTTAGTCCCAGCAACAATATGGGACTCTGGATTTCCAGAAAGATCGCCCATGCCTGCTCTGGAAGTTCCTGAGCCATCTGTTCCTGCGTCGTAACTAGCAGATTGATTCCATCCCATAGCCCGTTCATATTCGTTTTGGTCATCCCAATCCGTACAAACAGGTCCTGGGCCCCAAAATCTAACCCACAAATCTCTTTCTAATTTTCTTAACCATTGAGCTTCGATGGTATCAGGTGGTTCTGATCCACCTGCTGAGCCTACGACTCCAGGATTATAACCTGATCTATCTTGATATTCGGCCATCTAGTTTCCTATATTAGTTTCTAGTAACAGCGATTTCTATTGTGCCTTCTCCGTCAGAGTCATGTGCCTCGATCGCTCTACCTATTATAGCAAATACTGAATCATTTGTCAAGTCTGCTTTTCTAGCCCTGCCAGTTGTCGAGGATGACACTAGTCTATCGCCTTTATTTATTTTTCCAACGACCTTACAAGGGCAACGGCCTGTCATTGCTATTAAAGGATGTGTTTCGTCTGTACCTGCTCTACCATTCATAATAAATGCAGGTTCTGTTGATACTACACCGAATACATTTTCGTCATTTTCCGTTGTAGAAGCAGTTACTTCGTTATCTCCACCTATTGCAACTACTGTACCTGATTCTAATACTGCATCGGCTTCATATCGCTCTGCCAAGTCAGCAGTATAAGTTGATTGAAATGTGGAGCCAGGAGATAATGACCAATCACCATCTATTAAACCTGTTTCATCGGGAGCTCCTGCACTAATATTTCGTACATAAAGTGTACGCCAACGTTTATCGGTAGCACCAGTAACGGATAAACCACCATGATGATCGGAAATGCTTGTTTCAGCATTTGTTGCACCTAAGTCCCAACCTGCTCCATCTAAAATAGCATCAGGATCATCACTATCTTTGTCTGGCATTATATGAGAACCAACAAATGAATTAAAATATACATTTCTATCCCATAAATCGGTTGTAGCTGGATCAATAAGAGTTCCATCACCTAGGTGTACATGTCCATTTAATCTTGTATCTTTTGCGTCAACTTCAAATCGAGTTAACCAATCGTCCATTGTTGCAACAGTTCCGGTTGGTACATTTTGAGTTCGCCCTGCTGAGTCGAATCTTTCAATAACAACCATATCGGTTGCTTGTACATGAACTTCGTTTCCGTCGTCGGCAGTTGTGTTAGATTCAACATCTCCTGCAACACCAGCAGTAATAAGTTCTTGCCGCTGTCCATATGGAAAATCAGTCAAACCAATAAATGTAGCAGACCCACGAGCTCTTAAATACGCCTTACTTTCTTGAGTTCCAGCAGTATGTTGGCCGTCTGTTGTTGCTTCTATATCTACAAGACTAACTGCATCGCCCTTAGCCAAGGTTTGCATATATATTTTAGACTGATTATCACCTTGTGAACTAGATGTAATATTAACTACACCTTCGCCACCTGTTGCGTCTGTGGGTCCGCCATCTGCATATATTTTAACTACAGCAGAACCTTGATGAGTTGACATTGCTCCCAAATTAACTCTTGCTCTAGCAGATGTGCTTGAGTCATGAGTTGCTCTATTTAAAATAGTTAATGCTTCTTCTGCAGGATGCAAATTTTCTACTCTTAAATTTCTAATAAATGCATCAACAAAATGTAAAGTATGTGTTCCTATTGTCATCCCAGAACCATCATAAGGTATTGTTTGGTCAAATGCATCGCTGTTATGCCCATCCATTATTGGATATAAACCTACATATTTTTGCGAACTATCTGTTACATGGGCGCCATTGGTTATAGGTGATGGTGTTGAATTTACTTGCGATGGGTCAGCACATAAAATACCATTAAATTTAGTTGAATTTACTTCTTTAAATGGTTTAGGTGTTCTGTAAGCAGTTCCACCACTTCCACCAGCACCAGTTACAGTATTACTTGTATATGTTACAGTAATTGTTGCATTTTTTCCTATAGTAGCGTTTGACGAAGACGAATCTCTTGCTTCACCAACAATAACAACAGGCCCGGCTCCAGAATAATGCTTTCCTTTGGTCATTACTTCTGCACCCGATATAGTACCATCTAATCCTACTATAGGTATTACAAATGCTCCAGATCCATAATTTGCACCCGTATCATGTACATGAATTCTTGGCCTATTCCATCCTAATGATCTACCTTCTCGCAATGCACATACTTGACCTGCACCAAGATCTCCTGCACCAGGAACAAACCATGCCGGATCTTCTAGAAAACTATTGTTAATATCTATACCGGTCCAAGTTGCTGAGGTAATATCGGGACTAGTTGCATCTACATCAATTGCCGGTGTTCCGCCTGAGAAATATCTAATACCTGGTCCACCTGAACCTCTTACAAATGTTCCTGGTGAATCAACTTGAGTGTTTACATTATCATCTTTAATAATATATAAATTGTCGCCTCCAGGACCTCCAATTTTGCCCGAAGATACTCCACCGTCATGAATTGTAGATGATGTATTAACTAATGGATCGGATCCATCGGTTGGATAAGCATCTCTATAAAAGTGAAACTCTCCTCTAACAATCCTTTCGTCACTATCAACTAAAATAAGATCTTTACCTGGATAGCCTGTATTGTTATCATCATATTCTACGTCAGCATCTGCCAATGTATTTGGATAAGCCGCGGCCGCACTATCTTGTGGAAAGCCGTTGTATCTAGCAATATATCCACCAACATCTCTATCAGTTGGTACTGATTCATGTCCTTGGCTATCACTT
>LWDU01039690.1_pt1 | contig 23166 bp, 21 predicted proteins | sample 727161 | NCBI WGS metagenome assembly LWDU01 (sample SAMN04566230, study PRJNA314399) | hydrothermal vent metagenome | isolation source: deep sea hydrothermal plume seawater | place: Mexico: Gulf of California, Guaymas Basin | collected 2004-07-11
CGTGAAATTCACCCGCTCTGCTATGTTGAATTTGTGATGGGCGGAAAAGGCGATGACCATCGCGTTTTCGATAGCATTTTTTGCTCATAAAAGGCGGTTTTAATTTGGCGTGCGTCGCGAGAAAGGCACAATCGAGATTAGCTTAGTGAAATTTGTTCAATAGAAGCATATATAGTGGTGCAGGTGTTGCTAACCGTCATGCTGAGAAAGGGTGGAAAAATGCAGTGCGATTTGACCGGGTGCGCAAAAAAGCCCTTAATAAATCGTCGCTTGTACTTTTGTATCAGTATTTAAAACCGGGAGTCTGTCGTGGAGCCCATCGAAACGGAGCGATTGATCATTCGCCGAATGCGAGACGATGATCTGCGGGATTTCTTCGAATACGAGTCCTCTTCTGAGCATACTCGTTATTTGAGCCGGAGTGCTTATACTGAAGACCAGGCGCGCAATTTTATCGCGATCGCTCGTGACTTGGCGCTTGGCTCGGAGGGCGACTATCTGCACCTGGCGGTCGAAATGAAATCAACTGGCAAGATGATTGGCACCGTATGTGTCAAGGTGGCGAGCCAAGCCCATCGCCAAGGCGACGTTGGTTGGTTTCTGCACCATGGCCATCAGGGGCAGGGTTTGGCCAGCGAGGCGAGTCGGGCGATGATGGGCTTCGCATTCGACACGCTTGGCTTGCACCGAGTGACGGCCCACTGCGATGCGCAGAATGTGAGGTCGAGGGCGATGATGGAGCGGTTGGGTATGCGGCAGGAGGCTTTCTTTCGCGGTATCGTCCATTTCGACGAGGTGTGGCACGACCAGTATCTTTACGCGATGTTGGCGCAGGAGTGGGCGGGTGGGGCTGTAGAATAAACTGTTTTGTGTGGCTGGTTTGATTGCGGGGTGCGTCTCCGGGTATTTTTAGACTCCGGGCCGTTGCCCCTCGCAGCGCCGGCGCGCTGACTCACCGGCACCTAACCCGGCCAGCCCCTTTTACCCCACCACCGCCCCGAAAAACACCCTCTGTCGCACCCCGCAACCAGACCTCGGAAACGTATGTAGTTTGTACCATTTTATAGAACCACAATGGATATACTAAGCGGTTTCTGCTAGTCATATACCACTTAAAGGAGTTGTGATGAGCGATGAACCAGTTGTTGCGACCGAACCATTTTACAGCATGACGCGGCGCGCCGGGGATACTTTGTATCTGTCCGGTTTTGGACCCGTCGATGACGATCTAAATGTCATCGGTGCCGATATTGGCGAGCAAACGCGTTTTACTATGGATGCGATACGGCGGACGTTGCAAGGGGAGGGTGCGACGATGGCGCAGTTGGTGCGAGTCAATGTTTTTTTATTGGATATGGAGGATCGCGACGGATTCAACAGCGCTTATATGGAATTTTTTGATGGTGCACCTATGCCGACGCGGCGGCTTGTCGGCGCCGGCGATATGTACAAACAGATCCTCGTCGAGATCGACGGCGTTGCCTGGTTAGGTAATTGAAACCTGTTATTCGTTATAAGCTATACCAGTGAGTGCCGCTCATTGGCTTTTCCGCTTTACACCAAAAGCGCTTTCCAGTCGCTCGATCAATTCTTCCACCCTGGGATTCTCTGATGGCTCCCAGCCTGTCACGCAGCCGTATAAAATAGCGCATTAATAGTGCATATATAAATTCGATCACAGGATGCAATTCGCCCTGGAATCGGTAGCTGGAGACGTGGGCGAAGCGTCGACGCTTGGCTATACCTCTTAAGAGCATCTTAATATTCCGCGCGGCACCGTCGTGTCGTCCACAACCCCAGATTGCTTTATAGAAACCGGGTCTGCTTATCGTGAAACGAATTACAGATCGCGCGGCACCCAGCGGTGCAGCGCGCAATATTATCGTCTGTCTCTGTGACCAGTTGCGTGCTTTCGAAGTCGGCTGCTACGGCAACGATATTATCCGCACTCCCAACATCGACCGTCTCGCCGCAGAAAGCGTGCGCTTTGAGACCGCGGTCAGCAGCAATCCTGTCTGCATGGCTGCGCGTTCGGCGCTGATGTCTGGCCAACACAGCCGCACCTGCAATGGCCACCTCGCCAACGATTTTGTGCCCACCGAGGGCGAGCGCTGGTCGATGCTCGAACCCGAGTTCCCCGAGCGTGCACGCGGTGCGCATCTGCAGGCTACGACCTTGCCGGAGGTTTTACGTGCGGCCGGTTACGAGTCTACCGTCATCGGCAAATGGCATATTAGGCCTTGTCCAGAATCGATAGGTTTCGACCACAGCGTGTTGCCGCTTACCAACCATCGGCATAGCAAGCAGCAATTTATGATCGACGGCGCGGCACCCGTCGCAGTAGAAGGGTTCAGCGTTGAGCGCGAAATCGAAAGGGTGGAAGGCTTCTTTGCAGACCGCTCTGCAGAAGATGCCGCGTCACGCGATCCCTTTTTCCTTTATTATAGCATGATGCCCCCGCATATGCCGCTCGGCGACATGCCCGAAAAATATCTCAATATGTACGCGCCGGAGGATATTCCCTTGAGGCCCAATGTCGCGCCGGACGGGCGGCTGCCGGCATCGGACGATTGGTTTAAAATCTATCTCTGGGATTATGTGTATTATCATTATTTTGAACCGCATACGCTCAAACTGCCGATCGATTTCGATGTTCGGGCGTTGACGGCGCTCTATTATGGTGCAGTTACCTGGGTAGACGATATGCTCGGTCGGATGCTGCAGTCGTTGGAAGCTAATGGGCTGGCCGACGATACGATCGTTATTTTCACTTCCGACCACGGTGACACGCTCGGCAGCCACCAGCGATGGAACAAGGGTGTGTTATTGCAAGAATCGATTCGCGTGCCGATGCTCTGTCGTTTGCCGGGGCATTGGGCGCCGGCTGTAAATTGCGACCAGGTCGCCTCGACGATTGATATCATGCCGACCATACTTGACGCCTGCGGCCTCGCCCAGCAGGGGCATCTGCAAGGCCAATCCCTGTTGCCGATCCTCGCGGGCGAATGCACCGGGCTTGACCGTAACTGGTCTTTTATCGAGACGTCTGGTAGCAGCAGTGGGAAAGGGCTGACCGAAATCGGCATACGCACCCCATCGCATCTTTACGGTATGTGTCTCGACGCCGATAGCCATAGACTGGTCGACGCCGACTGCTGTTTTTACGACCTTGAAAACGACCCTTATGAGTTTGATAATATTGTTGGGACCGGTCGCGCGCCGGATATCGAAGCCGAGCTCAAGAAACGGTTATTGCACTGGCACGAGCACACGCCTTGGTTAGATGATCCGGATTGCGGTCCGGACCGCAGGCATCTCTTTGATAAAAACGGGATGCCGCTTGCAGGACATAGCTGACTGGGGTGAACGACATTGCAGTCTGTCCCTATCCGTAGAGTGCATCCGCCGTTTTGCCGAGCAACCACGCTTGGTCCTCTGCGGAAAGAAAATCCATTTCTTCTTCGATTACGCGAAAACCGACCGCTTCTCCGCGCTGCGGGTTTTCCGGGAAACCCGTACAGCCTAACATGCGTTCGGGGCCGAATGCCTCGTAGACGGCTTTTACGTAGGGGTGCACATCCAAGTGTGGCCAAGGTGTTTTAGAAATCCCGTCGATACGCGTCGCTTTGACATAGAGATTGGCGTGTTTGGCGGCAGCTAGCAATAGGCTGAAATCGCCGTCTAAGCCCTTGCACAGATCGGGTTCGCCGAGGTGATCGACGATCACATTGACTTCGGGGAAGCGCGCCAACATCGGTTCGAGTAGCGGGATCTGCTGGCATCTTCCGAACCAGGTAAAGGCTACCCCCAGCTTGCGTGCAGTCTCCCATAGCGCGTTTTGCCCCTCGCTCGACAGCCACGAGGCGTCCTTGTCGATGATCGGGTAGAGTCGCATCCCCTGTACGCCGTGCTCCTGATGAAGGCGCAGCAACGTATCAGCGGCACCCGGTTGCAATGGGTCAATCAGCGCACTGCCGTGCAGGCGACCGGGAAACCGCCTCAGGGCGTCACACATATAACTATTGTCATAGCCGTGGTACATGCATTGAATCAGGACGGTGCGATCAATATTGTTGAGGTCCATAAAGCGGATCAGGTCTTCTACCAGACCCGGATACTCCGGCCGGGCGGTGGACATCTCGTCGTTGTGGGGAAAGGGCGGTGCGCCAAGCGTCCAGATGTGTGTATGGGAATCGATGCGCATGGTGTGCTCCTTGAATTTTTAACATGGCTAAAACGCCATGCTGGCAAATATTCTTATCGCATGATAGCGCTCAAGATAGGATGGGGGAGCAGCAGGGGCAAGATTATAGAATTATCGTACATTTTCAATTTTCCGATAAGCAATGTATACAAGGAGGCACTGCAATAATGGCAGCAGTCTTTATCACTGGGCGCGCGACCGGGATCGGTGCAGCTTCTGTGCGCAAATTTGCCGCTAATGGTTTTGACGTCGCGGTTTTCGATATTAATGCCCAGGCTGTCGCAGATCTTGCGCAGGAAGGGCATAGCGGGTCCATCACTTATTTCGATACCGATGTGGGCCAGCGCAGTGCAGTGCGCCGGTCGATTGCGGCGGCGGCTGAGCAAGTGGGTGGCCCGACCACGCTCTTCGTCAATGCCGGTATACAAAAGCTTGCCGGTATTTTTATGCCTTCTATAATGCAGTATCAGCAGCGAATGGCGTGCGGGTGGTCCGGTTGCGGGGGCCGTCGCCCGACGGCTGGCGGTCGCGACCACTCTCTCGACGACCGCACGGCCAGGCCCTTTTTCATCCACCCCAGCCCGCAAGACGGCATCCATCCCCCCCATGACCTAAAACGCCCTGCGTCGCACCCTGCAACTGGTCCTTGGAAACTTTGGTGGTTTGGAGTTGTGGGCGCAATGCTCAGCGCGTGGCGATTTCGTCTTTCCACCAGTCGTCGCGATAGGGTTTACCGGTGACCTGCTCGTATTTGGCCTGCAGCGCGGGCCGGCGGCGCAGGTTTTGGCGGATGCGGTTGTCGATCTCGTCGGCGACGCGGGTGATCGCGGTGCGCGGGTCGCCGCCGTTTTCTACCTGTTCGACGGCTTCTAATGCCCATCTTTGTACCAATTGCGCCTCGATAAATGGGCTCATCTTTATCGTTACGCCATTGTCGACGGCGTCGATAAAGGGCTGGTGGAAGGCGGGGTCGGTTATATGCTCGTTGACCAAGTCCTCGCCGGTGCGCGCCAATTCCGGGTTGGGCGGCAGCGCATCGCCGTCGGCGGCGATCAGCGCGCCGTAATCGCGGCTAGCCAAGTATTGCAAAAAGCGTTTGGCAGCTTCCGGGTTTTTTGTTTTGGCGTTGATGCCGGCGGCCCTCGTGCCGACGATGCCGCGCGAGGGGTGTCCGGGCACGCGTGGCAAGGCCACGGCAGCGATATTTTCGACCAGGTCGGGGTTGCGTTTAAGGTAGACCGGTACCTGTACGATGGCCCAACGGCCGATGTGGATATAGGCGGCCTGCTGGTTGAAAAACCAGGCGATGCCGCCCGAGCCCCAGCCACCTTGCGACGAGAGTGATTTGGCCTCGGCTGAGGTCGGCATGATATCGTGTTTCAGCGCCATATCGCGGAATAGTTCTATCGCCTGCACCGACACCTCTTCACCAAGGCGCGAGTGCAAACCATCGGCGGTAAAAAAGTCGCCGCCGTGGCCGATCAACAAATCGCGAAAGACCCACTCGCTGTTCCAGTTGGCGAACGGGATGTGCGTTTCGCCGCTTTTGGAGGGTTTGTTGCGCACAGCCAACGCGCTCTCGATAAAGTCTTCCCAGGTCCAGTCGGGTTGCGGCAGCGGCGCGCCGTGATCGGCGAGTACTTTTCTATTATAGATGATCGCGTTGGCGTGTACATTGCAGGGGAAACGATATTGCTTGCCTTCGTAGCTCAAGCCTTCGCGCAGTGGTGGGTAGGTGTCGTCGAGGCCGAAGCCGAGCGAGTCGGCAAAAGGAGTCAGATCCATCAGGATGCCCGCTTCGGCGAAGGTTGCCAACGAGAATACATCGTAAATATCGACCACGTCCGGCCCGGTGTCGGTAGCGCAGCGCACGATGAGCTTGGTGGCATCGCTTTTATCGACCAGTCCTTCGAGATCGGGGTTTAGCTCTTCGAAGATGCCAACCTGTTTGGTGCGCGCGGGGTTAGGGTCGGTGGCCCAGACCACTGTTGTGCGGTCGGGGTCGCCCAATACTTCTATCGTGCTGACGGCATAGGCGTACATCGCGACGAAGAGACCGATCAAAGCCAATAATACGTATTTCATAGAGCTTACCCTTTCACTCCGCCGAGTTGGATGCCGCGCACCAGGAATTTTTGGAAGATCACAAACAGGATGATCAGCGGCGTCACGGTAATCGTCGCCGCCGCCATAATCAGCTCGGTCTGTTGGCCGTAGGTGCTGTCGAGTTCGAGCAGGCCGACCGGTAGCGGGAAGAACTGCTGGTACTGAAAAATAAAGGTGATCAGGGCTAAGGCGATCAGGCCGGGGCGGGTCAGTGGCAGAATCACGTCGGTGAAAGTTTGCCATTTACTAGCACCATCGATATGCGCGGCTTCGTCCATCGCTTTGGGGATGCTGAGCATAAACTGCCGGAGTAGGAAGGTGCCGAAGGCGCTAAACGAAGCCGGGATGATTAGCCCGTGGTAGGTGTTGAGGAAACCCAGCCAGACCATCACCTGGAAATTGGGGATCATCAGTGTAAGGCCTGGGATCATCATCGTTGCTAGATAGAGCAGAAACACGCTATCGCGGCCGCGCCATTCGAGCCGAGCGAAGGCGAAGGCGGCCAAAGCCGAGGTCAGCACCTGAATCAGGGTGTTGGCGAAGGCAATAAAGATGCTGTTGAAAAACCAGCGCCCGAATTTCAGTTCTAGTTTTTCGCCTGTCACCGGTTCAGGCTGCTGACCGAAGAGCACGGGGTAGTTTTCTGCGTGTGCCTCTTCTGGCACGATGTGTACGCCGCCGGCCTCGATTTCGGCGCGTGACTTGAACGAGGCGCCGACCATCCAGATAAAGGGCATGGCGAGCATAAAACCCAATAGGCCCAGCGCGACGAAGCGAATGCGCGTTGAAGTGTTGTCAAAGGGAAGTTTCATTAATCCACCTCCTGGTCGCGGCCAAAACGCCAGTTGAGCGCGGTGGCAACGAAGATAAAGGCGAAGAGCACCCAGGAGATCGCCGCGGCATAGCCCATGTCGAGATCTTGGAACATCTTGTTATAGATATAATAGCTCAGTGTCGTCGTCGAACCGGCCGGCCCGCCCTGCGTCATCACGCGCGCCTGTTCGAAGCCGCCCTGCAGGCCGCCGATGACGGAGACGACACTGATAAAGAAGGTGGTCGGTGCGAGCTGCGGCCAGGTCACGTGGCGGAAGCGTTGCCAGCGGCTCGCCCCATCGACCTCGGAGGCGTCGAGTAATTCCTGCGGCACATTGGAAAGCGCGGCTAGGTAGAGCAGCATATTCTGTCCGCCGATGAAGATCCACATGCCCATCGCCAGGATCGCCGGTTTGGCCCAGGCGATCTCGGCCAGCCACGAGGGGGGCACAAGCGCTAAACCGATTGCGTTAAAACCGGCCTCCAGGCCCATATTGACCGGGCCGGTCTCGGGCCGATAGAGCGATTTCCACAGGATATAGACGGCGACACCGGAGGTGAATTGCGGCAGGTAGAAGATGGTGCGAAAGGTGACGATATTGAAGAGGAAACCAAGCGCGGCGAAGAGCCAAATCAAGCCAGCAAAAAGACCGATGTTTTCCCAGCCGAGACCGAAGCCCAGGACGATGCAGAGTAGCGCCAGCCCAGCGCAGACCAGCGCGCCCGGTGCGCGTTCGCGCCACGGGCCCAGTGGCAGGTCGCGGTTGAGTAAGAGTGCCAAGCCCAAGGCGCCGGTGACGGCCAATGGCAGCCCCATCATCAGAAAGAGCGTATTGTAAAAGTAGTACCAAAAACGCGCGTCGCGCGGCTCGTAGGCGGCCCACATTGGCCCGCCCAAGCTCCAAAAACCGAATACGGCCAGCGCGATCAGCAACCCTGGTCCCAAGCCGACGCCGAAATCCCATTCGGCGTTTTCGCGGCCGACGATGGCCACACCGCAGATAAGCGCGAGAATGCCGCCGAAGAAGGTGCCTTGCGTCCCTTGATTAAACCAGAAGGCAAAGACGCCCGTATGTCCCTCGGCACTGCCGCCTAAAGCACCGAGCACCATTGCTGCACCGGTCACACAGATGAGTGCGCCACCGGTGCGTGTGCCTCGCCATTGGTGTATGTTGGCAAGCAGCGCGCCGATTAACCCCGCTATCAATGCGGCTACGCAGAGCATGTAGAGCGCCAGCACACCGGAGTGGGGTTCCTCTAATGCGCGTACGCCTAATACATCGGCGAAGTTGCGCAGGCCGACAAAGGACGCCTTCTCGTGCGGTCTGAGCGTCCAATAGTGGAAAGCCATGGCGAAAGAGAGCAGCACTGGAAAGAGCGTAAAACACAAAAACCCGATGAAGTTCGGAGCTAGGAAGGCGGCGGCTGCAGGCCAGTTGGCGTCCCAGCGACGGGTGGATCTCTCGTTCATTCTTCGCCGTCCCAGTAATCTGTGACAGTGCCTTCTTTAAAGCGGGTCCAGCGCGCTTCCTTGCCGACGTGTTTATTCGCTCCTAATAGCGAAGATACAAAGACCTTGTCACTGTCGGGATAGTAATAGGTGTCGAAGGGTGCGTTATTGGTGATGACCAGGTATTCAAAGTCTGCGGCACTCTCGTTTATAATCTGGTGCGCGTCGCCGGGCGGGCACATGGCCGTTTCGCCGGCGTTGAAGTCTTTGAGGCCGGCTTCGGTGCGCATGCGGGCTGCGCCTTTCAACGCATAATAGATTTCCCACTCGGTGGCATGGCAGTGATAGGGGAAATTCTTTTTACCGGAAGCCAATACGCAGTGTTCGATATCGACGGGTGCTGCGTTATTTTCCGTGTCTTGTTCGGCTAGTGCGGATGAAATATCCCTTATTTTCAGGCCAAATGTTTTTTTGGCTGACGCGAAGTCCTCTTCTTTGATCTCTGTTAGATTGACTTTTAGCAAGGGATCCTTGATGGGTTGCCAGGTTTTAGCGCCCCGCTTCTTTAGTCTTGAGCAGGCGCCAGGAAGTTTAGTCCGTTCGCTCGTTATAGGTCAATAGCCCGCCCGGTGGTCCTTCATGTTTTTTTTAACGTTGGCGCTTAGGCGATGGCTCTATTTTTTTAGTAGTCCTGCTGTTGCGACTGATCACTATTCGGTACACCCTCTGGATAATGCGCACCGACGTGAAAACTGTGACTCAGACCCCAGCAAAGTACTACTTATAGATCAAGCTCGCCATTGCCTTTGTTTTATTAAAGCGGTTGCGTGTTGAAACTATTTGCATTTCCAAGTCATCGTTTAACTCGTCAAATAATCCCAGATGTAAAACAAAAGTGAGATGAATAATTTTGTTAAGAACCCCGGCACACTATTATTCATTTTTGAAGATCGTTGTGGTTCTATTCAATCACCTTATCTCTTACTCTTTTAGAGATAAGAAAAAAGTCCAACGCGAATAGCCTAATTCGCAATATTGATTTTGCTTATTTATACCTGCAGTTCGGCGCATCGGGTCGCTTAGTTGGCGGCAATAGGCTGATACGATAAGGATTTTGTTTACATGGCGCATTTGTTTCACATCCTATTGACCGCTATTGGTCTCAAAAAAAGACTATTCTCAGGTGGTTTTTTTCCTGAATCGGAACGTCGAAAGCAGGTCGAGTATCTGCGGAAACTCTGCGCACTGTTGCTAGTAGATGGATGGGACGACTTCGATTCAGCGTTGGAAGCGGCTATTGTATCTCTTGTCGCTAGTATAGAGTCGCCAGAACGGGCGCAGCAAGAGTATGCTCAAGCGGGTGATCACTACAACGAAATGTGGGGGCCTGGGTTCGATGAGCGATTTCTACTTCGCCAAGGGTTCGGCGCAAGAGCGGGCCGAAAGATCAGAGCTGTTCGATTCTGTTGTGGGTCAACTAGGCATTTTTTTCGAACAACTAGGCGGTTTAATACTGATTTTTTGCCGAATATGGATACATAGATTGCCGATAGACGAAAAAATCGCTATGTCGTTATTGTGGCCGCGATTGATGTTTTTAGATGGACCGCTCTAGACTTGGAGGCATTGTGCTTGGCGATTCTTATCTCCCTGGCTTTACGCAACGACTGTATCAACTTATGTTGCCGCGATGATGGTAGATGATCTCAATATGCGTTGGACTCATCTGATGGTGAGCATCCCGCCATTCCGTATTCAGATCAAGCAATGGTCGCGGCGCGCTGCTGGGATTACTGGTCTTACCGCTCTGATATCACTTGCGGTGCATATAGCCGCTTTGGGCTATGTTGGGGCCGATGCTGCGCCGACTAGCATGCATCACGAAGCCTGGTTACTTCATCGTGACCAGCCCACCCAACCGGCGCTGATTGGTTCGGTGGACCTGCCACAGCCGCTCTCGCTGCAGGTGGCTCGTGCGGCGCGTGCGGGCCGGGTCGCGCGCGCCGCTTTTGGCTTTCTGCCCTACTGGATTGATGCCGACTACTACGACTCGATAGATTTCGATCTGTTGACCCATATCGCGCCCTTCTCCGTTGAGGTGAATCGCGATGGATCGCTGGGGGATGATCATGGATGGCCTTGGACCGCGCTGGTCGACCGGGCGCACCAACATGGCGTACGGGTGATCTTGACGGCGACGCTATTCGGTGATGAGGATGTCGGTATCTTGCTCGAAAACGAAGTGTATCGATCTCGCTTTATGCGTCAAATTCGCGATAAGATCAGGATCGGTCGGGCCGATGGAGTTATTATTGATTTCGAGGGGTCTGGCCAGAATGGCTGGCCTGACGAGATCGGCGATTTTCTGCGGACGCTGACCGACTATATCCACGCAGAGATTCCGGGCAGCGAAGTGAGTTTCGCCAGTCCCGCCATCGATTGGAACAACCGCTGGGACTTTGCCGAGATCGCTGATAGCTGCGACTATCTCTTCGTGATGGGCTATGCATTCTCCGGCAGTTGGAGCGGTAATACAGGCCCAACTGCGCCACTGACCGGCCCTGGTCGCACTATCGCGACGATGCTAAGCGATGACCGCGATTACGGCCAGGTTACGAGGCATCACCCAGAAAAACTGATCCTCGGCGTACCCTACTACGGTTGTCAATGGAAAACACTAAACGGAGCGCCCGGCGCCAGTGTTGAAGCCTTTGTGAATTACCCTCGTCTCAGCGATGCGGTGTCCCAGGCCAGTCTCTGGGGTCGGCGCTGGGATGAGCAGTCGCAGACGGCGTGGTATCGCTTCCAGGATGGAGAGCAATGGCTACAGGTGTGGTTCGACGATATGGCGAGCTTGGAGCTAAAATACACCATGGCGCTCGACAACAATTGGCGCGGATTCGGCATGTGGGCCCTCGGCTATGAGGGCAACGAGTCCGCGCCCTGGCAACTGATTGAGCGCCTCAACGGCCACCGAGTGCCGACCCTGGTCGATCTTCAGGACATTGGCTCCGTCGCGTTTCAGGTTGATCCGCTCTATCCCAATCCCTTTAACGCCAGTATTCAGCTGACCTATCAGGTAGCGGTTGCGGGCCGGGTGCAGGCCGATCTCTATGATATGCTCGGTCGTCGGGTGCGTTCGTGGAGCCAGCACCTGACGACGGCAGGTCGTTTCGCTTGGCGCTGGGATGGCCGTGATCGCGTCGGTGCCGAGGTGGCTTCCGGGGTCTACGCGGTCCTATTTCGCTATACCGCTGGCGATGGTTCTGCGCAGACCGCAACACGACGGATGGTCCTGCTGCGCTGACACGGCTTGTCTGATGCGCATCCCCTACTTATCTGATTTGCACCATTGAGGCCGAGATATTTCTTAACGGCGAACAACGTATGCAGCGGGTGGTGATAGTAGGTGCGCGCATGATCGAGCAGAGCGGCGCTGGCATCGATGCCGGTTACCTGCGCCCTCTTTGGGGCCAAAATAGGTAGATCTCGAAAGGGTAACCAATCCATCTAGTTCGACGACGGCCGACTCTTCGCCTCGTGGGGTTCCCAATATTGATCGTACCCTCTGCCTCATTATGTCACTCCCGTTACCAGGGTCAACCACCCCCTGTTGCCATCCAATCACACGCAGTATCTTCGGGGGCTAGTTCAGGCAATACATCACAGAAAGGCACAACCCGAATATGCCAGCCAAGATCTATGCGTATCCGCTCGCCGAGGGCCTCTGCTACAAGGAAGAATACACCGAAGTGCATCGTCACTTCATCCACCCCGGCATCTTTTCAACCCGTGCGAGCGCCCAGGCTGTTCGCGAACACCTGTCCGAGGGAGAAACGCCGTGGATACGCAGCCTCGAGCGGCTCGAATCCTGGGCAGCGGAATCCCTGACACAGGCGCCGGACCCGGTGCAGAGAATCTTTCGGAGCACACCCAACCACATCGGTGTCGATGCAAGCCTTGGCGACTTCCGTTGTGCCAGCCATCTATGCTGGCTGTATCTGCTGACCAAAAAAGTTGAATACGCCGACAAGGCTGTGGAGATCATCGATTCCTGGAGCGCAACGTTGAAAGCGGTCCGAGGTGCAGGATTCAACCTCCAGTGTGGGCTGATGATCCCACACCTCGTCGATGCGGCGGACGTTCTCAAGCACTGCACCGACCGATGGAGCGAGGAGGGTCAGGCCAGATTCCGGGGATTCTGCGAAGTCGTCTTGCTGCCCCATGTCCTCAACCTTAGGATCTCGATCAACGGCAACCACGACTGCGCGACCAACCATGCACTCCTCGCGCTGGCGATCTATCTCGATGATGAATTCCTGTTCAACCGCTCCCTCAATTACTACCTCTTCAGCAAAGGATACGGCAGCATCGCACACTACTTTCTCCCGAACGGGGAGTGTCAGAAGGATGGGCGCGACTTGGGTCACGTCACCGGCGGCATTCACTTTTTTTCGACCATGGCCCGGATTGCGGCAAACCAGGGCGAGAACCTTTACGACCGTTTCGATTGCTCAGTTCGACTTCGAGATATCAGCGATGTACAGCCCCGCCCACGCCATGCCAACCCGGCACCAGGCACGCGGTTGGAGCGGCATGAGTCTCGAAGATATACTCGCCTACCGCCACTACACAGATAAGCGCTCCATGCCTATGCCGTTCATGTCCCGGCTCTTCCGGACGGCGAACACCGTTGCCAATGACACACAGGCGTTTGTCGACGAATGCCAGATCTTCCTGACGGACAGAGTGACCTTCCCGGACAAACAAGCTGTCCCCGCTGCACATCCCGACGCCTATACGGTTGGCCTGATGCCTTTCGACAGCGGTCCCCTGGACGACGCAAACTACAGTCTGCTCGTTTCGTCCCTCGGTCGGGCCGTAGGCAAACCGGTGCAGATCGTTTATATCGCCGACCCAGAGTCCGCGGCGGAAGCGATCAAGATCGACATGCTCGACGCAGCCCTTTTGCCATCGGATGTATACGTATCTTTGGCGGACAGTCATGAGCTCTCCCTGATCGCGTCCCAGCGCCTGCCGGACGGTCGTTCGGGCTACCACCATCAGTGGTTGGCACCCAAAGCGGCCTGCGTCTCGACCCCCCGCGAGGCATTCGAATCAGACGCCGTGATCGCTGCTGTCTTCCCCTTTGCGATCCCCACTTGTATCGACTTGATTCCGTTTGTCGATGCCGGGTTCTCGATCCCCGAAATCTTCGCCCGGATCCGTTTCGATCAGGGAAACGGCAACTACGCCTACAAGATCGCCGACCTATTTAAGACCTTGTGGGCAACTGGTGACGGCAGCGACCAACTGGCGATCTGTGCCACCACAGACATCGATATCAACGCCTACAAGCTCCCGCTCAGCAAGGTCACACGTTCAGCGCACACGTTCCCCTTTGTCGAGAAATACGCCGCAGATTGGCAGAAGATATTCCCCTATTACACACCGTTTTTTGCGGAGGCGTTGGGCTTCAGCGCAAACCTCCACGACCAGAATCCGAAGCACTATCTTGACCTCGAGGATCAACTGGTCACCGTCTGGCGATCTGCCGAGATTCCAGGTCAGGCATTCGTCACAAAGAGGGGCGCCGAGATCACCGTCACCTGCCCGCCGAACTATCAAACGGCAGACGAGTGGAACACGCGTCAATGCTTTGCCGGCCTCATCGCGTCATCGGATGACCGCTACGAGATCATCCGACGAGCGGTGGCACTCAAAGAAGAACTTTTTTCTCAACACACGGAGACCGAGCTACGGGTAGGTGGCGGCATGACAAAGGGAAACGCGACCGAAAAGGGCATGCCTGAAACCATCTATCACGACCTTCGTTTTGGCGGCAATCTTGTCAAGCCATCCGATCGCTGGGATTGCGCTCCCGGTGGCTGGCTCCGTTCGATGATGCGAGTCAGTTGAGCGAGTTAAACCCTATGCGGTGCTGCATTACACGCAGAGGGTGCCCTTTCGACTGCTTAGTGCTGTGGTCGGCTGACCGCCCCGCATCCGATAAGGCATTATCTACAAGGCGTCGAGCTCCATACCGAGCCGCCGCCGCTTACGCCGCCTCGCCCCCTGCCCTTTAGAATCTAAAACGAGCCCGTTGGTCCATACTCGCTTGACCAGTACTACCAAAAGGTCTTTTATAATTTCCATGCACCACCGATCGCCATTCGCTCATCAGACCCTCAATTAGATTACATGTATCCACTGTATTCTTTAACACAAGATCACTGATGCCATATGAATAAGACCACCGAACGCCCCCATATCATCTTCATCATCACAGACCAACAACGCTTTGACACGATTCGCGCTCTCGGCTATGACCATATCGACACGCCCAACATCGACCGCCTCGTCGGCGAGGGCGTCACTTTTACCGATTGCTACATAACGGCGCCCTCCTGTGCACCCTCACGCGCCAGCTTGTTTACCGGCTACTACCCGCATACAACCGGTATCCTCAAAAATGCCGATGCTTGGAACCATTCGTGGATCGAAGAGTTGCGCGAGGGGGGGTATCGGACGATCAACATCGGCAAGATGCACAGCTACCCATATCACACCCCTTTGGGTTTTGAAGAGCGTTACGTCGTTGAGAACAAAGACCGCTACATGGAAGAGCGCTATTATTTTGACGAATGGGACAAGGCTCTGCGGGCTCGCGGACTGGTCAAACAGCAGCGCGAGTTTTACCGACAACGCCCTGACTACAACGAGTCCCTCGGTGCCTTCACCTGGGATTTGCCAGCCGACACCCACCCGGACAATTTTGTCGGCGACATGGCCACGCACTGGATCCGGACCAAGCCCAAAGATGAAGAACGACCTTTGTTCCTAGAGATTGGTTTCCCCGGCCCCCATCCGCCCTACGATCCCACTCCGGAGATGGCTGAGAAATACCTACAGCGCGACCTGCCGCTGCTGCCGGTCACCGAAGCGGAACTAGATGGACAGCCTGCGCCGTACAAAGCCATGCGTCAGCACAATGTTGAAGTCGACCACGATAGTGTGGTGCACATGTTAGAGCCATCTGATGAACAGCGTCATCGCCAACGCGCCTACTACATGGCCAATGTTGAGATGATCGATACCAAGATTGGTGAAATTCTACAGGCTTTGCAGGATAAAGGGTACCTTGAGAACTCCGTCATAGTGTTCACCTCTGATCACGGCGACTGTCTCACCGATCATGGCCACAGTCAGAAATGGTCGATGTACGACACGATTACCCGCATTCCGTTGATCGTGTCGTCGCCTCAGCGTTTTGCCGGCGACCGTCGCGTTAAAGGATTGTGTCAGCAAATGGATATCGGCCCCGCACTCTTAGAGCTAGCCGATATCACACCCGATCTGACGATGGAAGCTCGCTCCCTACTACCAGCCCTACAAAGCCAACCCTGGGAATCGCGAGCACATGTCTTTGCCGAGCATGGTCGCGACGCCATCCTGCAGGAGACTGAATTCATGACCATGGTGCGCAGTGAGGATTGGAAGCTCGTGCACTTCGTCGATTGTCCACAGGGTCAACTTTTCGATCTACAAAACGATCCCGATGAGATTATTAATCTATGGGACGTCGTAGCACACGCAGACAAAAAACGGGAGCTCCTCGATGTATTGCGCGACTGGCGCATTTCCAGCGATGTGCATACCGCTGGTTGGAGCGCTAATTGGCGCTGATTGCCTTCTGGATGCGCAATGTCGACCCGGATAAAGTCTCGAATATCGGACCGCTAAAGAAATTCTTGCAGCCGAAAAACCTCGAACATTGAAGGTTGGCTTCAGCGGCGAAACAAATGACCCACTCAAAAGAAGTTGTGTAAACGCACTGATGACGATGAATTTACCGGCCTTGACGGCCACCCCCGCCGCCGCACCTATCGAGCATATTCGCCTTCAATACGCTAACGATGGCTTTCTATTGCTTTCCGGTTTGATCGATGAAGCGACGAGTCGCAGCGCTAGCGAGTTGTTGCTGCAGTTGCCGGGAATGGATGCAAACAGCGCTGCCATCGCCCCCCCAGATCTTTACAATGCCCAGCGGGAACTGGTCGAACATTACGCCCGCCAAGACGAAGTACTATTGTCCTGTTTCAGTGATGCCTTCATCGATATGACCGGTATCTTAGTCGATCAGATCGACCTACATCGCCCCAATGGCGTCCAGACGCAGAATCTATTGACCGCATCGACTGCCTGGACCCAGCCATCACCCCATATAGACGGCATCCCCAAAGAAAACAGGCACAGGACCTTTCCCGGTCCCTACCAGATTGCTTTTATCATCTATCTGAGCGATATAGAATGCCGTGGTGGCGGCACGATCGGGTGGCCTGGCTCACAGCACAAAGTGCGCGGCAAAGCGCAGTCCGACCTCCTGCACTACGAGTACTTATTCGATTTAAATAAAGAAGTACCAGACTTGGATCTGGGCGAGCCCGTCGAATTGCTGCCCAAGCGGGGGGATATACTTTTTTTCCAACACCTGTGGGTACACGGCGCAACATTTAATATACGGCCCGAACCACGGCTAGCGATTCGACCGCTTTGTTCGTGTAGCGCATGCAATACGCGCTGGTACAAACGAGACGGCTGGAGTTTTTGGCAGCCCTAAAATAAGGTTATAGTTGCCAACTGCGGCGACGGCCAAGGCGCATACTGTCGAGGGTATCGGATCATGGATTGTGAGCCGCATTTCAGGGATGACGAAGTAACTAGCACAGATCGAGACCACACATTCGGGAAACCAAAATCGATCCGGCTGATCTTATTGTGGTGTATCTTCGGACTTGGCGGCTAATTACTGGGCACTCGATGTACTCGATGCCACATCGCTCGCAGTCTCTCCTTGTCGGACGGCCTCGCCCCTCGAAGTCCGCCTACTCCTGGCCTAATTAGTTTATCCGGTCATTTCTCGCGCTCTAATTTCTTGTGGCCTGATGCATCGGAAGCTTTGTTGCTTCTACCACCATAACAGCATTGTCCTGTATGGCTGCAATACAGTGGTTTAGTCTGGGGTTGTTAACTGTGCCAACTCGGCTTTAATGCGTTCTAGTTTCTCTGGCGGCAATTGTACCAGTGCCGCCAGGATGCTACGGGCTGTCCATTTGCCGCCCCAATATGCAGCATCTTCAGGCGATTCAGCGTTTGCCCAGGCGTGTGCCAGGGCAAGAGGCATTTCCATTTCAGTTGCAGGCCAGTGCGGGTATTGTTGTATGGTGTTGAATCCATAAATCGCCAACAATCTCATCTCACCGGCAAAACGAGGCGAAAACGGAGCACGTCGGTGCCAACAACGCTGATCCCAAACAACACAATCTTGGGCCCGTATCACAAAGGATTTGATAGGACATTGGCTTGCTTGCTGGTGCCCTTTTGCAGCGACTACAGTAGTGGGATACAGCGACATATCCCGGTGCGAACCAGGCACAATCTGCGTTGGTGCAAGCGCTTCCTCCATATCCTGAAAATACATTGTTAGGTGCACCGAGGCAGGGTGATGATAGATGTCATCTCCGGCACCACTGGCAGCGAATCCACTGAGTTCACCACGCTCTTCTCCCTCATTGTAGCGGTCCCGATGCCAGTTTTCAGCGGCATGGCTGTCGTTAATAACGAAAGAGGTCTCAAATACCTGTACGAACGGCCGATGAAAATTGCTGCCGGCTGGATGGTGGTGCAGATCTGCGGTGCGCTCTACTGGTGTTGCCTGCGGTTTTGGGTGGACGTCCGTTGGCCGAGAGGGGCTAATTTCGGGGGTCAGGGCGGCGGCTAGCATGCTCCGTATGCGTGGGGCCCGGATAGGCTCGATAAGTTCAGGCGCGGAGCTTGGTAGCTGCAAGCGGACAGACCCGGCATTTTGCTGGCTTGGGCTTGCAGCGGTTGCTGCTGCTAGTACGCGACGTCTGAAAGGTGCAACGGTTGGTATTGTGAAGACATCCGGCAAGATGCAATAGCCATTGGTGCGGAAGTCGCGGAGCAGTTGCGCAAGTTCATCGGGAGAATAGGGCGCATTGACAAATGCCAAGCGTTTTGTTTGCTCGCCAAGATGAGGCATAAGGAATACTGCCGATGTTTGTTATGCTGGTGTTATATACCAGTAAGAATGCACCTTAAGTGGTGCACTGATTCTGCTATCGATACCGACCACCTCACCTTCCATCTCACAACCCCTAGTCGGATGGGCCGACACATCTATTGTTGTCGCCATTGGAATCGATTGAGAGGCGTAGCCGCGGTTATACTCGCAGGTCTGAGAGAAAGGCCCAGTCATGGCGTTAGGAATATGCTGACAAGAGAGGACGATGGCGGTTAGCCTCGGGTGAAGACCCATTTGTCGCCCTCGCTATTGGCGGCGTTGAAGCTGTAGCCGTCGCTAACAAATCCTTTGATGTCTTCTACCTCAGTGATTTTGTTATTAATAATAAAGGCAGCCATTAATCCGCGCGCCTTTTTGGCGAAGAAGCTAATGATTTTGTATTTGCCACCTTTGTCGTCCATAAATACCGGCGTCACTATGCGGCTATTGATGGTTTTCTCTTGGGCGGCTTTAAAATATTCGTTAGAGGCAAGATTTAGCAGAACGTCATTGGGGGTTGTCAGTAATGCATTTAACTCACCGCTAATAATGCCATCCCAAAAATTGTACAAGTCAGCACCGCGACTATTGGCAAACTTGGTACCCATCTCTAGGCGATAAGGCTGCATTAAATCCAGAGGGCGAAGCACACCGTAGAGCCCCGATAAAATTCGCAAATGGTCTTGCGCCCAATTGAGATCGCCATCACTCATGCTTTCCGCATCCAAGCCTTGATAGACATCGCCCTTAAAGGCCAGTACTGCTGGTCGGGCATTGTCGCTGTTAAAGGGGGTATGCCATTCCTGAAAACGCTCGTAGTTTAGCGCTCCCAACTTATCGCTGAGGCCCATTAACGCACAGACATCCTGTGGCGAGAGTTTCTTTAGCCCTTCAAGCAGTTCTTGGGAGTGATCTAAAAGGTTTGGTTGAGTATGAGCGCTAGCGGCGACTGGGCTGGCATAGTCCAGTTTTTTGGCTGGAGAGATAACTGTAAGCATCATGTTTATTCACCCGCGTATAGAGATTAGCATTATATGGTTAATAAATTGTACCAAGCCTAGTTGCAACTGTTTAGCTTAAAAGGGATTAAAGTTGTCCAGTGTGCTCTTCAAGAGTAAAGGTTTTGGCCAGACTGTGTTCGTTTAATAAGGCGGTGTGCGGGACCTAACAATTGGCCCAGTTAGGGTGTGAGTGTTTTTTTGCCTTTTATGAGTAGCTCTCCAGTACGTATTGGTCGTATTAAGAAATACTCACAACAAAGGTGGGTCAACTCTCTGGGGTCACGCCAATTTGCACTAATCGTCTCCGTTGCGAGCTGAGCGAAAGGCGTGCAGTGTTTCTTCGACTGCGTTGTCGTCAATTTCTCGGTGGGTCACAAGACGAACAGACGGCCCAAAAGGCAACACAAGAACGCCCAGCTTCTCCAGTGCGGCGGATAAGGTCTCAGGATCCATAGCCGTCGGCCGCACCAGCACAATATTGCTCATAGTTGACGCCGGATCGACGATAATTCCATCGACCGTGGCGAGTTTTTCCGCCAGCCGCTTTGCTCGCCTGTGATCGTCAGCCAGCCGCCCAATCATGCTCTGCAGCGCAACGATGCCGGCCGCGGCTGGAATGCCGGCTGGCCGCCAGCCGCCACCAAACATTTGCCGCACGCGTAGCGCGTTATTGACAAAGTCGCTTGTGCCGGCGAGGATTGCACCCAGCGGTGCACAAAGCCCCTTGTTCAGGTTAAAGGAAACGGTCTCCGCGAGCTGTGCGAGATCTGATGCTGGCCGGCCGAGCGCGGTCGCGGCATTGAATATTCTTGCACCATCCAGGTGTACGGGTACTCCCTGGGCGCGTGCCATTTCGGCGATAGCTTGCATGTGTTCAAAGGCAACGACACGGCCTCCAGAACGGACGTGCGTGTTCTCCTGCAACACCAGCGCCGCACCTGGTTTGAGCGCGGCGGCGAGGTCATCTAGATCGAAGGCACCATTGACTGCCGCCACGCAGCGCGGCATGGCTCCGCTCAGCACCGCAGCGGCCGCGGACTCAGAAGTGACCACATGCGCCTCAGCCTCGGTCAGGAAGACATCGCCGGGGCGGCAGCAAACGTGGATGGCAATTTGATTTGCCATCATGCAGGTTGGCACGAAGAGCGCGTCCTCTTTGCCCAGTATCTCGGCGGCAAGCGCCTCCAGACGAACGACGGTGGGATCCTCGCGCAGCCCGAACCCGCTCGGCATCTCGGCGGCTCGGACCATGGCCTCTACCATCGCTTTTGTGGGCCGGGCGGTAAAATCCGAACGAAGGTCAATCTTCATCAGCGGCACCTGCCATTAAGAGGGGTGCATTCATTTGATTTCTCGATCGGATACCATTTTGCCGTATTTCCGACCGTACGGAAATATTTGCGATGTTCGTTATAATATTCGACACTCGCCTTGGTCGCAAGAATTAGAGACATTGAAGACGATATACCATATAACTATTGACCTTCGTTCCAATCCAGACTTACGTGACAACTGAGGCTTATACAGAACATTCCCTCACCGATGCCCAGCGTGAGCAATGCCTCGAAGGCATAGATCGAGATACCTATGTTACGCTGCCCATTACTTTGCCCACGAGCACCATAGAGTGCGCCAACGCCTATATCGATACACACTGTGCACAGATTCCGGCAGCCGTCGCCGCCGAGCGCGGATTCAGTGAGACGAATATCGTAGAACGAGATCCCGTCTTCCGCGAGCTACTCACCTATAAACCTGCCCTGCAACTAAGTTACGATATATTTGGCCCGATGTTTCATTTAGGCCAGGACAAGTGGACTCGCAAATGTCGCGCGGTAGATGGCCACGATCCCCAAGCACTGATCTGGCATTCAGATGGTCCACTCGGTTTCCCCGAAGTAGACGGTCGCTGCCCGCTGCACACCCTGCGTTTTGGGTATTTTATGAGCGACGCGTTAGAGGACGATTGCGGCACCCTGGAAGTCATTCGCGGCTCTCACCACAAAAAAATTCTACACGCACAAGAGTCGATTCACCGCAGACCTTTTACCCGGCCTCGCGACGACGACTTTGTCACGGGCCACGTTATAGTGAAGGGCAAAGCCGGCACTATCATCGCCTTTCACAATGCCATTTGGCATCGGGCACTACCCAACCTGACCGACACTCCGCGCACCATCGTCTATTTTCAATATTGCCCCACCATGATGCACCCACTGCATCGGCCCGTGCCTTACGAAGGCGATATGTCGCATTTTACAGCAGAAGAGCGCTGGTTACTCGGCGAACCGCGCTCGCCCAATAGCTGGGTCATTGGCTCAGAAGAGGATCGGGCGCGTATGGATCGTTTTCGCCGCAGTGCCGAGAGCAGTAACCGCAGATGACTGGGCGCAAGATAGATCGCTGTGATACTCACTCTATGAACCGCACGGGCCGACTCTGGCGTGTCTGCGCCTACTACAGTGCTTTTGTCGCCCTCGGGCTCATACTCTCCTCAATTGGACCGACGCTACCGGCACTGGCAGATCTTACCGGCGTGTCCCTCGGCGCCCTGAGCAGTGTCTTCCTCGCCCGGTCCACGGGCTATCTGCTCGGGGCCATGCTCGGTGGACGATTGTACGACCGATTCCCGGGCCATCCGCTGATGGCCGGTATGCTGGCCCTTATGGCGGTTACTATGGTCCTGGCGCCTCTGAGCCCCACGTTGCAGGTGCTGATAGGCGTCTTTGTCTGTCTTGGTGCTGCTGAGGGTACGCTCGACGTCGGTGGCAATACCCTGTTGACCTGGCTATTCCCCACGGGATTGGGGCCCTGGATGAACGGGCTTCATCTCTTCTTCGGCGTGGGTGCTATGCTCTCACCGTTGATTATTACCTTCACCATGGGACAGATGCAGGGGACTGTGACGACGGCTTATTGGTCTTTGGCGGCATTGATGGTACCGGTTATTATTTTGTTGCTGTTCCTGCCAAGCCCGCCGATTGCAGTCCACGTGCGGGAACGTACAGAATCGCTGGCGCGGCATCGCACGACAATTTTCCTCGTGGCCGGACTATTGTTTGCTACCGTCGGCGCTGAAGTCGGTTTCGGCAACTGGATCTTCACCTACGCGCTGACGCAGAATGTGGCGGACGAGGGCGGTGCCGCGCTGTTGACGTCTGTTTTCTGGGGCGTCTTCACTTTCGGTCGCGTACTGGCCATACCGCTGGCCGCTCGCATGGCACCATCCGCGATTCTGTTGTTCTGCCTTGCCGGATGTGCCGTGGGGTCTATTGTTGCCCTAGTCGAACCACAGGGCGTTGCCGTGATTTGGCTGGCGACCATTATCAGCGGTCTTGCCGTGGCACCGATGTTCGCCACTGTGTTGTCGCTTGCCGGGGAACGTATGCCGATTACGGGACGGGTGACGGGTTGGTTTTTTGTCGGCTCCAGCGCAGGTGGCATGGCGGTGCCGTGGGTCGTGGGGCAACTCTTTGAGTCTGTGGGGCCCGGTTCGGTATTTCTTGTG
>LWDU01000821.1_pt1 | contig 23163 bp, 13 predicted proteins | sample 727161 | NCBI WGS metagenome assembly LWDU01 (sample SAMN04566230, study PRJNA314399) | hydrothermal vent metagenome | isolation source: deep sea hydrothermal plume seawater | place: Mexico: Gulf of California, Guaymas Basin | collected 2004-07-11
GAATTGTTTTCATCACATCACAAAGATTCTTTTAAGTTGGGGGATATTTGGAAAAATATTTCTATTTTCGAGAACATAAAAAAGAACTACATCGAAGGTCAAATTACGATTACTGAAACACAAGCCTTACTTGAATTTATACCAATAATCACAAACGAGAAGATTGTCATTAAGTTTATTACCCCTTCTGCATCAGAACCATATGTCTTTGTTGGCCATCTTCATGAGGTTCCGACCAGATTTCAAATTAGTCAAGGGCAGCAAATCGCCGTCTTAGGATTTATTTCTCCAGAATTTATCAAAAATCAAAAGGTTAAATTTTCAAAAGCCTATAACAAAACATTGATTTCAGATATGGTGAAAGATATTTATGAGCAATATGTCGTGGGGGTAACTGGCAAGACCTTAACTATAATACCAACGACAGAACAGACAAGTCGTGTAGTTCCTACAATGAGCCCCTTCAAGGCAATTAATTGGTTGACCAAATGGTCTGTTTCTCCTTTATATAGAGATGGTGCGAGCTATGTATTTTTTGAAAATCAGACTGGTTATTATTATGGGCCTATAGAAGCATTGGTGGATTCAAGTATTAATAAAAAACCAGCGGCTACATATACTAGAGAAATAGTCCTAGCCCAAGAAGGTAAGCAAAAAGAGGTTGGTCGAGCATATTATAGTATTTCGGATATGCAAGCGTTTACTCCAAAATATCTTCCTGGGGTTGTGTCTGGTGCCTATGCAGCTAAGGCAAAAACACATGACATTGTTCTTCGTCAGATAGGAGAGTCTACTCGTAATTATTTTCAGTCTTATTCTACCACAAAGCATTTAGAATCTTCGGATGAAAATACCATGATACATAATGACTTGTCCCTTGGAGGTTATTCTGATTCATTTGTTCAATTTATTCCCGATCACTATTTGGCCTATTCAGATCAACCTTCGTCTCGTACTACTTCTACAGCCTTGACTCGTATTTCTCAACTCAATCAATTCTTTTCTAAGAAGTTAAATATTACAGTTCCCGGAGATAGTGACAGAACAGTCGGTGAAATAGTACAACTTAAAATACCATCAGCCTCTCCTGCTTTGATCGAAACGCTGGGCGATGCAGATAAATATTTATCAGGAAGGTATTTGATTACAGGATTGAGACACTCTCTTGAGAAATCGGGCGAGGAAAATAAAACAACCCACTCTTTGTATATGGAATTATCTAGCGATTCTTATGCGTCTCCATTACCCGAACAAACAGTCCATCATTGGACATAGGATATAAAAATGAAATCATTTATAAATTTTTTACTAAAAGAAGGCGTCAATGATCCTGCAATTTTCAAGGCTGTGTTCATGGCCGGCGGTCCAGGTTCAGGCAAGTCATTCATTGCCGGAAAGACAGGGCTTACTTCGATGGGGCTTGTGTTAATTAATTCTGACGATATTTTTGAAGCACTATTAGCAAAGGCCGGATTGGAAACGACACCTACAGAAGATACATCATTAGAGAGAAATCGTATGCGGGCCCGCACTCTTCCTGATAAGGAAGTTTCTAAGATGTGGTCACATGTTCAGGCTAATATTGGTGCATTTCAAAGATTGTTCAAGGGCCGACTTGTTATTGTAGATAATAGTAAAGGAAAAAACGCAGACAAAGAAACACTGAGCGCATATAAAATAGCCGTTGCATGGATTAAGAAGAGTCCATCTCGACGAAGTGCAGCGGCTTGGATTGCAAATGAAAAAAAGCGTAGAGGAATTACAAAATGAAAAAGGGAATGGGGCGAGATGGATTTATTTGGTTTGAAGGTGTCATAGAAGACCGAATGGATCCGCTCGGGATTGGACGAATGAGAGTTCGTGCATATGGATTTGATAGCGAGAGTCGAGAAGAAGTTCCGACAGAACATCTTCCCTGGGCTTATCCTATGCTTCCGCTCAATAGCGCACAAGGCGAAGTGCATTCTCCGAAAGAAGGAACCTGGGTTCTTGGATTTTTTCGAGATGGTGAAGATGCACAAGATCGAGTGATTCTAGGAACAATCAATACAGGAGCATACAATGGCTGAAGATACAGTAGAAGGCCTTATAACCAATGTGCTTAATCTTGAGGAGGCTGCCTCATCTCTCGATCTAAGTGCGCCTGAATTACCTGAACTGTCTGAACTATTTGAACTATCTGCTATTACTGATATTGCTTCTCTTCCCACCGATATTATTAATCCTGATCTATTGGCTGGTGTAATGCCTAGCGAACCAATTTGCCCTAAAATTCCCGGTGTGTTTTTTCTGTCGCCGGAGGATCTGCTCGGCGAGCTGGCATCTCAAGTTTCATCGGCGGCAAGTAGGCAAGCAAATGTTTTGGCTAAAGCGGCCATTGATGTAGCAGCTCAAGTTGAAGCAAATCTTGCCGCAGAATTTGATAAGGTTTCTGAAGGATTTACAGAGTTAGAAGCGGTTCTGGAGGCAATCAAATCTGGCGCAATTGATATTAGTCCTTTAGGTATAGATGTATTATTACTTCCCGGGGCTGCATTGGCGGCCGCCTTTCCCGGATTTAAAAAGGCTTTGGAATGTCTAGAAGGCGAACTTGGAAGCGCAGAAAAGGCTTTTAATGCAAAGGCAGGAAAACTTTCGGAAGGTCTTGCAGAAGGAAATGGGCTTAGTGCAACAGCAGCAGATGAGGCAATTACTAATTCGTCTGAAGATGCAATCGACGAAACTGGAAATAAAATTAAAAAACAAAAGACAATTTCGGTAAAAGATGCTCTTTCGGCTATTAAAGGAACTACCAAAACTGCCGTTCCTCAGAGCGACAGCCCTCTTTCGGCATATCAATATGTGAGTAGACTATTATGAGTTTTTTTACTAAATTGTTTACAATAAAACAGAAGATTAAAATACCCCATACCCAATTGCCTGGTGTATTTATGAAGGACGATGTTCCTGGTGACTTTGTGGGGAGTGATTATCGAACTGAAGGTGCTGATGGATTTACAGATGACCGAGTAAGAACTGTTAATGATTATGTGGCTTATGCTCCTAGAAAAGTTGTTCCTGATTTAATTGGAGGGGGGACATTAGTATCAGAAGACCATCCACAATCTACTGCTAAGGGGTTGGATTCTGAAATTACAGAAGCAAATACTCCTCGACAAACTAGAGGAGAAAAACTAGATACCTTAACTGAAGTTCATGATGCAAAAAGAACTTTTGATGTTTCTGTTGCGACGTTCAAAGATACTATAGACGGGGTGCCACCCGATAATAAACCAGCAGCTTGGGATGGAACACCTAATCCAACGACAACGCAACCAGAGAATCCTTATAATACAAAATATCCATACAATCATGTGCGCGAAACAGAGAGCGGGCACTTGTTCGAGGCTGATGATACTCCAGGAGCAGAGCGTATTAAAGAATCGCATCGTTCTGGAACATACTATGAAGTATTTCCGAGTGGAACTAAAGTAGAAAAAATTGTCCGAGATAATTTTACAGTCATCGTCGGTCACGATAAGGTAAATATTCAAGGTAGTGCAGTTGTCACCATTGAAGGCGACTGTAATTTATACACCAAAGGTAATTTTACCCATCAGGTTGATGGCGATTATAACTTGCTAGTCAAGGGTAAATATACTGAACAAGTTGCAGACGAGGTGACACACGACCATCATTCTAATTATTTTCATTATGTTGGAAATCCAATTGACCCAACAAAGGCAGGTAAGGGGCGAGGTAATGAAGGTGGAGATGTAAAGATTGAATATGCCAATGACTACAAACTTAACGTAGATGGAGTCATAACCGAGATTTATGGTAACGCCAAAGCATATGAGAATAACGAGACAACCACTAGACGCAGTACGGTCTTATTTGGTGAACTGACAGAAAGAATAGTTGGTGGAGGAAAGTTTGAGCAAATTGAAAATACTTTAGATGAAATTATAGGTATGGATCATACTATAACTGTTGGTGGATGTTCAACCGAGACTATAGCTGTGGATAAATTACAGACTATTACAGGGGATTATAATTTAGGTTCGGCCGGAATGGCACTTTCGTCTGCCGCAGACGCGACCACAATGACTACCACAGGGGATTATACTATAAAAGGTGGCCCAAAGATTCATCTCAATCCATAATAGATGAATGCTAGGAGATAACATGCAGACTAAGTTATATGGTGTAAGATTAATAGTCCAGAGGTAAAGTAAAATGGCAGAATATCAGTTTATAGTAAATGAAGAATTGGTTACTTACGATAAATATGAAGATATACCAGAAACTTTTGAGCATGTGATTAAGTTTATGCCTGACATTCCAGAACCAGCTGGTGAGGACGGTAATCATACAGACGAACAACACGAAGCAATGGGTATATGGAATACACGATTGCAAGAACTAATGGAGAAAGAACGTGCCCGCAGTTTGTAGAGGAGATAGTATAGATAAAGACCTTATACATTGTTCCATACCTAGTAGGGATGAGTGTAGCGATAATGTATTTGTAGAGGGAAGAGGAATAAGTAGACAAGGAGACAACAATACATCTCATCTATTGCCTCCAGCTAGTCCGGTTTGTCCATCACATGCAGCACCTATAACAATTGGATCTACCACTGTCTTTATTAATAGTAAGGGGTGTGGCAGGATTGGTGACGCCATAACTGGATGTACTAGTGTGGCAAGTGGTAGTACCAAGGTGTTTGCAGGTGGTTAAAGTGTAATATAGCTCAAAAATCACCTGACTTATACTAACATTTCATAAGGGAAATTCATATAAATAGGGTGAAGGCCTTCAGTAATAGAGAGAAATATGGCATTATTAGCTTCAAAAAATAAAACATTTTCTGATTTGGATTTGGATTTTGATATTCATCCAAGCACCAAGCAATTGAATACTCTTGTGTCCGATGCTGCTGTTATCCGGTCTCTAAAAAACTTAATTTTTACGAGCCATTATGAGCGCCCATTTCATCCCGAAATAGGATGCAAGATTAAAAATTCGTTGTTTGATAACATCATGCCTTCGACGGCCATTACGATTCAAAATTCAATCGAAGAGGTTGTGGATAATTTTGAGCCCCGAGTGGATCTAACTTCTATTAAGGTCATTGCCCAACCTGACGAAAATGCATATAATGTTACTATTAATTTTTTTATTGTCAATGAGGCTGTATCAAGACAAGTCACCTTTTTCCTAGAGAGAATTAGATAAATGTCAAACCATACAACAAGTAAACTTAAAGTTACCGAACTTGATTTCGATCTAATCAAGAATAGTCTGAAGGATTATTTGAAATCGCAGACTCAATTCTCGGATTATGATTTTGAAGGTTCTGGAATGGCCGTTCTTCTAGATTTGCTTTCATATAATACTCACTATAATGCCTTCTATACAAACATGATTGCCAATGAGATGTTTTTGGATTCGACCACCTTGCGGTCCTCAGCCGTTTCGTTAGCCAAGCAATTGGGTTATACTCCTAGGTCTGTCATAGGCGCAAAGGCCAAAGTGAATATCACATTCAGTCCAAATGACCTGGGCGGAACTGATACTGATATAACGAGATTAGGAACACATGTTGTGATTCCTAAAGGTTCTGTATTTTTAACTGAATTAAATAACAAGACCTATGGGTTTGTGTCAACGGGATCGTATACGGCCACTCCCACGACAAATTCGACAGGAGGATTTTTAGTCTCGTCGTCTTCCTCGTCAGATGTTGTTCCTTATATTGCATCAAATATAGAAATTACCCAAGGTGTATATTCGTCAATTCAGTATGTGTATAACGAACAGATAAAAAATCAACAGTTTATTATACCCAATGAAGGGGTAGATACTTCGACAATTACTGTTTTAGTTACAGATACATTATCAGGAACGTCTGGAGACATCTATACTCTTTCTACTGATTATACCGCAGTTACTTCAGATAGTAAAGTATTTTTTGTCCAAGAGATCCTAAACAGCAAGTATGAAATTTATTTTGGTGATGGAAACATTGGAGCCAGTCCTGTAAACGGAAATATCATTGATATTACCTATGTTGTTTCTGAGGGTGATGCTAGTAATGGCGCAACCATATTCAAAGTAGATCCTATTAAGTCACCGTTTTATGGGGTTAATAGTTCGACGACAACGTATGCTCCAACAGTATCCTTGGTCGAAAAAGCAGCCGCGGGCGCGCCTCAAGAAGATTTGAACTCGATTAAATATTTGGCTCCTAGAAATTATGAGGCTCAAAATCGAGCAGTCACGACGGACGATTATGTGGTAAAAATATTATCTGATTATCCTCAGCTGGACGCTGTTCGATGTTGGGGCGGAGAAGAAAATGATCCGCCACAATATGGTAAAGTATATCTATCTATAAAGCCTGTTAAGGGATATATTCTATCGGATACCGAAAAAGAAAACATCAAAAAGAATATCCTAAAGAGTCGAAATGTTATTACAGTAGAGCCAGTTCTTGTTGACCCAGAGTATATCTTTTTGGTTATCAATGCTGTTATCAAGTGGGATAGTCGATTGACCCCATTGACCGACGCCACGCTAATGGCAGGTGTTAGAAATGAAATTGTAGATTGGGGGCAGAAAAATCTCGAAAAATTTGAAACCTACTTTAGATATTCTAGACTAGTATCTGCCGTTGATGACTACAATGCTGGTGTTGTAAATAACGAAATTAGTGTCATCAATAAATTATACTATCAAGTTTGCTAATCCATTATATCATCCTCATGCTGGGCATCAAGGAACATTGAGCAGTAGCCCGTTTACCTATGCAGGGCATACCAGTTGTGTCTTGAATGATGTAGATGGGGTGATGCAAATAGTTTCGGGGCAGTCGGCTGTTGTTTCTTCTGATGCAGGAACTATTGATTATAATGCAGGGAAAATAGTCCTTACTGGATTTAGACCGACAGCCGTGTCAGACGGGGGAACATTGTCTATTACAGTCAAACCCAATAATAATGATATTGTTTCAAACTATAATCAATTACTCACAATTAGAGATTCTGATTTATTAGTTAGTATGTTAGATGATTCTTCTGTGATAGGTGGAACGGTCGGTGTTACAAGGGCATCGAGTATCTATTAAAAAATGGCTATAACAAATAACAAAATTTCTGCGATCCTCGAAGAACAGATTCCTGATTTTATTCGGGAAGATCATGATAATTTTGTCCAGTTTTTGAAATCCTATTATGAATTTTTGGAATCTGAATCTCCTCCCACTAGACTTTCTTTGATTGTAGACAATCCATTTCCAACAATATATAATCCCATTAACAATCCTTATGGTGGCCAATTTCAAATTGGCGAAACAATTCAGCAAAAGGCTAGTTCGGATGACCCGACTGAAGTAACTGCGTCTGCAAAAGTTTTTGCATGGTCTGGAGATGCAACAGCCCAAACTGCGATTATTACCTCGTTTGGGGGAACAAGTAAAACTTTCATAAAAGATGTTGAGATTGTTGGCGAGAAGAGTGGTGCCAAGTTTTTTCCTGTAGATAAGACAGAAAGTCTCAAGGCTGGTTCTACGCGAGCGTCATTAGATTTATTGGGCACAAAAGATATTGATGAAACTTTGGACGATTATGTCCAATATATCAAAAATGAATTTGCCGTAAATCTTCCTCTGACATTACATAGAGATTCCGATACTCGCAAGGTCTTAAAAAATATTCGAGATTTCTATAAGGCTCGCGGTACTGAAAACTCGTTCAAGTTTTTGTTTCGATTGTTATATGGCGAAGATATTTCTATCTATATTCCTGAAACAGATATAATTCGGGCTAGTGATGCCAATTGGAAAAATATCACCGTTATTCGTGTTGCAATTGATTCTATTGATCCACGAACCAAACAATCTGTTACAATATCTGATCTTGTTGGGCGAAAAATTAAAGGTGAGATTTCAAAAGCCACCGCGCTCGTCGAAAAGGCAGTAGAGATTGACTATGCAGGATCTAAATTTTCTGAGTTGGAATTAAGCGACAAGTTAGGAACTTTTGTCACAAATGAACATATTGAAACTGATAATGTTGGTGACGGAACGATTGTCCGGGCAAGAGTTTATGGGTTGATGAACAGCATCAACATTACAGATCCGGGGTCTAATTATGTTACCGGCGACCGAGTTGTTGTTAATTCGGACGGCGATGGTGTCGGGGCAATTGCAGAAGTCGCAACAACAAATGCGACCTCTGGTGCAATTACTTCCATAAAAATTATTGATCCTGGTTATAGTTATATTAATACCCCCACTTTGGATATGACGACTCCCCATAATGCAGATGCAGGCGCGGCGCGATTTGCGGCTGGGCCACTAGAGACAATTTTCTATAATGATTTCTCTCAGTATACAGACGCCAATTCATTCTTTGCCGAATCGGATAACCGAGGCGCAAAGTCAAATGTGGGTCCTTCTACGCCCCATCCTTATGGTTCAGATGTCCCAGGAGAAGCATATAATGATAGTAGATGGGTGGTGGATCCATCAAAAATAACCTCCAATAGTATTGGAAATTTTGTTACTGTCCCAGGAATAGACGAAGGGCTCAAGGGATATTGGAAGATGAATTCCTATTATCACAAAGATGCGACGATTAACACAGCCGATGGGACAGCCAATGACGGGCATGATCCTGTGGCTAATAATACATTTAAGGGTCCTCGTGTAGGCGACATTACATTTGTTGCAAATCCGAATTATGACACATTGAGTGATGTCCAGCTAAATTATATTAATTACAGTTATACAAATGCCATGGCTGTTCCAGATCGAACAGGAGCAAATACATATCTCTCGGATGGATGGATTGGGTTTCAGCCTATTGTTCATGACGATAGCGGGCAGGGGCATCATGCGAGAGTTGCATCTTGGCGGGGAACGACACCGAATCTAGTTCCAGCTGGATATCAAGACTTTAGTAGGAAACCAGAGAGTTTATATCCAATAGCTCTACCGGGCAGTGCAATTCTAGATCCTCCTGATAAATATCCAATTTCCCAGTTCGGCGCCGACCCGGAGGCGAGCATTAATACCTCTTTTAGTTATACTGGATCTTCTAGTTTAGAGTATAAGATTACTAACTCCGGCGCAACTTATGTTGCATTTGCAAATAATTTGCCTGTAGTTTCGAGCTATGAGTTTAGGGACGAGGCATGGAACGGCCAATGGGTATCCAAAATTCCGAAAGGAAAGAAATGGATTTTTTCTTATTATGCATATTCGGACTCTGATATAGTACCAGAATTTCTTACTGTTTACTTTTTCGGAAGAAATATGGAAGATCCACTAGCAAATGTTAGTTATCATAGGGCCCATACTACTTTTTCTGCCCCACGACAATGGGAACGATTTGAGATGATTATTGATCTTACATTTGATCTCGCGCCCACCATCGGCCAACTGACCTCTGGCGAAGTATACTCGCGATATAGTTGGGGCGGGCTCGCCGAAGTCGGCAACGATCTTAAAGCCAATGAAATTGATTCTTCAATTTTAGTTGTAGGCTCAAGCTCGTCGGCCATCACGAGAAGTGTCGGAAATACTGTATTGTATGACGGATTTTCTCTGAAAGAATATGACGAATTTAGGCCAACCATTGATCCCAGCTCCGACGTTGCCTTTGCAAATACCGGAGTCTTCGGGGCAGATAGCACTTCAATTAAAACGCAAGGCGACGGCGGGCTGGTCTTGATGCCCCATGATGATATTAGTAGTGCAAACACTCAGACATGGTCCTTCTGGTTCAATCCTTCGGAAAAGCCTACGGGAACAATGAACGATCAACTAGGTAGTGGGTCTGAAATGATTGTGTCAAGAGATACAACCAGTCATTGGAGTTGGTCCATGAATGCCTATACGTCGTCGACCGCAACGACAGGCGAGTATATAGACACCCTATTTTCATACCCCAATGCAAAATTTGATAATGGTAATTCTGTTGGCTACTATCAGAAGCTCGCAAATAGTGCAGGCTATTATCCAGGAACAAATCCAGGGCTTTATACAGGCGGCGGCACTGTAAGGGCTAACACATGGAACATGTTCACGCTCACGATTGACTATACTAATCTTGTAGCCAATGTATATATTTTCAACACAACAGATGGATTGCTTTTGGCCAATGGATTTACATTGGATTCGCGCTTTGGCCCCGATACAATAAGTAGCCCGAATATTGTTCCTATGGCAATGACCGGCCAGGCCCCGAGTTCTGCATATGCTCATACTGTCGCGGCCGCAAACATACCGTGGCGGGAATTAGAGGCCACACATCAAATGTCCACACGGACAGTCGAGCAAGCTGGCGATCCGGTTTGGCAAGCTGGATATCCAGTTGATGTTATTAGTGCCCAGCTTAATTCAAAAACTGCTGGTGCTGGAAATACCGCAAGGGCTGAGGTCATTCGTGATACTCCTGGAGCCAATAGTTACGTCACTGGAAATGCCTTTAGATTATACAATGCTAATGTTTCGACTGCTGCGACTGCTCCCGATGGAAAAATGTCGAATTATATTTGGAATTATTTCATGCCGGGCCCGGCCGGTACCTACTACAACAGGACCCTTCGCAAGGTTGATGATCCTTTAGGAACGAGAGAGTCTGGAATTAATCCTTATTTAATGGAAATTCCAAAAGGAAAGAGATGGATTTTTTCTTACTATGTGAAATCATCTAAAGTTGCTGGAGACGTTTCTGCTGCGACCACAAAGCCAGTCTCATCTGATTATGATTCTGGGCTTTTGTCTTTGCTTAAACGCAAGAATGCCGACGGTACAGCAAATACTTGGCATACTGCAATTTGGAAATCTAATGCATGGTATGCCAGTGATTTTGGGTTAGGCTACAACACAATGCCCCAATATAATACAGGCGGAACTAACCCGAACAGCACGGTACCTGCTACTATAGGTGAATCCACGGGGCTTGAAAGCGGATCCCACAGGGGAGGCTTGGGCGCCGGCGTCGGCGCAAATGCCGCTATTGCCGGAACATGGTTTAGAAAACATCAATTTTTTGATCTGAGACATGCGAATACATATTATGGTTATGGAGGGTGGGGTGGTACGCTCGCGTCGACCAGGGTTATAGATGATGCATTCTACTCCGCGGCAATCACAAATAAATCTAATTGGGCAGACATCCAGGGCACGGCGCCTAATGGCATGGTTACGATCTATACTGGTGACACTTGGGGTGATCCTGCGTTATATGTTACCGTTGGTTCTGCTGGAGATGTCGCTCCAAGGCACCGAAAACTTGAAGCCAACTTTAATCTTATGGGTGATGGGGCCGGCGAGCCCGTTCCGCCAGGTGATAATCCATTTAGTGGGCACGAAATTAATGAGGTAGTGCTGAGATGGAGAGCAAATACGACCGCCCCAAACAATACAGGAGATTTAGATTCCGATAAGTTAATAGGCCGCGAGGCAATCGCTTGCTGGACGAGTGACCTACTTACTAGTCATTCCGATGGTACTTTTGGCCCACAACTTGAGACTAATACACAAAATCATTTGATATTAAGATGGACGACTGAAGAAGACGCAACCATGGGAGGAACTGGTGGCAATCAAATAGCCAAGGCGTGGTTGTCGAGCCCGGGATCCATAGACCTAACTGGCGCATCTTGGAATACCGAGTATTGGCGGATGCACAAAATTCCTACTTGGCGCGAAAGAACAATAACCAGCGTCGAATTTCAAATTTTTCGAGATTTGGTAAGTGGGGATGCATATGATATTGGATACATTACATTTGGAAAAACTCCCACACCTGCCGGCAATGAAGTTGACGCTCTAACCTTTCAGTATTTGGCTGGTGACGACGAGCAAGACATTTATGTAGACGGTATAATGTTAGAAGAGGCTGCGGAAGGGCAATTTGAACCAAGCCCCTATGCCTTTCCTAATCAGGGCACTGAAACTGGAGCCTTGTTCTTAGGAACTGGAATTCCTGCACAAGGGCGCGCAGTCAAACTCGGCGAGAAGTCCGAGAGTGCAAATGGAGACATGTTTGTCACAGAGGGCGATCAAAGGGTCCATGGTAGATTTGACGAGACTCGATACTATGACAAGGCTCTTTCGTGGGCTCAAGTTGAACATTTGTTTGCAAATCCTGGAGGAAGGTTTGATAAGGTCCTGAGTGGGGATTGGAAAGCTCTCAATCAACATGGAACTTTTTATTCTCCGGCTCCTGGTCACATACCAACCTCATTTGATTTTTTCCGCGAAAAATATGTGTACGACCAAACTGCCTATGCTGAAGATGGTTCAGGTAGAGCAATTAGTGGTGAAATTGAGAGTGAACGTAAGGACTATGCCGGAGGAACATACTTACGCATAGGAAATTCGACAGACCCCGGAAATGATGGTGTTTGGATGTGGACCACCAAGAATATTCCTTATGATCCAAATGTTCATTATAAGATGAGTGTTCGGGCCAAAGATGAGGGCGCCGCAGTAACATCAAATGCCCTTGTTGGTATAATAGGAATTTCTAATACAGGAGTAGATGTAATAGATTCGGGAAATCCTTCAACTGCGACCCCCGCCGGCGGCGAGAACTTTTCGTATCCTTATTCTCTTATACAAGAACGTGGAGAGGAAACTGCTGGACTGGAAAGTACCTTTGGCCCCGGTTGGTTTACTTACACAGGCGTCTATGGCGGAAACACTTCGGCTCCGGGATTAGTAAATAACCCACCCAACGCAATTGGCCATGGTGGAAATACTATACAAGACGGCACTGGTTATAATAAACAAGAATATGCTTGGTTGAATCCTGTAAAATTACATGGAAGTGAAAGTGCCGCGACACAACAGGGCACAGGAAATACGACATTTATTCGCCCCACATTTTATATACAGTTTGCCGCCGAAAATGACTCGACCTCAATTGACTACGTTAAAATCGAACAGCAAAAAGATGCAATACTCACCGCAGAAATTGGTGCAGAGTTCAAACAGGCCGGTGAATATCTAGATGACTCAGGCAAGATAGGAACTTCACCTGTATCAAATTGGCGCCCAAAGTTTATTCAGGATGATAGATTTTATCAAATTTATTCATATGTAATCCGGTCTGGGTTTTCGATTGGAACCTACAAAGAGATTGTAAAGAAACTAGTTCATCCTGCTGGGCTTATTATGTTCGGGCAGGTTGACTTTCAAACCTTAGTGTCTGTCACGATGAATGCCTTTAGTCAAACATTTTCGGGAGAAATTCTGGATCTGCTTCGTGCATTCTACATGGGAGCAGAATCATCTCTTCTTTCTGATTATGCAGATGTTCCTATTTCTGGTCGAGGGGTGGGTTATCATAGTCAATTTGGACTGGACATTGTAGGCGAAGCTGAGTTCAACCTTGATGCAGCCCATGGTGTGACACCGCATGGGGCTGGAAAAAATACTCCTGGGTCACCTGGATGGATTGCATGGGATCAGTCTCCTCTGACAAGCCCATTATGAAGGATCTGATTTAGGTGAGGCTCCTTATGCAACATCTAATGCATATACAACAGTAACCGATGATTCGTTAATTTGGAATATTAAAGGATGGCGAACTTTGTTGGTGTCTGCTCATGAAGATGCCGATTCAGGAGCTTTATCTGCACACTCGACCATATTAGCAGGAGATCAGGCTCCGAACAAAGCTGGTAAATATCAATATGGTTGGGGGTCTTTGGAAACATCAACAACTAATGCTCCTTTGGATATTGATGGAAATGCCCATCAGTATGTAAGAATGAAAATCCGTCGCATTGGTCCCGGAGGATATGGACCTGATTCATGGTTGGGTGTTTGTCAACCAACAACAAATCCAGGAAGCGCCACCCACGGTGGTTCTTATTGGAGACCAACATTAGGATTGACTCCTACGCAATGGAATGCTGGGACGAGTGTGTCGGGTATGCCTACCTCCCCCGAGATGAGCAACCGGTCAAACTTTTATGCCTCGGCTAACACAGCCCAGCCTTCTACGCTCATCAATTCGACAGATGTATTACCCAATTCAAAGAGCCCATGGCATATTCTAGAATGGGATATGTGGACCTTAGGACAGACTGACCCGCTCGAAAATGGTGATATATACCCCGCTAGTGGTGGCGTGACCATGTGGAAAGACGCCAATCCTTCCACAGGAGGCTCTCCTCAAGATCCTGAGGGTACTGGTCGCCGAATTGGAGCCATGTCATTTCAGCTATGTTACGAACCAGATAATACACCTGTGGGCGAAAAGTTTGAAATTGCATGGATTCAAGTAGACGATGGAACAGGATGGCCACGCGGTTCGTATGCGCTGCCTGGTGGATATGCAAATACCTGGGTATCAGAGGCCGATGACAATGATACAGGAACTGGAACAGGTGGTGCTCCATATAGAATTCGAGCTTCAGAATCAACTGACTTTAGTAATCAGACCATTGGTGATTTTTCTGTAACTGTGGCTCCCGCTGCAACAACCCCGAGCGAAATTTCTACTGGTGCGCCTGTTCTCTATGTGCATTCGGATAAGAGTATTATTAATTCGGGAATGATCGACCAAATATCTGATGCAAATGGAGCAATTTTTAGAGTCTCTGCAAATACCGCAAATAATCTTGATTGGATTGTCACCGAAGTTATTGACTCAGAGAAGTTTTTGAGAACTGCTCCTGGCTCTCCTGCTCTTGGAGATTATGTTGGTTCAGACTTAACGGCTAATGGAAGATTCAGCGGTCCAGTTATTCTTGACACAGATGTCCATGACAATTTATATGTTGGTTATGTATATGAAGACCATGATGCCGGCTATCCAGGTTTTGACGCGACCGGCGATAGCAAGCCCTTGATGTTATTCCGATTGACACCCACGGCTTTTATTGATGATATAGATTATACTGGGTTGGATGCACAGGTATGTTTCTCCAATGATAACGAAAGTGCTGTTTATAAAGAAACCATAGATAGTACCATAGAAGTGGTTACTATTGACTCAAGCATCGTGCCCCCCGATTCGACCATGGGCGCTTCATGGAGAGCTTTTAATGTTGAGGATGGCTTAACAAGAACCTTTAGCATAACTGCAAAGAGTACCGTAGATTCTGCCGCTGGGTATTATGTTAGAATTTATGAATATTATGATGAGCTGCCAGCCGATAAATATTATATTGCAGACGGCTACCAATATCCAATCAATCCCATCGGGGGGCCCAATGTGCAGGGGCACAAATCCCCCACCTTCCTTACCCCACACGGCGGCGGCGTCCAAGCCGCTGGGTACATTGACCAAACGGTTGGTGAATTTGCTCATGTCCCTGCCTTGACCAGTGGCGCGCCCTTTGAAGCTCAAGCCCTGGTTGCTGATACATGGACAACTCATAATTTTACTTATACACCAACGAAAAGATCGACCGGCGACCGAGCAAAATGGGCAAGTGTTGTTCTGTTAAACTTCCTCGGCGGTAATGGAAAACTTCACGTTCAGCCTATTCACATGCAGGCTGGTGCCAATTTTAGTCCACACAACCTAAGGGCTTCTGATAGCCCCACTCCTGGAGGAAGGTCTAAGACCTACTCGGCTGAACAAATTCTGTGGGGGAATACAGGAGGAACAGATGGTATTGGTGTGATGGTTGGGGGTACTCATTTATATGGTCTTAGCGATAACGAATGGGCAGCTTCGGAAATTGGAGGAGGATCTGGTGCCTTTGTTGATTTATCTACCGATGATCTAGGCTCACTCTATGTTGTGGGTAGTGGTTCGCAAAATATTATCAAGATTCTTCCTGCTGCAAATACTTCATATGCAAATGGGGTGACAAGAATTTCATCTGATCTTGTGGGGCAGTTGCCTGGCAGACTTGTCTTTGAGATTGCAAACACGACAACGCTTGATGCAAACAATGATGTGCTTGGTAATTGGAGACCGACAAATATTATTTCTGGTCCGAAAGATTCATTGTTCGTGGCCTGTGATACTGGATATGATCCAATATCATGTTGTGACAACACAAAATGTTGCAACTGGAATACACTATACCAAGAATGTCTATCCGGTATTTGCGAACACGCAATCATTTACTGCGTGGCCAGTGACAGATTATCCTGCTCAAGCTAATCAAGACGGAATGTCACAATCATGTGCAGGCATGATATTGGACCATGAAGATCCCCCCAATTTATATTACATGAGCGCAAATACCATGTACCGAATCAAGCCCAAGGGATATAGTTATCAAATAGGCGACACAGAAATTGAACAGATTTTCCCTGACAATTATTTCCGCGACACTTTAAAATATCATGGTGGTGCCGATTCAATTTATTATAATTATCTTGGGTTTGTTCGCACAGTTAGTCTTGGGCAAACCCAAAATAAGTACCTCTATTATCAAAATAATTATCAACAATTACAAGTTGATAGTCGAAATCGAATTTACTTTGGTGGCATGGCGAATTTGTTCTGTTATTCTCGCGGCTCAAATACAACTTACAACAATGGGCTTCCTTTGTATAATCAATCCAACACAGAATTCTCGACGCTTCAAGTTGTCGCAAACTCACAAATGTATACATCAAATGTTGATTTCAATTATGGCCCCGCCGGAGCCACCATTGACAGTTTCGTCCTTGGGGTTAAAACATCTAATAGTGCCTTTACTGGTGGAGACCCAGGGAATCCTTCTTCCGGCGCAAATAATTTCAGCGAAGGTGTATATATTACGATGCATGAGGGTACGTCTTACAATAGCAGCACTCTTAAAGAAAACGGAAGACGCCTCATTGCCATCTATCCAAATGCCAATGGTTCGTTTGTCGAGTCAGAAGGTGGGCAGTTGGCCATGACAATCATGGATGAGAACCCAGCCGCCAACACGAAGTTTGCAGTAGACGGCACCGGAGGTCTCAATAAGTTCAGAGGGATAGGGCCAGGTAAAGTCGTGTTGCGCCCAGAAAAGGTATAGTGAACGACTAAATAGTAGGAAAGTAAACATAAATAGTAATCATATTACTATGTACGCGCAAACGGAGAAATATAAATGCCAGCATCCGTGACATCAAACTTTAGGATAGCCAACGCAAAAGCCTTTGTCGATTCATTTGAAGAACCTGAAAATGGCGGTCGCAATACTGTTGTTGGGCAATCTTATGTATACTTGTTTATAGGAAAGATTTTGTCGTGGGATAAAACCCATGCTGGTTATAGCGATACTCTTGTTCCATCTCCTGATGGTGATGTCCAAGGAAATGAATTTGAACCTTGGCGAGATATGATTGCATTAGATAGAGTAATTGCAAACACAGATATATCATTTGCCGCAAAACGATATGATTGGACTTCGGGGGAGATATATGACCAATATGACGACCAAGACCCTCAAATCACGAAAGCTACTTCTAAGTATTATGTATACGAGACAACTTCAAATCGAGTCTTTAAATGCCTTGATAATAATAGGAACGCTATAAAGAGGGTACAAAAGAACTACCTTTTGTGACGACAGATGGATATCGTTGGAAATATATGTGTACTGTTACTACTCCTCAGTTTTCAAAATGGTTGACTACAAATTATATTCCAATTCGTACTTTGAATGCAATTCCCTTTGGGATTGCTACATCGGGAGAACTTGATGGCGATGGAATTCCAGAACATTTTGGCGACCAAGCAGAAGTTCAATTAAAGGCAAACAATGGAACAATTGAAACCTATGTTGTGACCAGCGGTGGATCAGGATTTACAAAACATTCTGGAGGGGTGGGCAATTCTGATAGGGTAGTTGTGGCAGGCGCAGGTGTTAATACAACTTTCTTTACCATAAAAGATGATACATCATTAACTTTAGGCTCCCAAAATTATTATACCGGTGCTGCTATTTTTCTTTCTAACTCATCAGTACAAAAAGGCGCGACCACAATCGTAGAATCTGGAACTTTGGTTGCGGTTGGGGTTTCCTTTAACCCAGTGGGCTCTGACGGGACGCCTGCCCAGTCAATTCTAGTAGACCCTCCATTTGCCGCCGAAATGGCTCCTCTGGCCGGGGATACATATCATATTGCGCCTAGAATTGAAGTAATTGGCGATGGTCTCCGAAATACAGATGGTACTGGTGGGGCTAATGCCTATGCAATTTGCACTTCGGCGGGCGCAATTTCTCAAATAAATGCATGGACGACAGGAAATAATTATACGACTGCTACTGTATCCACGCCAGATGCTTCGGGCTCAGGTCTACAGGCTAGAGCAGTAATTTCTCCTCCGGGTGGCCATGGGTCCGATCCCGTTGCAGAACTAGGAGCATTTAATATTGTTATTTCTAAAACATTGCTGGGATCAGGAGCTATTAATCCTGTCACATTAACACAAAATAACTTCCCCATATCAAATCAATATCGAACTGTGGGTCTAGTGAGAAATCCATACTTGAAAGACGGTTATGATGCAACCCAATTAGCTCCTGCAACAGGTGGTAAGAATTGGTATGCAAATTCAAGCCCGCTGCATCAATCTACTTGGATTACTGCAAATACTTTTCCGGGGGAAGCCGGCGGGCAGGGGGGTGGTTACATTCCTGCCGAAGATGATGAGATTAAAGGTCTTAGGTCGGAAGCTACAGGAATAGTTGTAGAGTATAATTCAAATGCTGATGGGCTTATAAACATAACAAATGTCGTAGCAAATAGTTCTGGCGGAACATTTATGTTTAATGAACGAATAGCTCTAGTGAAGACTAAATCTGGCGGAACGAACCCTGGCGACATTAAATTTGTAACTGCAAACGGATGGGCCCATACGGTCGCCGACGATCACGAAACCGACTGGCCAGGAAATTTAGTTCCCATTGATTCAACACCCCTACGCGAATCAGACCTTCAGCCATACACCGGAGATATTCTGTATATAGAAAATAGGGCTCCAATCACTAGGGCAACAGACCAATCCGAAGACATTAAAATTATTATTGAGTTTTAAAGGTAAGGAAAAATAATACATGCCTCTTACTACAAATGCCTCTCCTTATTGGGATGATTATAAAGACGATAAACAATTTTATCGAATCTTGTTTCGCCCAGGATATGCAATTCAGGCTCGGGAACTAACACAGCTCCAGACAACCCTGCAAAAGCAGATTGAACGTCATGGTAAGCATATCTTTCAACATGGTTCTCGTGTATTGGATGGTCAGATTGCATATAACAAGTGCGATTATATTAAGCTAGCCGACTATACGAGCAATGATCCAATTAGCGGACTTACAGTTAATGCTGCAACTGCATTTGATTCTACTACGTTAGTCGGCATTAGTATTGAACTAGATATGGACGGGGCTGGAGATTATAACCTAGACGCCGACGGTCGAATTAGTTCTCCTGATGGTCGTCGCCCTGTTGCAAAGGTTGTTTTGTCTGAAAACCGAACCGATAATGGAGATCCTGCTACGCTATTGCTCAGTTATGAATCTGGGGATAAGTTTACAGCCAATGACTTTGTTATTGACCGAGCCTCGACTGGAACTTTTAGTGCAGTTGTAAACAACACAATATCAAGCTCGGGAGCTGAAGTTGGCAAGGCTTCTTATGCCGGAATTACAAGCGGTGTCTATTTTGTCACGACATCTACTGGCGGTTACTTTGCTCATGTTCCGAAACAACGAATTATTCTAGACAAATATTCAGACAGCCCAACATATAAGGTTGGTCTTAAAATTAATGAAACTATTGTTACTGAGGCTGAAGATGGTACTTTATTCGATAATGCCCAAGGAACATATACAACATATGCTCCTGGCGCGCACCGATTAAAGATTGCATTAGACTTGGCCAAGGCTCCTGGTTCTGATGGCACAACAATCAATCCGGGGTCAGCCCAAGATTTTGTTGAATTGTTGCGTATTGAAAATGGCCAAAAGGCTTATGGTACAAATCCAAATCAAAACCCTCTATACAACATTCTGGGCGAGGCCATGGCCAAACGAACCTTTGACGAAAGTGGAAACTACATTGTCGAAGACTTTGAGTGTCTGGCTGAAGACGGACCTGCGGATACTGTAAAAATTACGGTTCAACCTAAGTCGGGTAAAACTTCAGCTAGAGCCTATGTTCGTGGGCACCAATATGAACAGGCTGGTCCTTGGGTCGAATATATTCAAAAGGCCAGAAAAACATCAATCCTCAAGAACGTAACAACCCCATTAACTCATGGGGCGTATATGTTAGTCACAGACCTCAAGGCGCAAGGTTCGCAATTGTCTGTTGGGGATCTTCCTATCTGGGATCTTCATACTTGTAATACCTATCAAGTCAACACTAGTGTTTCTGGTACAGCCGGAGAGTTAGCATATAAGTCAACACGCGCAGGGCAGTTCCGAGTTAGAGATGTACAATATGTTGGTTCTAATACTCATGCGATTTATGTAACCGACTTTGAAGGTTCGCCTGCTATCACAGGAAACTTTAGTGGAGTTAGCGCAAGCTCTGGAGATGGTGCTGGTCCTAATAAAGTTAATATTGATACAGCCAATACGAGTGTTTGGCCTAATGCATATATTGGTTCTAAATTTACTATTACTTGGTCACATGTAAATCCGGCTTTTGCTGGGCAGACACGAACAGTTATTGCATCGGCTCCGGATACTGTGCTCAATACCCCCGGAACTGGTACCGCAACTTTAACATTAGATTCACCATTCAACCAACCAACTAGTAATACAGATTTCCCAGGACCTTGGGAAAAATATGCGCTGAATGCTGACATTAGAGCAGTCGCAACCGGAAACGGATGTATTATTGCTTCGGTAGTAAATGATTCTGGTACGGTTATTGGAGAAGCAACAGGGAATCCTAATCTTGCTGATGTAGACAAACTCGGTAATGCCAATATTTCAAAGATCGGAACGATTGCAAACACAAGCATCTTTGGTGGAGGAACATTCCCCGACTTGATTTACAAGATGCCTGTTGGCGGAGCCAGAGTTGCAAAGTCAATCGAGGCTTCTTTTGCGGGAACTGGTTTTGAATTCCATGCAAGGTATTCTACTATTTCTTCAACTAATCCGCCAACTTTTAATGCGCTAACCTTTAGAAATGATACTGCGTTTAATGCTGGCGAAGTCTTTTTTACAACCGAAGATAAAAATGTATATACAGTAATCAATGAAACTACAGGTGATACTATTGGTTCTGATGATTTTGATTGGGGAACCAATCTTTATGATGGTGATGGTAATGCAACAACGCTTAGATTAGCACCTAGCCCATTTATTACTGAAGGAGCAGATACAATTCGATTGATTGGACCCGTAACAGTAAAAAATGTTAATGCAAAAAGAAAGTCATTACTCCGAGGAATAAATGCCCAAGATGTTGCATCTGTTCTTGTTGGCACAGACAGAACAACTTCGGGAAATGGTTGGGTTACATTTACATCTCCAAACACTGTTCCTGGAGGGAAAGACAACCTAGGATTAGTAGATGTATATCGAATTGTTGATGTCTATGATACTGGTGATCCTAATTTGGGCCCAACTGGTAATATGCTAAACAACAACCAGCATCGTGTCACTAACAACTATGTTTTAGATGCTGGGCAAAGCGAAGCTCTTTATGACTATGCTTCTGTTGTATTAAAGCCTGGCGCAAAAGCTCCAAAGGGGCAGCTAGCCGTAGTTGTAGATAGATTCTTACATAGCGATAATGATGGTGCCGGAGTATTTACTGTTGATTCATATAATGGTCAGGTTAGTATAGATAATATTCCTTCGTTTGTCTCAGCTAAATCTGGTCAACGATATAAGTTGGCAGAATATCTTGACTTCCGACCATCAAGGGCTGTTGAAACTGATTCACCTTTGCTCGCCAATACAAGTTATTATGTTCCAATTACTTCACACCCCGATACCGACCATACCATAGGGCATGAAATTCTCCATCCAGATTCTCGGGGGCATTTCCAATATAACATGCAATTCTTTGCTCCCCGATTTGATAAGATTGTCTTGTCTGTTCGACAAAAGGTTGGTGGAGCAAACACTGGATATTTGAGAATTGTTTCAGGAACCGATGACAGAAATCCTGCCATTCCTCCCCGTGTTGACCCAAACGACATGGCACTATTTACATTAGCTCTACCTTCATATACACCTAGGGCTAGAGACATTAATATTCTAGAAGAAGGAAATCGTCGTTGGACGATGAAAGATATTAGTAAGATTAACAAGAGAGTTGATCGACTAGAATATTATTCTTCTTTGAATATGATTGAGCAAGATGTTTCTAATCTTAAAATTTTTGATAAGTCTGGCCAGCTTGAAAGATTCAAGCATGGGTTTATTGTAGATAATTTTCAGACCGGAACTGCCTTGGCTGATGTTGGGCATCCTATAACTGGACCCAACTTTGATTTCCAAGCCTCTATTGGTCGGGGGGTCTTGCGCCCTGCATACGAATCTGAAAACATTGCATTGATGTGGTCCTCAGAGTTTAGTACAAATGTTCAAGAAACTGATGGCCTCCTTCACCTTCCATATACGACTGTTTCTGATGATGCGTTCTTGCAGCAGGTCAGAGCCACTTCTGATGGCGCAGAAAATATTAATCCGTTTGATGTGAGTACCTGGCAAGGAACATATTCATCGTCCAGCAGTTATAAGTTCTGACTCTGGATATCAAGATTCGTTAATTACAATGGCCCAAGCTCTAAATGATCGAATGGGCGCATCCATGACTGTATGGGGAGAATGGTCTGAAGTATGGTCAGGAACACCAAATGTAGAAACTTCTAGTTTAATACTTGATGAGGCAGGAGAATTTGCAAGGGTACCACAGCGCGTTCCTGCCCAAATTGTTCAGCATAGGTTTTGGGAGCCCTCAAACGGAAGACACCCATGGCCTAATTTTACTTCGTCTGGTCTTGATTTGTCTACCTCTAGAGTCCCGGGCCTAGGAAATTTATCGGCGCGAGTAGATGCATTTGGTATTGATAATACGGACTGGCAGACCTATGTCACCCGGGGGGCCCACGTGGGTATTGGAGGCGGCACAGGCCGGGTAGAATGGATGCCAACTCAAACTCATGTGTTTGGCGACGAGGTTTCGACAACAATAACAACGACACCTATTGCCCGCGTTCGTATAGGGCAGACATATGAATATG
>LWDU01038126.1_pt1 | contig 23158 bp, 10 predicted proteins | sample 727161 | NCBI WGS metagenome assembly LWDU01 (sample SAMN04566230, study PRJNA314399) | hydrothermal vent metagenome | isolation source: deep sea hydrothermal plume seawater | place: Mexico: Gulf of California, Guaymas Basin | collected 2004-07-11
CGCGATTCGGACACGTCTGACCCGGCGAACATGTTTTTGCCAAGCAGCAACTCGGCGAGAACAACTCCGTTCGAGAAAATATCCGACCGTTGGTCGGTGATCTTATCAACTATTTCTTGCTTCAATTTATCTTTTATTTCGAACAGAGTTGCCATAAATACAATTTCAAACCGCCAAACCACTGTGTCGGGCACGGCCAATGCCAAAGAGCAAAACATTGTGTGATGCCGCGGTTTTTCGTACTTTCCCTGCCGGATGAAAATTGCCTCTCTAACCACGGCTTTGCTCGTTGCCGTGATGGGAACCGCTGCGGATGAGCCCCAGGCGGATCCACCAGGCATTGGGCTGAAATGGGAAGCGGACGGGACGGCATCGGCTCAACTCGAGAAATGCTCACTCGAAAAAGTGCTGCAGTCACTCAGCGAGCAGGGTCGTTGGCAAATTTTTGTTGAGCCGGAATTAAGACTTCAAGTCACGACACGGTTCAAAAACCTGACTCACTCACAAGCACTTCGCCGCCTGCTGAGCGATGTCAATTTTGCAATCATCCCCTCCCCCAAAGCCTCGTCCAGGCTGCTTGTTTACAAAACTTCATCCGAAAAAGCGGTCGTTCGAATCGTCCCAACCAAGCGCTTGGCCAAGCGCAAAAAAGTCAGGATTAAGCCAGGTAAAATCCCCAACGAACTCGTCGTCACGCTCGAGCCGGGCTCGGGAATCGACATCGACGCTCTCGCCGCCGAACTCGGCGCGAAGATTGTCGGCAAAATCGACGGACTCGATATTTATAGGCTTCGTTTCGAAAATGAACAACAAGCCGGAAAAGCCGAGGCGCTGCTCGAAAAAAATGAGGGCATAGCCTCCGTCGACAGCAATTACGGCATCACCCGCCCCGACACTCTCACGCCGGTCGGGCTTGCGGCGCCACCGCTGAATCTCCGCCCCTCGTCCGCGGACGACGATGGAATCGTGATCGGCCTCGTTGACTCGAGCGTCCAGCGACAAGGTTCGCAGGTCAGCGATTTTTTATTGCAAGAAATCTCCATGGCTGGCGCCCCGGCGGACAGTTCGGATCAAGTCAACCACGGGACATCGATGGCCGAGACGATCCTACGAGGCCTGTCCGCCACCCTTGACGGCGAGCAGGAAACCTCGGTGAAAATCCTGCCAATCGATGTTTACGGCCAATCTGAAAGCACCTCGACATTTGAAGTGGCTCAAGGCGTTCAGGCGGCGATCGAAGCCGGCGCCGACATCATCAGCCTCAGCCTAGGTTCAGACGAGCAAAACGACCTGATGCGTGCCGTCATTCAATCCGGCACGAGCAGTGGGGTTTTGTTTCTCGCGGCAGCCGGCAACGAACCGACCGGTCACCCTGTTTATCCTGCGGCCCAGTCGGAAGTCATCGGCGTGACGGCACTGAACCGGAGCGGTCGCAGTGTCGCCAATTACGCCAACTCCGGAAACTTCGTCGAGGCCGCGGCGCCCGGCGCCGGAGTGACCGTGTTTAATAACCAGACTTTTTACGGCACGGGCACTTCCTTTTCCACGGCCTACGTGGCCGGGGTCGCAGCCGGTATCGCCTCGACAAAAGGGCTCCCCATGGCAGAAGTGCGAAGACTGATCACCACGGAAATGAAGCCGCCGGGCACCGGCCCCTGCCGACCGGTTATTCGTCCTCCAAGTCGGCCTCGCGCTCGAACTGCGCCAGCATCTCCGGCAATGCCAGGCGGCCGCGGGCATACTTGGCCGCCTCCGACTCCGGGTAGTCCCATCGGCAACGGTTATAGTAGCGGAAAGCCATCGGGACATCCCGCCCCATCCGGAAGCTTTCCCCCGCCCAAAACAACGCCTCCGCACACATTTTATCGTCGGGATAACGCTTGGCAAATTCCTCGAATCGCTCTGCTGCCTTCGAATAGGCCGCCTGTTTGTAATGGCACTGCCCCCAGCGGAACGCCATCCGCGAGGCCAGTTCATGCTCGGGGAACCGCTCGATGAACTTGCCGGACACACGCGCCGCCACGGGGTAATTCTCCTTCAGATAATAATACTCGTTGATCCGGATCATCACCTTCGGGATCAACGGGCTGTTGGGGTGAATTGCCGCCATCGCAACGTACTCCTCGAGCGCCTTGTCAAAGTCACCGGCCTCCTCGTGGCACTGCGCCATTTTATACTGGGCATCCGGCACAAGGGGATGATCTGGAAACCGTCGGATCACATCGCGATACGACTTCACCGCCCCGGCCCAATCCTCCTGCTCCTGGGCAAACTGACCCAAAAGATAACTGACCCGCGCTGCATATTTTTCGCCGGGAAAATCCTCCGCCAACTCGAGCAGCACACGGCGACCGTTATCCAGGTTTTCCTGCGACTGCTCAAGACGTTCCAGTTTTTTCTGCGACTTGAACAACTCAAAGTAACTCTCCGCAATGTGAAATCGGGTCTGCGCCGCCAGATCCACATCGTCAAAAAACTTGCTGAACGCCGCCAACAAACCATCGGTGCCAATGGCCATTGACACTTCAGCCCGGCGTTTCACCGGTTGGCTGGATGAGCTTAGTTGGTCGAGGTAAAGCACCTCGAGTGTATCACCAAAGAAACACTCGACCACATCGTCGCCACTGTTCGGGCTGGGACTGTTCCGTGCCAGCAATGGAAACGAACCAGTAAACACACCGCTGTGAGTCAACGTTTCGGTGAGCGTGACGGTTTCGTGTTCGCCGCTTGACGTCTTGACTGTCACGACGACTTGATCCTGTTTTGGCGAAATGTCCCGATCACTGTCTTCAACAATCAAAAACAACCTCTCCCCCACATGCAACGACTCGACCGTCTCCTCATATTGAGAGTCAGTGATGAGCGGTGTTGCATCACTCACAAGCGTACCGAGCGCCACCAAGTTGGCGGCCGGGCCGGATAGTCGGCGCTCATCCCGATACGTCGCCCCGATCAGTTCGTCGCCCATTAAGTTTAAAACACTCACATCAGCGGCGAATTCCCCCTCCTGCCTGGGCGTTTGTGATACTACCCCAATCAAGCCAACAGGGGTTTCAGGCGTGACCGGCAAGAGATGTGGGCTGTCATCGTCGCCGAGAATCAACAACACCTGCCCAACAAAACGTCCCTCGACCAGCGCTTGGCCTGCGGTGACCGGCTCGGAATAGCTCTCCGGTTTTTCATCGGCGAAACGCGCTGACAACACACACTCGACCTGCACTTTGCGATTGTCGCCAACCGCCAGGTCGACCGTCAACAGACTGCCGCTCGTCTTCGCCCGATCCGGGTCGATCACTTCAACCGTAAACGGCATGCCCACAGAAACAGGCGACGCATTCGTGCTTGCAAAGGGTAAAAGAGAGTATTCGTGGGTTGGGCTAGCGTTTGGCGTGTCATCGGCCGGTTCAATCAGGTTCGTGCCGAGAACACGAATCTTGGCCTCAGTAGGTTCGTTGACAAACACCACCGATTCACGGGGATGCCTGTGACCCGGGAATGTGTTTTGCAGGTCAATGTACCGAAGGTAAACACGATCACCACGCTTCAGTAGCAACGCCGATTCCGTCGACTCGGCCAAGGCGGTTGTTTCAACCTCCACGCGAAACACCCCTGTGTTCGTGCCAGTCTCCACAGCCAAAAGATTCATCGTTAGGCCAAGGTTTACCTGTAGTTGCACCGGAACCTTGTCCGGTTCTGAGGTTTGATCGAGGTCAAAGTCCGTTACCTCGGCAACGATACGTTCACCGGGTTCAACACGGAGCAGTTCGTGCTCAACGGCCTTCACGTTGCCGCTCGAATCGCGCCGAAACTCATATGAAATCGGTGTTATGGTGCCGTTGAAATAAGTCGCTTCAAGCGTCTGCTCAAGCTGCTTGTTCTGCTGAAGACCCCCCTGGGTCAGTTCATCAATATACACAGCCGTAAGGCTATCGCCGGCCGCAATTTCCAGGATGCTGTTCTTTGCCAGTTCAAGCACATCCTCTTTCGGCGGAATGACGGTTCCTTCCCCGCTCTTAACAAGGATATTTTTAACGCTGACAGAATCCCCCGAGTACTCATCAATCTCCAGATGCAAATGGCGCAAGGCCCAGCCCCCCAACTCGAACGTCAGTTGATCCCCCTCCATCACGACAGTCGTTTTTCTTTGAACGGCACCGGTTGTCGCCGCGTTGAATTCCTCGTGTTCCTCCCCTGATAAAACAAAGTCGGATAACCGAAACGAGACAGGCTTGACTGACGTCCGCGCCAAATTTTCACGCGCCCGCAAACAGGAGACGCCCTTCCTGGGATCTGCCACCCACGCAAGTGCCGAGAATGAATGTGTGCCCGCCTCAAGAAAAACATCACTGAACTCTCCCGCCATTGCTTCATCGCTCTCGACGATTGCAACCGGGCGACCGCCCACCATCACGCCACCGACATCAGCATCGACCACAAACCGCACAGCACCAGGTCGGCGCTGGATAAAACTGCCACTCCATACGACCAGATTGGACAGGTTCGATCTTTGTTTTTGTGGGATTTCCTGTAAATCTGACGACAACTCTAGTGACTCCACCACAGTGGTTTCAGTTGCACTTATGGATGTGGCTATTTTCACAGCGTCGTTCCAGTTTTCAATGGGCTCAACGTTCTTTAGCCGATATACTCGTTGGGTGATTCCCTCGATCGATTTATTGCTGAATACGAGCAACTCAAGGTCAAACCCGATGTCGGTGCTTGTCCCGTTTGCCTGATGCACCTCGACTGACAAAACGTTTCGTCCATTATGCAGTCCAACCAGCGACAAGGTGAATTCCTTGTACACATCCTCTTCATTACTGCTCCGCGTCGTGCCCGCAAGCGTAGTGAAAGCGGCATCCCCTTCCGGCATGTTATTTCGCGCAACTTCCACTCCGTTCAGGTACAACACAAAACCGTCATCGGACAGTACACGGGCCGCCAACCCAGTCGGCGTGCCGAACTCGGCGGGAGCGAACTGAAATGACTTCCGAAAGTAGGTCGTCGGATATTTACTGCCGGCATTCCCACCAAAGCCGACGGTTGTCGCCGGCTTGATCGCTCCAAGGTCCCCGTAACCAAGCGGGCCCTTGCCGCTTGGCCAAGCGGTGTCGTCGTAATCCGGCTCCCGCCACGCTTGGCCAAGGTCCCGGCCAAGATCGTGATACATCCATTCAGATTGTTTTTGCACAATCGACTTGCCATCGCCAAACACAATTGGGTTAAGCGCCTGGCCAAGCGGATGGCGCGCCATCTCGTACAGGAACCGGCCGTCATGGCTCCCCATCAACCGAACCCTCTTGGGGGCTTGTTCCGGGGTTGGCTTGAAGGAAAACTGAACCGTGTCCACTGAATGAATATCCTTCATGTCCACCGACAGCCATTTGCCCGCGGCCCCATCCGGTTCGCTCATCCAATACGATTCCGGATCATGATCAATCGCCATCAACGGGCCATGACCGATCGACATGTCACTCGCGCCGGCGCTGGCAGGCATTTCAGCGGTGGGCACTGTTCCCTCAAAGGTTCCGGAGTGCGGCGCGGTTTCAATCAATTTGCCGGAAACCGAATCCCCATTGCTCGCCGTCAGGTTGACATCAATCTCATCGTTTTCGTTGCCAAAATCACGATCATAATCCGCCACCCTCATGTAAATAAGATTACCGGGCCGTATCTGGTTTGCATTTCGTTGGACTGACTTGCGAAGATCCCTATCATGTTCTTCAGTGTCGCGGGTCAACTGCTCCGTCACCGTTTCATTTTTCTCCTCTTGGATTTTTCGGCTGGCAGCCTTGAATGTGGCGTCCGATGCGATCCGGATGCCGTCAAGTTGGGGCAGTTCCGAGTTGAATTCCTGTTTGAAATTGTCCGGGTAATCCACATGGATTTCATCGGCCCCGGAGATTTGCAAGACCCCGTCCCCAACCGTTGGCTCATCCAGCAACGTCGCAATTTCAGCGGTAAACAGGCCCTTGCCAGCACTGCCGGTTGCCAACATCAGCTGCTCCGTATCGCCACCCGGGTCTGTCGTTACATTGACCGGGATTTGCAAATTGCCGCGACTGACGCCGAGGTCACTGTCGTGAACCACGATGAAAAGCGAATGACCGGGCGTGTGCCAGCGCTTGGATCGCTGCCCCAATCGGCCGATCGTGCGAAGCATGTTCAACTGTGCGAGAAAACGCTGCTCGACTCCGTAAACCTCGGCCAAGTTGTAGAGTGTCTCGTTGGCCAACTCGGCACTTGGCGTGCGCTCCAGCACGGACTGAAACAACTCCCTCCCCACGTCGAATTCGCCCTGTCGAACTGCCATCACACCCATTAGGAATTCTGCGCGCAGGGTTGTCTCCGGCGATTGCCCGGCCCGCAACCCAGCGAAAATCTCCTCGGCCTTGTCGAACACTTTCTGCTCAACGTAACACTGCGCCATGCCGAAACGGGCGCTGATCGCCGCTTCAGCCTCCGGATACTCGTTCAAAACCGTGTTGTATTCGCCACGCGCGATATCGTAACGGCCGGACTCGAAATACGCCCTGGCAAGAAGAAGCTGTACCGCAGACTTCTCCTTGGGCGTCACCTGGCTGGACTCGGCATTGCGCACGAGCCACAAACGAAGCATCTCTTCGGCGCGAGACAGGCTCGTCTCGCTCGCGGTATCGATCTCCGTCCCGGCGGCGAAAAGGAGCACGCCTGTTGGCAGCTCCCGGTAGCGCTTGTCGAATAGTTTGCGATGCTTCAAATATTGATCCGTTGCAGATTCGTCGTCGCCGATTTGAAGCAGCATCGAAATTTTCAGCAGCGGTGCGAGGGGGTTCTCCTCGTCCAAGTCCATGTCACTTCCGCTCATCAGGGTGAACAGGTTGGCCGCCAAGTCACGTGCGATTTTCTTTCGCTTGTCATCCACGCGCGATATCTTGTTCAGCATCGTCGTGAGCAATGTTGTTGCGCGGATATGTTGTTTCCCTGAAACAAACCTCCGGACATAGGTCATTAAGTGATCCCAATGGCCTTGATGATCAACCGTCCACATCACCGCCTGCCACTCTTCCTTTAGGTCAACGATCGCAACATCCACACTGTCGCCCGCCATTTCATCGAGAGCCAACTTGGCTGAGGCTGAACCAAGTCCCGCGTTCATCGACCCGATCACGGATAACAGTCCCTGTTTGGCCCCGGCATCCATTGTTGCATTGCCTCGGATGGCGTTCACCCAACTCAACGCCGGTTCGCTGCCCATGCTCCACGGGAAAAAGTCGTGTTCATCGCTGGCGCTGCGGGAGGTCAACAATGTGCTCTCGAATGCATCCCAATCCTCAACCTTGAAATGTTCATTCGCCAACCAAGCGGCAAAGGAGCCGTGATTCGCACTCACATTCTCCAGGCAGCGACTCAACAAAGCGGCTCTTCGATCGCGTGATTTCTCTTGTTTCAGGTAATGAGCGACACATTTTCGAGCCTCGCTGGTGTTTAAATCGAGCAATACTGACTTTTCCCAATGGGCCATTGCCTCGTCGTAAAGTTCCATCCGTGCCAATCGTTCGCCAATCTCCCCTGCCCTGCCCTGTGTCGCGCCGTGCTGGATCTGGCTTGCGTTCATCCACCGATACACCGACTTGGCCAGGGAGGCATCGTTGAGTTGCTCAGCGCCAGCGAGCATCTGCAGCCAAGTGTTGAGATCGTTATGCGTCGGCGCTTGGCCAAGCGCGAACCGTATGGCCTTTCCCCGCGCCTCCTTGTCCCCGTAGTGGTAGGCGGCATCCACCCAAGCACGGCCGATTGCGCCATCTTCCGGCTTGCGAGCGGCCAAGCGGGCGTAGTAATCGACAGATTTTTCCCGAGGCTTAAGCCGGTGTCGAAAGTCGTATGCCTGTGCCGACAAGAGCCTATTGCTGATCACGTCCGTAAGTTTCCCGGCGAGCAGGCCGTCACGAGCTTGCGCTGCTTTTTTGCCACCCGCTGCAACAGTGCCCCAGTGATTCACCTCGGGGATGGCGGCATAACTCTTGGCCAAGCGACTGATGGTTTGCACTTGGCTGCGAAGCTTTTTGTTTCCGCGATTTCGCTTCAGCCATTCACGTAGGCAGGCTCGATAGGCTGAAAACCCGGCATGGCGTATTGCCGCCTCGTAAACGAGGTTTGCGTCGGAGTCAAAATCGGCATCAGTTATTGCGGAGGACAGCAGCCAATTCAAAGCGCCCGCCATATCGCTGCTTTCGCTGGGCGCCTCCCTGATCAAGCGGCGAGTCGCCTCCCGCGCCATGCCCGGTTTCTTCATTCGATCGCGGTAAAGGTCAAACGCCAACGCAAAATGCGCATAAAACGGATCACCTCCGGGCGCATCGATGATTGCCTTTAGATTGCCCTCAATCACCGACACGTCGGTGTTGGCTGCCGCGGCCCAGCGCACATACTGCCTCGCAGATTGATGAACAGCCGGGGCAAGAGTGGCAGCTCGCAACGCCAAGTCAGCTGCGTCATTCATCTTTCCGTCCCGCGCCATGGCCGTGGCAAAGTAGCCTACGACTGTCGCTGTCTCATCGTCGGTGAAGGATTGAGTCTTAAACAAATCGAACACAGCCCGCATTTCCGTCGCAGACAACTTGCCGGCGTGCGCAATTTCGAAGTAAGACTTGAATCGCGGGTAAGCCGGAGCAATCTTTAACGCCTCAGCGGAATGCCTCCGGGCGGGATCACCCTGTTTTAGCCCCCAATAAGCGCCGGCCAATATGTCGTGATATTGCACCAGGCGCACGCCGGCCAAGGGTGTGTTTGCGTCGGCGATGCTCACACCCGTCTCGATAATCACGCTTTGGTTCGCTGATCGCTTGGCCGAGTCGATCGCCAGCCAAGCGGCCTCCTCTTCGGTTGGCGCATTGGAGTCTTCGCTCAGCAACCTCGCCGCCAACCGGGCGGCCTCGGCGTAAGACCGATGACTGCCCTGGCGCCGATAAAGCATCACCGCATCGGCGGCGTCACCGAATCGACCTGAACTGCTCTCGTACGCCTTCACCAACTCGACCGCAGCAGCGCCGTATTTTTGATCGCGCTTGAATAGTTCGGCCAGCATTCGGTGCACACCCGCGACTTCTGTATTGTTCGGGTGACGCGAAACGAACTGACGCGCAGTTGAGATGGCGTCACCGTCGCGGGCTGTAATCAACTGGGCGTCAACAAGCTTTAGCATGAGTTCCGCCTGCCGCTTGTGATCGGGATTTGAGACCACGAAGCGTGTGGCCGCACGGATGAACGTGTACGGCTTGGCGCTGGCATCCGCCAAATCCGCGAGCTTCAGTAGCAACCGGGCGCCCTGTTCTGAACGATCATTCGACTGCCTTAGCTCCAACTGCAACGTGACAATCTCCTTCTGTAAATTGTGCGGGCGCTTCGTTTCCTGCGCCTGCCCAAGCGGGGCAGTCATCAGCGCAATTGAGCAAACACTAAAATAACGGATCAGACTGTTTGCGATTTTTGTCATGGTCACGAATCAAAACCCAGCCTTGATCAGGGCATCACTGATACGCTTAGCCTCCTCGGCCATCTTGCTTTCGGGGAACTCGGTAACGAGCAAGTCGAACTGCCGGCGAGCTGTTTTTTTTCGTTCAGTTCGATACAGGCACCGACCGTAATTGAAGTAAATGACGTCCAGATAATTTGCGTCCGGATGGTTTGCGATCACGCCCTCAAACACGTCGATGGCCCGTTGAAAATCCTGACGCTGATAAAAATAGTTCGCCGCCCGAGCAACGGCATCCCCCACACGTGCGCTTTCGGGAAATTGCTCGTAAACTTTCTGGTAATTTTCAAACGCCTTCTCGTAGTAGGATTGGGCACGCGAACCGGTTTCGGCCTGGGCCATTTGCTCGTAACACTCGGCGATTCCAAACTGCGCCTCATCGCCCAGGTTGCTGGTGCTGAGCTTCAACAGGCTGCCGTAAAGAGCGATGGCCTCCTTGAGCCCTCCCTGTCTGCGAACGATTTGGGCCTGTTTCAGCATCGCATCATCGATGAAAGTACTTTCGGGGTATTCGCGCATCAACCGCTGGCTCATCGCGACGGCCAAACGCAGATTATCGAGCGCGAAATAAATTTCCCAAAGCTGAACGTAGCACTGCTCAAGCACGAGGCTCTTGAGTTCACGGGATCGCTCAGCGGCCTCCTCGGCAACTGTCAGCGCCTCCTGGAATTTCAGGCGGGCCGGGGCGTCGAGTCCGAATTCCTTGTAATGGTTGCCAATCTTGGTGAGTGCGCCGGCGGTTTTGAGCTTGGTTCGCAAGCGAAGGTTCTCATCGGAAATCTGCGCCTTAGCCACCCGCACTTCGCCGAGGCTTCCCTCGATGCAAACGGCAGTCGCCAGGAGTTGCCGAGAGGCGGGAGTCATGTTGACTTGATCGGTGTACTCGACACGCACCACGTCGCCCGGCGCTGCCTGCAAAACGGAATCGCCGGCGACCGTTTGTTCGGCCAGGCGAACGGGGACTGTTCCGTGGAACAGTCCCGTGTGGATTGAGCCGGCGACCGGCTCGTCCTGAACGGTCTCCACGAGAACCAAGCTTACCTGATCGATCAAGGTATGGTGCATTTGGAATTTCTCCTCCTTGCTCATTTCCGGCCTTAAGGCATCCACGGCAACGACCAATTTGGAAGCCTCGCTCTTGAGCGCCTCCTCGGCGACACGCTCGTTTTGCTCCTCTTCAATTTCTGCGGCGGTCTTTTTTCGGTACAGTTTTACCCCTGCCTCAACCCAGTCTGCGTTGTCGGCTTGATCCCGGTCTGCGTCGATGATCTCCACGTTTACCTGTTTCCCCGCGACCACGGCGTCCATCGTGTCGACGAATGCGCCGTCCATGATTCGCACCACGGCGTTGCCGGCGACGCTCAATTTACGGGTACGTGACTGGCTTAACTTGCCGCTGGCGGTATGCTCGTCACTGTAGTGGACGGTGATTTCGCCCCCCCCCGACACCTCCAGCACTCCGTTGTTTCGCTTGGGGCGGCCAAGCCGGGTGGTGGTGGAGCCAAGCGCCACACGCACACTCCGGCCAAGCGGCAGGCACCGGACAACCTCCTCATCGCCGCCCGTGGTTTTGCATGTTACTTCGACGAACTCGTCCCTGTTCAGCACAGCAAGATCAGCGTCCTCAACCTTGATGAACAGCCGCTTGCCGATCTCGAGTTTCGCCTGGCCAAGCCGGTTGGTTGAAGTGACCGTGCCAACTTTCTCGAGCGCATCAATCGCCCGCCCGTAGTGTCCCTGCTTAAAATGTCCCAAGCCAATGTAATAGTAGGCACGGTTCACGTGCTGCGACACGGGGTAATCCTCGATGACTTTGCGGAACAGCTTGAAGCATTGGCCGTACTGCCGCGCCTCATATTGGCACACGCCGGTTTTCAACAAAGCCAACGCGCGCTGGTCTTCGTCTGGATTCCCCACGGAATAAACGGCCTCGAAATGGGCGCGCGCCCTCACGTGATCCGCCAGCACCGTGAGGTGGTGATCGCCCAGTTTCATGTGCGCAAGAAACCGCAGCTTGCTGCGTGGGTACCGCTCGATGACCGAGCGCCAGAGATCAAGCCCCTTGTCACTTTCGGCGGCATCCATTCGCAGATCGCCGGCCTCGATCAGCTTGCGGGCGGCGCGATCCTCAACCATCGAACTTCGCGGCGCGCCCGTCTTGGCATCCTTCGCCGCTTGGCCAAGCGCAACCGAAACAGCCATCAGACACCCAAGGGCAGGCAGTAAAATTTTCCCGACACAAAAACACCGCCCCTGGCGGCGGCGCGGTCGTGACAACGAGTGTGCCATCAAGCAAACAATTCCTTCACCGGTTCGGCGCCCTCCCGGATCAAAACCATGGGGCGGTCCTGCGGCGTGTAGACTTCCTTTTCATGGTCGATGCCGAGCGCGTGGCAGACCGTGGCATGCAGGTCGCTTGGCTTAACGGGACGCTCGACAGGCTCCATTGCGTCCTTGTCGGAAGCGCCGATCACCTGCCCACCCCTGATTCCACCGCCGGCGATCAGGCAACTGAAGCAACGCGCATGATGATCACGGCCGGCATTGCTGTTGATGCGCGGCGTACGTCCAAACTCACTTAGCACCAGCACGAGTGTGGAGCTGAGCTTGCCGCTGGCGGCGAGATCCTCAATCAACGCCGCCAACGCCGGGTCCATCTCGAGGCCGTGATTTTCCATCGCCGGAAAGTTGTTCGAGTGCGTGTCAAATCCGCCGCGATTCACCTGCACAAAACGCACCCCGGTCTCGACCAGTTTCCGGGCGAGCAAGGCACCTCGCCCGAAGTCGGTGTTGCCGTAGCGGGCCAGAGTGTTGGGGTTTTCCCTGTCGAGATCGAAGACCTTGAGCGTTGGGCTTTTCATCAGTGCAACGGCTTCATTTATCGCCGTCTCGGTCGCCTTGAAATTCACTTCACCGGTGCGCTTGGTTGCACGAGCATTCATGCGTGCCAACAAATCGAGCCGCTTGTTGCCTCGAAGTTGGTTGATGCCCGACGGGAAGGCGAGATACGGATCCCTCTCACCCGGTTCGCCAACGTAGTAGGCCTCGCAACGCTGCCCGAAGTAGCCGGACTTGGGCGCTTGGCCGTTGATGGTTATGAACGACGGCAAATCACCGAGACGATCCTTTTCGTGAACGACAACCGAACCCATGCCCGGGTGGATCAGTGATGGATCCATGTTGTAACTTGTCTGCAACTCATACGTCGCCCGGCCATGCGCGCCGTTCGTTCCGGCGATCGAGCGGACGAGCGCACAATGATGCATCTGCCTGGCCAAGGTTGGGAAAATGCTGCTGATTTGAATGCCGTCCGCCGAGGTGTCGATGGCGGAAAACTCGCCCTGCACAGGCCGGCCCGGCTTGGGATCCCAAGTATCAACATGGCTCATGCCACCGCTGTTCCAGAAAAGAATAACGTGCTCGGCTTTTGTGGAGACACTCCCGCCGTTGGCCGCCAACAACCTGGCCACCGGCATCCCCAAAAGCGTGGCACCCGTCGCCTGCAACATGCGCCGGCGGGTCAAATGATAATCAAGGCATCCCGAATTTTTCATGTTGTTATGTTCAGTTTAGGGGAGGTAGCGGAATTCGTGGCTGTTTAGCAGGGCCCAGCGCAGATCGGCCATCCCCTGCAACGGCGCTTGGCCAAGTACGGTCAATGCCTCGGATTGTTCCCCGGCACTTGGTTTGCGGGTGAGTATCTCAAGGTAGGCCAACTCCACCGCCTTGGCCTGGTTCTTCCTTTTGCCGGCCAGCAGGGAGTGGATCGGCTCAAACGGCCCGACGCGGGAAGCTTCGTGGGTGGCCTTGCCGTTGAGCATCATCAGCGCCTGGCGCATGGACGGCGTGTGCTCACGGAACTCGCCCAAGCCGTCGCGCGACGGCTGCCCAAACACGCGCATGAAATGAGACGGCGCGGCCGGTGTGGGCATCCGCATTGAACTGGAGAAACGCGGGTTGTCATCGATCTCCGCCGTCACGGTTTTATAGGTGTATCGGCGACGGAGCGATTTCTTTTTTCGTGCCATCTCGGCCATCCGGTTGGCTTCGAGTTCCTCGTCGGACAAGGCCTTCATTTGGCCGATATCCTTTTCGAGGTCGGACTTCACCAATTCGTCGAAATCGAGGGAGATGACTTGTTCAAGGTTGTACGGCGACGGCTTGGACTTGGGCGCGGCCGCCATCCGCTCGGGCGTTTCCGTTTCTGGTTCAGGATCGAGAAGAACACGCTCTCGGCGCTCGAACTGTCGCACGTTGGCGCCCTTGGGCCATTTGTAATCCTCCAAGTGCCCGGCAATGACGATGCTGTCATACAACACTTCGCTGACCATTCTCCGGGTGATGCCGGAAGCGAAAGCCGCTTGCGAGGCCTCGCGCTCATCCAGTTCGGCTGTCGCGCCAAGCGCCGCCCTTGCGTACGCGTCGGTTTTCAGAATCACACGCATGAGAAACCGTAAATCGTAGCCGTGCGCGATGAATTCATTGCAGAGGTACTTGACTGTTTCCGGGTGCGTGACTTCTCCCTGAAAGTCGTCGATCGGCATGTAAAAACCCCGGCCGATCATCTCCGCCCAGATTCGGTTCACAATGTTCCGGGTGAAATAACGGTTCTGCGGGGTCGTGACCAGCCTCGCCAATTCCTCCCGCAACTCGCTGTGGCGATAAAGATCACCCTTCACATTGAGCTTGCGCATGTCTGCCTTGGCTCCCTTGGCCACCGCAAAGCTTGGCGACTCCAACGTGGAGCCAAGCGCATCCTCCCCGGCAACCGAGTCTATCAGCGCATCAAGCGCATCCGACTCCTCGTGACGAGCGTTTTTGCTGAGTTCACCGGAGCGCAAAGCTTCAAGCCGTGAAATGTAATCCGGCTTGACGCCGTGATCCTCCAGCGGGATGGGGAACTTGGGGGCGACCGCAAACCGCTCCTTGGGCTTGCGGCGCTCCGGTGGCCACAGGACCTTCATGTCATCCCCCTCGGTAACGTAGGTTTTCTTGCTGAACCGGCTCTCGACCTGCTTGGTTTTGCCGAAGAAACCCGCCAACTCATAAAACTGTTTTTGGCGCCACCTGTCAAACGGGTGATTGTGACACTGTGCGCAGGCCAACCGCACACCCATGAAAACCTGCGCCGTGGCACCAGCCATTGCCATCGGCTCGGAATCATCCGCCAACAGGAACCCCACTTGTGGCGTGTTGCCGGCTGACCCGCTTGATGCGATCAACTCCCGGGCCATGAGGTCCCATGGCTTGCCGCCCTCGATTGACTGATGAACGGAAGCAAGCAATCGGTTGCCTCCCTCGGCGCGGCTGCGGATACGGAGCATGTCCGCAAAAAAAACAGTCCAGCGATCCGCGAACCCTTCGTCCTTAAGCAGTCGATCGACAAGCCGGCTCCTGCGCTTGGCCAAGGGCCACTCCTGATACTCGCGAATCTCGGCGTAAGTCGGGATGCGCCCCACCAAGTCGATGCTCGCCTTTCGAAGGAACGCCAAGTCGCTCAGTGCTTGGCCGGTGATCAACCCCTCAACACCCTTGACCGTATTGTCCTTGGCCAACAGCTTGTCCACTTGGGACGCTGATGCTGGAATGACGCATATCGCCCCGAGCAAGAACAGGGCACATTGCAAAAACTGGATGGCGCGCGAAAAGATCATTAACTAACCCTTTTATTTGCCGGAAAAGTACCCACTTCCCTGCAAATGGCAATGAAAACAAAAGCGGTTTTTTTTGGCGGCCCGAGACGTTTTCCACTCGGAACCCAACCCGAGCTTACCCAACTCCTCGTCGGTCTTGGCGTCCTTTTTGTAGGCAGCAATCTTGTTGCGGAGTGTCCGGATATTGACATCCAAAAGTTTGGCCGTCTTGCTGCGATTATGCCCTGCTTCAGCCAGCGCCTTTATGATGTGATCCTTCTAAGCATCCTCGAGTTTCTGGAATGATTCCTCCTTCCTTGAACGAGTCGGCTTGCCGCCGGACACAGTTGACGGGCCCGCCGATTTGTTGGTCAGGTTGAGTTGTTCCAGGGAAATCACGCCGCCCGGGTTGCACAGGATGACCGCGCGCTCCACAACGTTCTGCAGTTCGCGAACGTTGTCGGGGAAATCGTGATGCTTGAGACGGCTGCTGATCTCAGTAATGTTAAACCCGAAGATGATGCTGAGAACACCGAGGAATTCACACCGATGCAACAGCAATTGGGATCACATGGCGGTTCTGATGCTGTCGGTGAGATAACTGAATTCAAAAGCAAGGAAGCCGTTGAGATTCGAACACCGGCCGCGCCTAAAACTGAGTCTTTGAAAAACATACAAACACCCTCCCAAGTGGATAACCCTGACGATCCCAATAAGAACCCAGGTGATACAGCACACAAAGCCAATGTTAAAATCGTCCGGAACGGTGATAGAACAACGAATATCGTCGTAGCGTGTAATTACGGGGCAACAATCCCCTTGGACTGCATTTATTAAGATTTTCTTTTTCAAAAGGGCACTCTCCTTTACGGTTCGCTCGGCGTATTAGCCGAAAAAGTGAACCAAGATATCTCATCCAATACTTTTGTTGCCGGCCAACGCTGGGCCAGCAGTTCGGAACCCGAACTTGGCCTGGGGATCGTTGAGTCAACTGAAGAACAATCAGTCGATATTTTCTTCCCTGCTTGCGACGAAACTCGACGTTACTCACTTGAGTCACCGCCTCTCTATCGAGTCAGCTTTCAGGCTGGAAGAACTGTTCAAAGTGAAGACGAAACCGAGTTGATTATCGAACGTGTTTCAGAGTCCGGAGGGCTGCTTGCCTATCACGGGGAAAACAATGTTCTGCTTGAGCAGGAACTTCACTCCGGAATGTCAGACCGTGGCCCAGAGGAGCGATTATTACGGGGCCAAACCACCGACAATGCGCTCTTCGATTTACGCCTTACTGCCATGAATTTGATCTTTCATTGGTGCAAATCCCCTGTCCGGGGTTTATTCGGCGGCAAAATCGATTTAATCCCGCATCAGATGTACGTTGCCCACGAGGTGTCCAACCGGCAACTGCCCCGGGTGCTGCTTGCAGACGAAGTCGGCTTGGGCAAGACCATTGAGGCCTGTTTAATTCTGAACAGAATGCTAGTTTGCGGTCGAGCCAAACGCATTTTGATTATCCTGCCTGACTCGCTAATCAATCAATGGTTCGTTGAACTGCTCCGTCGCTTCAACCACTGGTTCAGTATATTCGATGAGGAACGCTGCAGGGCGATCGAGGCTTCTCAAACCGATTTCAATCCTTTCGAAGACGACCAATTGGTGCTGGCCAGCATCGATTGGTTGGCGAAGTCGGCCAAGCGGACAAAACAGGTGACTCAAGCTCCCTGGGATTTACTTATTGTTGATGAGGCTCACCACCTCGAATGGCATCCGGATAAACCAAGCGCTCAGTACCAACTTGTTGAAGCGCTTGGCCAACGGGCTGGATCCCTGCTGTTGCTGACAGCAACCCCCCAACAGTTGGGTCTGATGAGTCATTTTGCGCGATTACGCCTGTTGGATCCCAATCGATTTTCCGACTTTGAAATATTCAAGGAGGAAACTGTGAATTACGAACCCGTCGCAAAACTTTGCCAAAAAATCATCGCAAATGAGGAGTTAGAGAAATTAGAGCTGGGGCAGTTTCCCGCCACAAATGCTATCCTTGCCAAAGTGAACTCTGAATTGACCAAGGGCAAAAAGCTCACCAAGTCCACAAGGGCCGAGTTGATTCGAGACCTCACTGACAGGCACGGCACAGGCCGGGTGTTGTTTCGTAACACACGAAAAACGATCCGTGGTTTCCCCAAGCGCTTGGCCAAGCTGAGCCCCCTGGGCTTCGATGACACAAGCCAAGACTGTGAAAACGACCGTGCCGAATTTGATTTCGATATTGGCCTGACTGATAAAGAGCCAAGGTACAACTTCGTCGATGACCAGCGGATTGAGTGGCTGGTCTCCCTTTTACGTAAAAATGCTGCCGACAAGTTTCTCCTGATATGCCGGAGCAAGGCAAAAGCTTGCGCCGTTGAAGAGGCCGTAAGAAGCAAAGTTAACCTGAAAATAGCAATCTTTCATGAAGAGCTAACCCTGATCCAGCGGGACAGAAACGCCGCTTGGTTTGCAGAAGAAGATGGCGCCAAACTTTTGATTTGCTCCGAGATTGGTAGCGAAGGAAGGAATTTCCAGTTCTGCCGACACTTGGTTTTATTTGATCTCCATTTGAACCCAGAATTGCTTGAACAGCGAATCGGTCGCTTAGATCGTATTGGGCAAAAAAATGACATAAAAATCCATATCCCCTACCTGAAGCCGAGCAATAGGGAAACCTTGGCCAAGTGGTTCCATTTGGGGCTAAACGCATTCGAGGAAAGCATATTGGGTGGGCAAACCATGTTGGATGAGTTTGAGGAGCGCCTGCACGAGTCGTTTTCCGGATCAAAAGGGAACTTGGATCGGTTAATTAATGACACCGCCGAAAGCCGCAAAAAGCTCAAAGTCAAACTTCAGGAAGGCATGGATCAACTTCTGGAAATCAACTCTCATTCGAGCGCTGTCTCCAGTGACTTAATCCAACAAATCCAACAGAGTGAGAAATCAATCGAACTGGAAGAATTCACTCTCCGTCTTTTTGACTTTATGGGACTTGGGATCGATGACATTGCCCCGCAAACCTATCGGATTACCAATGCCCATCGGTTACCTGTTAATTTACCGGGCAACCGCGATGGCGTGGTTAGTTTGACCTTTGACCGGACTCGAGCCGTTTCCCGAGACGATATGATCTACGTTTCCTGGGATCACCCCATCATGTCGGCTTGTGTTGAACAACTATTGGGATCAAATGATGGAACCGCTGTTTTTGTGCACTGGGACATCGATTCTGCTCCCACTCTCCTAATGGAGTCCGTGTTTATCTTAGAATGCTTGGCGCCATCCGAATTGAACGCTGATCGCTTTCTGCCTCCCACCCCTATTCGGGTTGTAATGAACCACCATGGAAAACCTGAGCTTAACACAGATGAGAGGTTTATCTCCCTACCTAAAACCATGAGAAATGCCCCAGCCCACCTGATTACAGAATTCGGCCAGATAAAAAAATTGATCGCTCCAATGGTTGGGGCTTGCGAGCAACTCGTATCGGAACAAGTGACAAAGTTAAAACAGCAAACTGTTGCCACTATGAGTCAAAAGCTTTCGGCAGAAATCAACCGTCTCGAAACCTTGGCAAAGATAAATGTGAATGTCAGATTGGGAGAAATATCCATGCTAAAAGAAGAGCAAAAAAAATTGGAACAATGCCTTGGGCAAGCGCGATCCCGGCTCGATTCCATCAGGTTGATCTGGAAAGGCAGTATGGAGAGACTGCAAAACTAGAGGGCGGAGCAAAAAGACATTATTTTTCAAGTTTTTCTATAGTTTACTGACGGGCTGATTTGTCGATGACCTATGAACGTGTTTTTACCATTGACCCGGACAACACGCTCGCAAAGGAGAATTTGGCTACTGAAAAACAGCATGTGGTCGCTCGAGTAGCTTTTTGTTTTTTTCGCCCCGCATAATTTTCTCCACTTCAGACATAGAGGCCATGGAGGTATCTCCGGGAGTTGTCATAGCCAACGCTCCGTGGGCAGCACCATAATTAACCGCTTTAGCGGGATCACCAGTTGTTAAAAGACCATAGATCAAACCGGAGGCGAAACTGTCCCCACCACCGACCCTGTCAAAAATTTCCAATTGGGGATGATGGTTGGCTTCAAAAAAACGGCCGGCAGCCCAACAAACGGCACCCCAATCGTTAACAGTTGCTGAGTTCACGGTTCGGAGGGTGCTTGCAATAACTCTTAGATCTGGATATTCGGCAACAACTGCCCCGATCATGGCCTTGAACTTTTCAACATCAATTGACGAGATGTTATCGTCGAGACCCTCAACCTCAAAACCCAGACAGGCTGTAAAATCCTCTTCATTGCCAATCATCACATCCACATATTTTGCAATCTCACGATTCACTTCCTGTGCTTTTTTCTTCCCGCCGATGCTTTTCCAGAGTGAAGGTCGGTAATTAAGGTCATACGATACAATTGTTCCATATTTTTTGGCTGCCTTGACTGCGGTTTTCACCGTCTCGGCGGTGGACTCGGAGAGCGCCGCAAAGATGCCGCCTGTATGAAACCAACGGACACCCTGGTTTTTAAAAATGTCCTCCCAGTCAAAATCACCTGGTTTGATTTGTGATGCAGCTGTTGAGCCGCGATCGGACACGCCCAAAGCACCGCGAACACCAAAACCGCGCTCTGTAAAGTTTAATCCATTTCGGACGGTGTTCCCTATGCCGTCATAGGGAATCCAGTTGATCAACGAGACGTCAACCCCGCCCTGAAGGATAAAATCCTCCAGCAACCTCCCGATTTCGTTGTCGGCAAAAGCCGTAATGATCCCTGTGCGCAATCCAAAACATCGCCTCAACCCTCGCGCAACATTATATTCCCCTCCACCTTCCCACACATCAAATCTGCGCGCGGTTCGAACCCGGGTATGCCCTGGATCAAGTCGCAACATGATTTCACCCAACGAAATCAGGTCGTATCTGCATAATTTCGGGTCTTTTATTTTTAAAACTGACATCTCAAGAAAGCGCCAAAGTGCGGGGGAGGTTTCTAAACATTCCACACACAGTCAATCCACAATTGAATCTATGCCAGAAAAAGCGCACTTGCCCTCAATCATCAACATTGCCACAGGACGGCTATGTTGGACGATCGCCTCCGGCACACTTGACACTGAGTCACTGTAAGGAATTACGGCCATGTTCGCAATCAAGCCTTCCTTCAACAGCCCAATTTCATCCCCCAACCCCAGTGCCGTCGCACCATTTGCTGTTGCCATTTGCAGCAAATCCTCGCAAGTCAATTTCGGATGGTTCCGGCTGAGCTCCTGCATTTCAGCGAACATGTTTAGCCCCATCACCGCCGTCTCTCCGCCTGTGCTGGCCAGGCTGTCTGTTCCAATGCAGATGTTCACCTTGGCCTTGGCCAAGCGATCACAGTCGAAATTGGCGTGACCAAACCAAGCGTGACTTCTAGGGCAATGAACCACATCGGCACCCACTCTCTGCAGCATTTCAATATCGGCGTTGATCAGCCGGTTGGCGTGAACAACCAATGTTTTTTTTGAGAACCCCGCCGCCTTGGCTAAGTGCTGCACGGGCGTTCCCTTGCCACAGTCACCCATTACCCTGCCCAGGGAACTCATCGTGTCGTATAGCGGCCCGGCTCCATCGACAAACATATCCCATTCATCATCCGACTCGGCCAAGTGGATGCTCATCGGCAACAAATTTTCATCAGCGAACATCGCAAGAGCGTTCAACCCTTCCGGCGTCATGGTGTACAATGCGTGAGGCGAAACTCCCACCTTTAACGCAAGTGGCTCATTCGCCATCAACTCATTCTTGGCCAGGTCAATCGCAGCGGTTTCATCTTCCGAATGATAAGCTATGAGTTCGATAAACGGACAAACTTGAAGGGGTGTCCGGGACGCCATGCGCGCATACATTCCCGGCACTGACTCGATGTTTGCAACTGTGCCGCAACCCGTACTCAGCAACATGTCAGCCCCGGCAAGCCAAGCGGCCTCATAATCATCATGCGTTAACGACTGCTTGATCGACACGATCTGAGCCAGCCAGTCGGCAAATGATGTGCCTGGAGACAACTCGCCAGCCAATCCGGAATAATCGAGATGGCAATGAGCGTTTACAAATGCCGGGAAGATTATCGACTCCCCAAGATCAACCACAGGCTCACCCGCTTCGGGGGCCATGTCACCTCGAGCGCCAACCTCTGCAATCCGCTCGCCCCGAATCCGAACCGCCCCGTCTGCGATGAGATTCCCCCTGCTCGCCCAGATCGCGCGTGACTGAAGAATCATTCAACGAGCCCCAACTTGTGGTGAATTGTAAATCCAACTTTCAATTATACATCCGTCAACTGCCTTGTCTGCTTGGCTCTTGCCGCTCCCGCGTGATGTCGCGTGATGATTTTACTGTGACGTTTCCGCAGTTGCTGCTGAACTTTTTTGGTCACCAAATCAATGGCTGCATACAGGTCGCTTTCATGATCCTCTGCAAACATATCCGTCCCTTTGAAATACAAGTGCATGGTGCATTTGTACTTGTTTTCCGGGAGACCGACATGGTCCCGCTCCAGATTCACCCGGGCTTCCAAAGCCCTTTGGTTCATGTGTTCAAGTTTGTGAACACAGACACTCACATGGTCTTTAATTGCCTCGGTGAGTTCTACATTGTGGGAATCAAGAATAAGCTTCATCGAGTTGAAGACTGCCCTGACAAGGCTCAAATGACGAACAAAAGTTTCGCTGCATCTCGACATAAATCATGCCAACTCAATGAACCAGGCATTCCCCAAGCGAAAACCGGGCACAGTCCTTTTACTTCACTTTTTTTCAGGCGGTTTAGGCGCGGATGCCACCTCCAACACGATGGGCGGAGAGAACATTTGATAAGTGACATCCTTCTTTTTGTCGGTCTTCTTGCCGTTCAACGGAGGGTATTGGTATTTCCCCTTGACTGTTGAGGCGAGGTGAAACGTGTATCGCCCGACAGGCACCTTGAACTTGGCCAAGTCAATTTCAAGCGAAGCTTCTCCCTGGTCCTTTTTCACCTCCAGTTCCCCCAACTTGTCCAGTTGGGAGATGCCGAATACTTTCAACTTGATGCTCTCATTGTACTCGCCAGTGCGCTTGACCTTGAGTGGGATTTTCACCTTGCCGTTGGCCAAGCCCGTGAACGGGACATCGCCCACGGCTGTCACTAGAATCGGCTCTGCATCCTCCGCATTGATGGACAATGCACACTCCTTGGCCACGCGCGAAAAAACTGCCTCCTTGTCATAATCCCCGACACGGTGAATTGTAGCCGCTGGCCACGCCGCTTGTTCAACTTCCCGGTCGCCGATCATTGCCTTCCCGACAAATCGGACGTTCCCGATGAATGAAACCACCGGCTCGGATGCTGTAAGGAACGCTGTTATGGCTTTTTTGCTGGCCTTGACCCGGCAGTGGTGCAACTCAACTCCTTTCGGCAAACCCTCAGCGGTAATAGTGATTGGCCCGCTAAAGTTGCCCTCGCGCAAGACGATGATTTGTACAGGCAGCGTCGTCCCTTTGCGAAGGTGCGTTGCCATCAGTTCTATTATCTTATTTTTTTTCCAGACAGCCGCAACCGTTTGCGGGTGAACCACCAACCGGAAGCCGGGGTGCTCGCGACGCAAAGCCACCACGTAGCCTCTCGACGGATCGTCCGTGGACTGGTTGAACAAGTCGCGCAGCATCACGCGACAGTGGCCGTCACCTTTGGCCTGAAACCGCCACGACATATCCCGATTCGCCACATTGAACCCACGCCCGCCTGGGTTGTCTTTTGAATCGTAAAACTCTTTGACGGCTTCCGGTGATTCCTTGCCGTCTTCCGAAACTCCCACAAGTTGAGCGGTGACGTATGGGTTTGTGCTGCAGCCCAATCGCTGCGAAAAAACCTCAAGCCAATAGACTTCATTCTTTTTGATCGGAAACCTGAAATAATCGACATCACGAGCCGGATAAAAACTTCCCG